>Ga0182006_1000877_pt1 | contig 20223 bp, 32 predicted proteins | sample Sormic07211104_1_FD_123022 | JGI IMG/M metagenome (GOLD analysis project Ga0182006, IMG submission 123022) | Rhizosphere microbial communities from Sorghum bicolor, Mead, Nebraska, USA - 072115-104_1 MetaG | ecosystem: Host-associated > Plants > Roots > Rhizosphere | place: USA: Nebraska...
CACATGTGCGGCAACAGCGTCAGCCCGCCGCCGATGGCCGCTCTGGCACGGGCCAACGACCCGTGGCGCGTTGTCGAACAGCAGGCAGCCGCAGCGTAGTTACAGCAACGGCCACGCCGCCAGCCAGTCCGCCAAGCGCATCAGGATCTGGCTCAGCAGCTCGATAAGTACCTGGTACATCACTTCAGCAATGAGTCGCTTCATTCGGTGGAACTCCGGCTTGTTTGATAGCCAGATATTTCCGTCACGACTCCTGCACCGGCAATAAAACTCTTGAATTCCTACTTATCCACCGCCCGGGCATGCCCCGGCATAGGACGCCCCATGCCCACAGAAAACATCATCGACTGCCCAGCTCTGCACAAGCGCAGTAAAAGCTACCCGTTTGGCGATCGTGTTCCGCGCACGGTCAAGATGTTCACGACCGTCACGGCTGATCCGATGCCGGGAGTTGCGTCCGCACTTTTGCAGGGTGACGCCCCGATCTGTCGTGAAGGCGAGATCTTCTCTGTGTGGACCAACAGTCACGGCGCGGTCGCGGCGGTGCTGCCAAACGGCAAACACCTTGGGCTGCGGCCAGCTGAGTTTGAGGTCGACACCTGGCACGACCTTTCGCCAGCACCAGCATCGGTTGGACTGACACTCGCCGTCGATCGCGCCAACCGCCTTTACCTGGCCGGCCCGATGACTGGCTTCGAAAATTTCAACTTCCCCGCGTTCAACGCGATGGCCGCCCTGCTCCGGGCGCGCGGCTACGTCGTTGAGAACCCCGCCGAGCACGGCGTCATCGAGGGTGCGGACTGGTCCGACTACATGGCCTACGACCTGACCCGCCTCGGCCTGTGTGGCCAGGTCGCGTTGCTGCCCGGCTGGGAGAACTCGAAAGGCGCACGGCTCGAAGTGCACATTGCCCGCGAATTAGGCATTCCGGTGGTAAATGCCCTTGATTTGGCAGTAATCAAAAAGGATTAATCGTCCATACCCGCAATTTTTTTTAGCTTTCTGAATCCCGCTGTATGTGTGAGCCTACCCATGACCTGAATGCTCTTAATTATTCGATCTTTAGGATCGTCAGGATCAAACGACCACGACTCTTGCGAAACTAGATTAATTATGTCGTTTCTCTTTAATTGATAATCCTCCTCCCTTGGATCGAGACGACACAATCTCTCCTGAACTAAAGTGCTCTTCGCAGTAAGGTTCGACATGAATATTGCTCGCATGTCGGCTCTAGCCTCACTAATCTCAGAACATGCCAAGAAGAATTTATTAAACGAAACGAGATCATCAGTAGACAATAACGATGCAAACAAGTGCTTATGAGCTTCCCAGTTACTTGCACCCTGAACCTTACCCATAAATCGATCAAATGAATTTCGTTGCAGCACTTCGGTAATTACGCGCTCCACATGGCGAATATCCATTACCAGCAAAATCGCGGCACTTTTCTTTTCAGACTTGCGCTGAAGCACAAAAACAAGCAACGCAACCAACCCGACGACGAAGGTTACTAAACCATTTATCCATTGACCTACGTCCATTCTCTCCCCCTAAGCCGTTGACTTGCTATCAAGTTAACGTACCACATCCTCCCCCTTCAAAGTCAGCCGCTATAGCGGCAAGGACGAAGTCATGCCTGAAGAAAAGAAACAAACAGGGCCAGACCACTTTCGATACGTCGACCACATCGGGCCGGAAGGCGTAACCATCGTTTGCCGCAAATACGTTGTGATCCGGGAAAGCGAGCATTGCTACTGGATCGTCCCTGAAGGCTCGGAAGGCTGGGCGCGGGCGAGGCAGACGGCTACAAGCAAGACCTTCAAGGACGCGAAGCGGGTATCGAAGGATTCGTGGCGGCGATTCGCGTACCCGGAAAAAGAAAAAGCGCTCTCCTCCTACAAGGCGCGCAAACGGCAACAGCTTGGGCATGCTGAACTTGCCCTTGAGCGTGCGAAAACAGTTCTCGCCGACATCAAGGAAATTGAGGCGATCAACGACGAGCATCTGTGCTCGGGCGGCGATTACATCAAACAGCTGAACTGGACGGACTGCTGATGACCATTTCAACCCAACCGAAAGAACGGCCGATCCTGTTCTCGGCGCCGATGGTGCGCGCCATTCTGGATGGCCGGAAGACGGTCACGCGGCGGCCAGTGAAAAGCGATTGGATTCAGTCGGATCGAGCGCCGCTCAACACCGCTCCCGGCCTTTTCCACTTCTGGTGCAGTGGTGAGCACGTCTGTCCTTATGGCGAGCCTGGACAGCGGCTGTGGGTGCGCGAAACGTTCATGGATCTGCTGGGCACAGGCGTTGAGCATCGACCTGATCCAAATGGACCTCTTCAGCGCTACGCGTACCGCGCCGACCATCCGCCCGGATCGCAATCCGATGAGGCGCGAAAAGACTTTAGTCTCAAGTGGAAGCCAAGCATCCATATGCCGCGCGCAGCCTGCCGCATCCTGCTGGAGATCACCGACGTCCGCGTCGAGCGGCTGCAGGACATCAGCGATGAGCAAGCAATTGCCGAAGGCATCGAGCCTTTTATCGACTTTCAGTCATCCGGCCACTGGCGCCGATATCGCGACGGTGGAACGAACAGCTACGTGGACAACCCGGTCATGTCGTATGCATCACTGTGGAGCGAAATCAACGGTGCTGGCTCATGGGAAGCCAACCCGTGGGTCTGGGTCGTCGAATTCAAGAGGGTTCAGCCATGATCTTCGCCCCGCTCTACATGGCCTACCAGATCTACAGGGGGCCGTGGCGATGAACACTTATCAGATCCTGATCGGCGACTGCCTGGAGCTTCTTCGGCGGATGCCAGACTGCAGCGTCGACAGCGTGGTCACTGACCCACCATACGGCCTCTCGTTCATGGGCAAGAAATGGGATTACGACGTGCCGGCGACTGAAGTCTGGGCGGAATGTCTGAGAGTACTCAAGCCGGGGGGGCCATCTGCTGGCGTTCGCCGGAACCAGAACCCAACATCGCATGGCCGTCCGCATCGAAGACGCCGGATTCGAGATCCGCGACATGATCGCCTGGGTGTACGGCTCTGGGTTTCCCAAGTCACACAACCTGGATGGTGAGCACGACGGCTGGGGCACTGCACTCAAGCCGGCGCTAGAACCAATCACCGTTGCGCGCAAGCCTTTCGCTGGGACGGTTGCTGCAAACGTCCAGGCCCACGGCACAGGGGCGCTGCATATCGATGCGTGCCGTGTTAGCTGGCCCGATGGAAAGGTTCCTGAAATCGGCACGCCGGGCTGGGGTGGACCAGCAAAAAAACTGAACGCGATCCCTGGGCAAGCAGGCTCGACCGTCGAGCGGAATGCTCCCTGCAAACTGGGTCGCTGGCCGGCAAATCTTATTCATGACGGAAGCTCGGAAGCGATCGCCGCATTTCCCGATGCACCAGGACAACTCGCAGCGGCCAGCACCAGCGACACACAGCGGGCCGGGCAGAACTGCTACGGAAATATGAAACGCGGGCGAGGTACCGAGGCGAGCGCTGACAGCGCGAACTCCGGTGTCGTTGGTTTTCAAATGAAGATCGGGGCTCGTCGCCTGGACAGCGGCAGCGCCGCCCGTTTCTTCTACTGCGCGAAGGCCAGCCGCAAAGACCGAAACGAGGGCCTGCTCAGCTCGGACGCTCCCGCTGTCGCCAAGGACGCAACCATGCGTGACTGCGAGACGGCAGAGTGGAGTACTCGAAACGGCAACAGCCATCCCACGGTGAAACCGACGGACCTGATGGCCTACCTGCTGCGCCTGGTGACACCCGCCGGCGGCGTCGCGCTCGATCCATTCATGGGCAGCGGTAGCACCGGCAAGGCCGCGATGCGCGAAGGATTCCAGTTCATCGGCTGCGAGATCGACGAGCAATACGCGGCGATCGCCCGAGCGCGAATCGAACACGAGATCACCCGTCAGCAAGAGCAGCAAGCCGAATCCGATCAGCTCGATCTGTTCGGCACAGCCTGACCACACCACCCTCCACCGCCCGGGCATGCCCCGGCATAGGACGCCCCATGCCCACAGAAAACAAACCGTCCGAGCCGCTGAAGGTCGAGCGCTCGACTGTGACCAAGCTGGTGATCACCGGTGCACCGCGGCTTGACCCGATTACCGTATTCCTCGAGGACTTCGGGCGGCGCGACTGCCCTACTGAATCCGACCCGAGCTATCAGACAGCCCAGGGCAAGATCACGGTCAATTGCTGGGACAACAGCTGGAACGCTTACTGGGGTGGCATGGGCCCGCGAACGGTTGCGGAGTTTGTCGCCGACTGTGATTGGCACTACGTCCTGAACTGCCTCGATCGCGGTATCAGTAGCACGCGGTTCAGCGGAAATGCCCTTCACGCCTTCGCGAAAAAGTGCATCGTCCAGCGCCGCCGGCAACAGACCGGCCGACACGACTGGGAACTGGACGAGCTGAGCAAGGAGAAGGCGCGTGAACTCTGGCACGACATCGAGGTTCTGCGAAGCGTCGAGTCGCCGAACGAGTGCTGGCATCATGACAGGCTGCTGACTGAACTGTTCGGCGATGAGTGGCACTACCCGGTCAGCGACAAGGCTGTCGAGGAGAATCACGAATTCGCCTACCTGCGCAGAGTGGTTGAAGCAGTGCAGGCTGCGCTGCGCCAACCGCTGGAGCAGCGAGCAGCTTGAATCAAGGCAACTGACTGTCGACCCATCGCTCAGCGGTGGCCAGCGCTTCGGCCAGCGCGCTTTGATAGTCCTCCCACGGGCCAGAAAGATCGGCAACAGTGTTAGCAAAGCCGGGCACTTCGCTGGCTTCGATGACATGAACACCGACGGGCACTTCGTCGTTCGGCTTGTCCCAGTCGAATTTAATGATCACTTCATGCCCTCGATATTCGTGGGCGATCGGCCTATCCAGGCTGTGGGACATGTCCTCTTCCTATAGGCACCCGTTGGCAAGAAGGTGATTTTCGACGAAATAGGCCGCTTCGCCTATCGAGGCAAAAAGCCACCCCTCACTCTACCGTCGGGTTCTCGCGATCAAGTGGACGCCCATCAAGCACCGGCATAGGGTCAACGGTCACTCCGGTTGCCGCTTTCAACCATGCGGTGTAAGCGGCGCTTTGCCGGGAGAACGCTTCATCCCAGGCGCTTCCTGAGAGTTCACCGGCTACTACCAACATCATCAATTGTGTGGTTGCAGCGTCGAGCTCTACGAGAAGAGCGTGCGATTGAAATCTGAAGTCGTCATCCAAAGTCATGGTAATTCTCGAAAGCACGGGTACGGCGTAGCAGGCTGGTTTTTGAAGCGCGATTCTCCTACCTGAAGTTTGGCATGTTCTTATACAAATACTAGTTATCTGTACAACTATTTTCCTGCGATCACATGTCAAGGATCGCTACACCCTCCCCCTTCAAAGTCAGCCGCTATAGCGGCAAGGACGAGCTCGCCCATGGAAACGTTAAAACTGATTCAGCCGGCGCCGTTTGTGCGCGATGAAAACGGCATGTTCTGGCACCCGCAACTGCCGCAATTTGATGAAGGTGATGGCGAGAAGTGCAAGAAGTGGCTTGCCGAGCAGCGCCTGGCCGTGAAGATGACCAGCATTGAGGACGCGTCGGACGAGATTTCGGAGCGCTACTTCGACTCCCATGATCCGGATTGCAGCTACTGGCATCCGGATAAACCGGAAGGTGAAGGCTGGTTCTGCCTGTCAATTCACGACACCGACGACGGCCCAGTCTGCTGGTGGGCGCGCCGCGAGGTGGCGCCATGAAGCTGACAGAGAGGCAGCAGGCCGTACTCGACGAGCTGCGCAAGATCGGGCGGGAGAACGCCTTTCGCTATCGCGATACCCAGCCATACCTGCACCAGAAGGACTGCGAGAAGCTCGCCCTGTGTGACCAGGCATGCGTCTTCGGCATGGGCGGCCTGACCTATCAGGTTGGGAACCGGCTCGGTGTTGCAGCTCCATCTGTGCTGAGCATCTTCAAAGCCCTTCGCCGCAAAGGAATGGTGATTCGTGAAGAAGCCTATCCGGACCATCAGCGCCCGCGGTACTGGTGGCCGGTTGGCCTGGCTGCCGAGCTCGCCGGCGAATTGCTGCCAACTGCTGAGGTGACGCCATGATCTTCGCCCCGCTCTACATGGCCTACCTGATCTACAAGGGGCCGTGGCGATGAAAGCACGCATCGAGAAGAAGCTCAGTAAGCGCCTCGTTCAGGTCCACCCCGCGCTGTACGGCAATGCATGGCGAGACGATGAGAAATCCGAACTGGCTTACGACCAGAATTCGAGCGTCAGGCATTGCCTGAGTGTTGGCGGGGGCACCGACTACTGGGGCGAAGGGATGGATGCTTACACGGTGTGGGCTGATTGGAAGATGAATTGGTGCTGGCATGGGCCGTTCGAAGCTCACCCCGACGGCCACCAATCAGAAGGATATCCAGACACAGGCGGCTTCAGGTCAACCACGCGAAACCTGCTGAAACTGGCGGTCGACTGTGAGCTGGCCGAGCGAGCCAAAGGCCGGCGGCGATGAGCCTCATGGTCAGCGTCCGCACCGAGGAACTGGCCGGCCCGGCGCTGGACTGGGCAATCAACGTGATCGAGGTACCGGTCAGCTGCAACTCTTCGCCCTGCCCGACGCCGAGCAACTGATCAAGAAGTACGGCGTCTGGGTCGAGCGTGGCCACCAGTCATCCTGGTTGGCCGATACGGCCCGGAATCCCTTCAACCGCCAGCCAGGTGAAACCCGAACTATCGCGGTCTTTCGCGCCGTGGTCTTCGCCAAGCGCGGCGCCACGGTCAATGTCCCCGCCGAACTAATCCAGCAGTAACCCCTCCCCCAACTCAACAGCCTGCTGGTGTACGGCGGGCGAGGAATTCGTATGTCCGAAATTGAACGAATCATTGAGGCAATGACTGCCGCTCCCGGCCCGGCCGCCGAGGTGGTAACCCTTGAGCGGGCCACGGTCGAGCAAATCCTCAGCGAGATGGAGGAAAAAGATCCTCTCCGGGCTGCTGTGGTCTACCTGCGGCGCGTATTGGCTGAGCCAAAGATTGAGCTTTGGGCAATCCACAGCGTCGGCCCGGGTGAGCAGTACCCCTGCCTCAATAAAGACGATGCCGAGCGGAGGGCGCAGGAACTGCGCGACATGGGCGAGCGCATGAAGCAGGAGCGCATCGCACGAGGTGAAAGCGTCGAACATTGGCATGACTGGGTGACGAACGTTATTCCTTCCCCATGGGAGCCGGCCGAGCACTTCGAAATCATGGCCGAAGAGTGGATGGATGATGCTGATCACGTCCGCCAAAGCGCGCTTCAGCTTCAGAGTGAAAACGAATCACTGCGAAAGGCGCTCGCAGGAATGCTTTTCGCCTTCGACGACGGCGTCGGGCTTCACTGGTCAGCTGATCTGCTCGATTACGCGCGGAAGCTGTGCCCCGCCGAAGAATTCAAACCCTGAACCACCACCACCTTCTGCCGCCACGCGCGGCATGGAGCAATACCTCATGGAAACCGAAATCCTCTCCGACGAGGAACTGGCCGAACTCACCGGCTACAAGGCCCGCGCATACCAGCGCCGCTGGCTGATTGATCGCCAGTGGGTGTTTGTCGAAAGTCGCGGTAAGCGCCCGCTGGTGGGGCGGATGTACGCCCGCATGAAGCTGGGCATGATCAGCCCCACCATCGCCGATCCGAACCCGCCACCGGCCACACCGGTATGGACACCTGATTATTCGCGAGTGAACTGATATGCGCCCCCGCAAGACCGAACACCAGCATCTGCCCCCTCGAATGTACAAACGATCCAGAAAGCGCAAAAACGGTAGTACCTGGACCGCGTATTACTACCGCGACCTGCTCGGCAATGACATCCCTCTGGGCAAGGATATCGACAAGGCCAGGCTAAAGTGGGCTGAACTCGAAGCCAAGGAAAAGCCCCTCGACCTGCGCACTATGAAGGGAATCTTCGACCGGTACATTCGTGATGTGGTGCCAAAGAAAGCACCGCGCACGCAGAAGGACAACCTGGCGGAAATCAAGCAGCTTCGGCCGATGTTCGATAGCGCCCCGATCGACTCGATCACGCCAGCAACGATTGCTGGCTACCGAGACGCGCGATCGGCAAAGGTCCGGGCGAACCGTGAGATCGCTACCCTCTCCCACATTTTCAATATCGCCCGAGAGTGGGGGCTGACAACGAAGGAGAACCCCTGCCAAGGGGTGCGCAAGAACAAGGAGACGCCGAGGGATTATTACGCGAATGATGTGGTTTGGGAGGCGGTGTACAAGAAGGCAGCTCAGGAGCTGAAGGAAGCGATGGACCTAGCCTATCTGACCGGGCAAAGGCCGGCAGATGTGCTGGTTATGCGGAAGGATGATGTTGAAGGCGGATATCTGACTGTTCAACAGAACAAGACGCACAAGAAGCTGCGCATTCAAATGACGACCGCCGGAGAGGCGAACAGCCTGGGCATTCTGATCGCGGCGATTACAGAGCGAAACGCTGCGCACGTCTCGAGCTACCTGATCATCAACCGGAGCGGTAAACGGATGACGGCGACGATGCTGAGGAAGCGGTGGGATGCCGCGCGGGAGAAGGCAAAGCTGGAAGCTCTTGAGCAGGGAGACGAGCTGCTGGCAAAGAGAATCGGCGAATTCCAGTTCAGGGACATCCGGCCAAAGGCGGCGTCGGAAATCAGCGATGTGGGTGACGCCAGCCTGCTGCTCGGGCACACAAAAGGCGACATTACCGAGCGAGTTTATCGTCGCGTCGGCGCCATCGCCAAACCATCAAAATAGGCAAAAAATGCGTTCCATAACTCAAATCGCGTCCCTTGTAGAATGCGGTCTGCAGAGGTGCTGCAAAACAAAAGTATTGGAACGAAAAAGCGTTTCAGCCCGCGTATTCAGCGGTTTTCCGTAGCGGTCTTGAAAACCGTCGACTGTAACAGGTCCATGAGTTCGAATCCCATCGCCTCCGCCATATTTGATACGACAAAGCCCTGATTATTCAGGGCTTTGTCGTTTCTGGGGGTTGAGAAAATCAATCGGCCGTCTCGTTTGGCACGGAAGCGTTCTCTGAAAGGCGTAAATGCCCTTCCGCCAAGCTTAACCAGCAAATAAAGATCTGCCGAATCAAGCGGCATACGGAAAAACACGGATGACTTCTTTCAGAAATGCTGGTTTCTGGGGCAAAGTTTGGGCTTGTGCCTGGGTAATGTTCCTGCTGCTGACCTCCGGCGATTCCGGCGCTAACTGGATGGATACAAGCTCATCCGGCCGCAAGCGCGTCTTCAGTCCTGGCTTTCTCGTGCTGTGCGTTTTTGTAGCGGTGATTGAGTTGATACTGCTCAACCACTTCTACGGTGCGCAAATGAACTGAAGACGAGATAGAGCATTCTTTCCACGCGGCTCGGCGTCATCACGCGGTGTTGCCTTCCTGATGCGGCAGATTTATCAGGCTTCAGTTCTTCCTGTTTTCACAGCAGCGTGAAAAACTGCGCGTTCTTTGTCACCCATTTTTTGCCTGCATTGATGGAACGGCCGATGGACATCATGGATACCCAGCAAGAAAACACCCTCGAAAAGTCACTCAGACTGGCGGCGGATGAACCCGCCCACCGACCTGATTTTTTCAAGACGCTGCTGAATTCGGATATCTACGTCCTCGGCACCGCCGGCACTGGCGAAGGGCGAGTCAACCTTGAGGCAGGCAGCAACATCAGCATTGCGCACTGGCAAAAGCCCGACGGCTCCGCGGTCATCCCGTTTTTCACTTCGTTGCATACACTACGAAGATCCATAAACAGCGAGGAGTCCTATATAGAGATCCCGGCCAGATCGCTGTTTGAAATCACGCTGGGCACTCCTCTTTTCCTCAATCCAAAGTCTCCTTACGGGAAAGAATTTTTCCCCGAGGAAGTGCGCTACCTGCTCTCCGATGAGATCGGCCAGGGACCGGTGCAGCGCACGGTCGAAAAGGACACTCAGATACTGCTCGGACAGCCGTCGCAATATCCCTCGAAGATGGTCCATTCGCTCAAGCAACTACTCGCCAGACATCGCAATGTGAAGCGCGCGTTTCTGGCATTGATGCATGACGCTTCGTCTGACCAAAAGCCTCATCTGATCATCGGGATCGAAGCGGACGGCGATTTTGAACAGGTCATGCGCGAAGCGGGCAGCGTTGCCGCGGACTTGGCTCCGGATGGCGAACCCGTTGACCTGTACCGCGTTCATGACGCAGATTCAGGCCTTAGCGATTACTTGCTCAAGCAAACCACGCCCTTCTATGAACGGAAGTCGGCAGGCTGGCTGCGTTCATTGTTTGGTTTTGACAAAGCATGAAGGAAGTCCAATTGCACGACTCCAAATATCTGGAAGACCTCCGCTCCCGCTTCAACGCTGGAGAGGAGCTGAACTATGTCTTTTTCTGGGGACACCAGCGAAGCAGGCACGGAGTCAGCGCTTCGTGCTTCAGCCAGTGGTTCGAAGCCGAATTTGTTGTCGACGGGCAACGCTACGCGACTGCCGAACATTTCATGATGGCAGAGAAAGCAGCCTTATTCGGCGATCAGGACATTCGCGCTCAAGTGCTAACGGCGCCTACGCCCAACGCGGCCAAGGCGCTTGGCCGCAACGTGCGTGGATTCAACGAACACGATTGGTTGCAACACCGGTATGCAATTGTCGTCCGGGCCAACCAGGCCAAGTTCTCGCAAAACCCGGAGTTGAATGCATTCCTCAAGAATACCGGTTCTCGCATCATCGTTGAGGCCAGCCCGGTTGACAGCATCTGGGGCATCGGACTCGCCCAGGATCACGTAAACGCGAATAACCCCAACCTGTGGCAAGGCCTGAATCTGCTGGGGTTCGCGCTGATGCAGGTCCGCGACGAAACATGATTCGCCCACGTCGCAGTGGCGAACACCGCGACGGGCGTACCGCACAGAAGCCGGGCAACTTACGCGACCGCCCTCTCGTGCTCGCTTTTCCTTCGGGACGCTCAAACAATGAATGGGGGCGGACGCAGTTCCTGACGCGAAAGCTGGCCGGAGTGAGTGCGCTGATGAGCTTGAATGTTCTCGCCTACAACTTGAAACGGGTCATGAAAATCATCGGTGCCTACGGTTTGATGCAAGCGCTAATGGCCTGAAAAAGGCTGATTTCGGCCCATTCCAGAGGCTGTAAAAACAGCGTTGCCGTGTTCCAAGCTACGAACGATATGGCGCGTGACATGACCGTGCGATCTCTCGGTCAGCAAATGTCACTGCTCGACGACGATGAGGTTCATGGTGTTTTACACACTCTGGGCCGATGGCTGGCGCTCAGGAGCGACCGCATTCGGCAAAAGCGGTCATAGGATGTTTACAAAGCCGGGGGGGGATTCACTCACGCACCACCATGATTAAGAAACACTATGGCAAGCTGATCCCATCCAATGCTAAACAGATGACCTCGCATGTCTCAGAACCGATGGGATTTGGGAAGGGGCTGAAGCGGTAAGGAGGTAGCGGATTTTGCTCCCAAATTGTCCGTCTTATGCCCCCGAGGCGATTTGAGCATTAAAAAACAAAGAAAAACCCCTGTAACTCATTGAGCTACAGGGGGGGCTTATGTGGAGGGGAATAGGGATTCGAACCCGTTCCAGAATAGCACAGACGCACAAATAGCTAACACAGTCAATATGATACGCACCCACCACTGCACTACTTACTACTATATCGCACAGCTCTTTTGACATTCCACGCACGCTAAACTATATGCGTGCGCTTATACCAGTAAAGCAGAGCGCAAAGACAGGGGAACAGGAAGCAACTTCACAAGTTCTTGTCCCACCTCTATAAACTTCACTAACTGCTCCAAAGTTTTAGTAAATTTATCCAGATCACTGATAGTCTTTTTAATTTCAAAGTTTATATTACTTAAAGAATCCACCTTACTCTTAATTTGAGGCGTCGTCGTATCGAAATAAGCACGAACCAACTTCCTCTGAAAAACATCTAAATCATCACGTATATCATCTAAAATAAGTCGCTTTGGAACGCCAGGATCAAATTCGGTTGATAGCACATCAACCCTAACTATCAAGTCACCAACAGCCCTAATCAAATCAGTGTAAGAAATAATATCAGAAGACATAAATCATCACGCCTTCCCGGAACGTAAAACCTTAATGGAATCAGCTATCACCGTCGCACTAGATACAAAAGCATCGACAGCCTCCACTAGTTCAGAAAAATCCTGAGGGTTCTTTGGGCTTTTCGCATAAACGACTAATTCCTGATGGGCTTGAAGCATTGCATCAAGACCAGGTCCAGCACCTAGCATTAGTTGTAATCCGTCCCAATCCTCCTCAGCCTTTTTAATCCCTGAAATATTCTTCTTCAGCTTTTCCGCATCAGGAATTTTCTGAGTCAACTCTAGATTATAGGCATCAACAGCGGATTTTCTTGACAAACTCAAAGAATTGCGACGGCGCTCATATAAATTAGCCATATCATCTTTAATTGAAACTATTAGTCCTTCAACAGCACTTTCAGATGACTTTATTGCCGAATCTAGAGCCTTTTGAATTTTAGCTTCCAAAGTAAGTTTTGTTACCTCTGCCACCACGCCTGCAAAAGCAGTTGCTTTAGCATCTACCGTATCAGGAGCGGTATTATTATTAAGTGACAAACGAAGACCCTTGACAGCATCATCAAGTGAGTTTGCTGCGTCCTTTGCTCTGTCAGGAGCATCACTACTTGCAAGAGCCAACAATAACTTACCGTGTTTTGTCAAAGCGTCTAACGCAGACATACGAACAGCCAAAGCATCAGCGCTAATTACACGCCAATCTCCTTTATCAATTTCACTAAGCGAAATACGCTCTCGCTTAGCAAGATGAGCATTAAGTAGACTATCGTACTCTCTACTGTTTGCCAGACCATACTCAGTGCGCGCTCCTTCGATAACCACTGTCGACGCCTGCTGATATCTAACAATTGGCTCTCGATATAATGCAGGCTTGGGACAACCAGCAAGCATAAAAACAGTAGCCACTAGAAAAGCAAGTTTCGATCCAGAACTAAAATTAGGAGTTAATCGCATAAGATCGCTTCCTTGCACATTAATTTTATGGATATCTCTGCAAAGGCAAAATGACACTAGTCAATCAAAATCACACTGTCCAATATTTTTTTAAATAAAACGGAATAAAAACCTGGGTGGCCATTCCATAACGCACATACCGCACATCAAAAAAATGGTTCTTCATGGAATACGGAACAAAAAATGGCAAAAAATGGGGGCGCAAAAAAATGGGACCAAAAAAATGGGGACGGATTTATTTCTCAGAAAATAAATCAGTCCCCTTTTCTCTGAGGCACGGATGAACATTCGCCATCAAATGCTGATCGGCGACTACTTTCAGGTGGGTACACAGGTCATTTAAATCCGAGCACTGGTCAATGCTGCGTAAAAGGTGGTGGGGTGAGACGTGGTTTTCCAGATTGAACGAGTGCTGCTCCCCTTCCGGTAACAACCCAATCATGCTGTTCATCCCCGCGCTCACTGACAGAGAAACTCTGCCAGGGGAATGGAGAGGTGAAGCTATTTTTTGACAGAATCGGCCAATTGCAGACTATGGATACACTGCTAGGCTCCATGGTATGGCCAAAAGCTATGTCGCCTTTCTTGCTCACCGCATGTCGTTTTTCTGGCGCGTTACACAGATTGAACAGTGAGCTACGCACATGCAAGGAGCGCAACCAGACACAAGTAGCGGAAACTGTAATGCGCTTAACTGCCGCTCACTTCGTTCGCCCTTTGGCTTAATCGTTGCTCCTTATGAAAACGGTCCCACTTTTCAGTCGCCTAATCTAAGGCTCTGGGTGGAAGTTCCAACCGTACGCTCTGATGGTGGACAAGGCACATGGATAATCACGTTTTAGCGCGCATAAGCGTCGCACTCCTTTTTTCCGTTCTGACAGGATGCTACTCGACCATCCGAGTTCTGCCAGATTCTCCATCTGCCACGCCGATTGCCGGCGGCGACTTCCCCATGGCCGTTGTCTACTTCATGGCCGACAATCAGGAGAGAGAGCTGTTCGGCGATCCGACGTACTACTCCGCGCGCCTTGCGCAGGACACCAGCGACGTCGCCATCCGCTCCGTCGAGCAGGATCTCTACACCAAGTATGTTGCCGAGTCGGTGATGCGGAGAATTACTCAGCAAGACGGGACTCCACCGGTGATCCACCTAGGCGATCTTTTGGACTATTCATGCCACTCCGAATTTAAGCGCCTTAAGCGCTTGTCCTTTCTATCTGCTCCAAACGTCTACATTGCCAAAGGTAATCACGATGGAATTTTTCAGGGGAACATGAGTTATGGCGGCTGGATGGGAACGGCTTGGCTTTACATCCGAAAAATTACTGTCAACCACAGCATCGATCCCTCACTTGAGGGGCACTTCAACGCCGTTTGCGGCCAGCTGGATGACAATCCGCTTGCATCTGATGCCAACAGACTGCGCCCATTTCCAGATGCTCGCGAATGGCCGCACCAGTTCAACTGTGATTACCTGCGGTTGAAGAGCGGCGGAAAACTCCCACTTGCAATTGATACCTTCTGCAACGCCTCGGACTATCACCGACGCGTACTTGTGGCGGCGGGCAAAGCAACACCTCCGCTCGTTAATTCGCAGTTGACTGTCCACACCCCATACGAGTACACGGCAACAATGAACACCGGCAACTCGGTGAATAAATGGAACAAGGGCTCGCTGCTCCAATCCGTACGCGTCCCCCTTAAACAGCTTGGCAATGTCACCAGTGCGGAGCTTGGTGTGATCCTGCTCGACACAACTGATTGGCCCAGCGTGCCGAGCTTTAAGTTTCTGTCGAAAGAGTCGAACTCCAATGTCGGCACTATTCGCCAAGGCCAGCGTGACCTAGTCGTAGAGCAGCTCAAGTCATGGCGGGACGATCCGACGCGCAGCGTCAAGGCGGTAGTGCTGACCGGCCACTATCCGCTTCGCGCCCTTGACCGCAGTTCGGCACAGTGGATGCTAAAGCTGCACGACGAGTTTCCCTTCGTAACCCCTGTCTACTTCAGTGCACACACTCACGAGGGATACACCGCTGTGGGCGACGACCAAGAAGTGTCGAAGGGCGTAATCCGGGAGATCAACGTCGGCTCGCTCATCGATGCACCCGTCCACTACCGTAAGGCGATCTTCAGCTGGGACGCAGAACGTTCGCGTTTGCTGCTTACATCTGAACTGCGTACCCCCTGGACGGAATTGAACTGCGCGGCCGACGGGTCGCCACAAGCCAAAGCAGCTGCGGCAGGTCGGGTTTCAGCCGAAACATACGCCCACAGCAAACGCTTTCAGCCGCAGCAACAATGGTGCGAACGCCTAACGTTCGCCGGTAGGTCCATGCGTGACCTCGCGGGGCAGGCCGTCGAAGAAAAGGACTACGCCGAGTGCACAGGTAGTGCGCTGCGCCCGACACCTGATTTTTTGACCCGCTACAGAACCGCTCAAGCATCTATGGACGCTTCGCTCATTGGTAACATTGCCGAGCAGGAGCGCCTAGCATGCGCCGCTCTCGCTGGCGGAAAAGTTTTTTCGTTCAATAAGAACCACAAGCCGCCAGAGACCGTCAGCTATGCCTTCGATTTGGCAGGAGGTGTTCCGAAATGACTAAAATGGCGACCACTAAAATGGGAACTGATTTATATTTTGGAAATAAATCAACCCCCTTTTTTGTCCGTACCCTTTTTTGCTCCCTTTTTTATGCGCACAAAAAGGAGCCATAAGGGACGCCTTCGCCGCCTGCCTCAGTTATACCCTCCTGTCCACTGGAACCAACTGGCGGTTCAAGGATGCTGATGTCCCGATTTCCGATCAACAGCGTGTCAACTCGCCTGAGTGTATACGTGAGTATCGTCAACGCAGGATTGGGCATCGCGCAGGGGCCGGGGGCGAGCGAAGAAGAAATCAGTCAGCGCCTGCATCCTTCACGTCGATTTGCGTAATACCCACCAGACTGGCCTGCTCCAGTATCTCTTCAGCAGTCGAGTCAGCTGTTGGCATGATCAGACTGTTCTCAGCATCCCCAAAATGCAGTTCCAGCAGATGCATGGCAGCGTCGTGAATGGAGAGCTTCGACTGCTGCAACGCGAGTTGATGCGTACGGGACTCGCCGTTGAACAGGTACTCGATGGTGTAATTGCGCATTAATAACCTCAAAATCAGAGTGGCAGATAACTACCCTGACTTACCGGTCAATCGTTAGTTCAAGCGGATAAATGTTCTGCAGCTCAACTGCGAGAAAGCGTTTTCAGCCGCTCGACCAAAGCCGCTTCAAAAATGACGTACAGCTTTTCAGCATCGCCGGCACGCAGAACCTCGCTGGTTTCCAGCCCAAGCACGAAGCCATCCGCACGGGCACCCGCCTTCACGGCGATGATCATCGAGTCTGCCCGGACAATCTGCGCCAGGAGCCGATCAGCTTCACGTTGCATCTTTTCGCTCAACACTACGCCTTCCACTTTCCTCACCTTTCATTCAATGCGACATCCAACATTTATGAGATCAAGGCTACGCCGCCGATAACGGCGCCTCAAGCCGCACGCCAATGACGCTTCGCTATTCCAGCCATCAGGAACCTTTGATGTGAACGAATCCATTTTGTTTAGTATCAAAATGGGCAGTTTCAAAAGCGTTTAGCAGTCGCCAACTTAAAAAATCATGACCGGAGAACAATGCATGCCCCTCAGTGACACCATTGACAGAGCGTTGCTAAGCGCAGAGGAACGTTCCTCTATCGCTGAAATTGAAGCTACAACCAATATTCTGCAGCTTGTTACACGCATGACCGGGACGCGGTTCGCGGCGATCGCGAAATTCACCGAGACTGACTGGATCGTCTGTTCCGCCTACGATCCGATCGAGCTTGGGATCAACTCCGGCGACACGCTGGAATTGGAAACCACGCTGTGCAGTGAGTTTCGCAGAGACCCTCAGGTGCTTTTCGTGCCGCAGATAAGTCGCGACGGCAGATTTTCCACACGCCCCGTGGTGAAGCAATATTTGATTGAAAGCTACGCAGGCGCGCCCATTTTCCTTCCTGACGGACAACTTTGGGGCGCGCTGTGTGCGTTGGACTCCAGGGCGGTGATTTTCGACGACCCGGATCTGGCGGATACGTTAGGCCTGTTCGCGAGACTGATCGGCTGTATCTTTTACGCGAATCTGACGGAGGCCGGCAGCGGCTACAGCAAGAACGTTTCAAGCGTTATCGGATAAACAAGAAACAGCCCTGAATATTCAGGGCTGTTTCATTTGTGGCCTGTGAGAATTTTGCTCCACCCTGCTACAAGGTGTAGGAAACGCCGATCTGCACGGTTCGCGGCGCCCCCGGGTAGGCATAGACGTTGCCGAATGCGCCCTCTTCATAATCACGGTCGAACAGGTTTTTCACGTCGAGATTAAGCCGCACCTTGTCATTGATCTTGTAGAAGCTGAGCAAGTCGACAACGGTATAGCTGCCCATCGAAAACGCGGTGTTGGCGGTTTGGCCGGCGCGCTCGTCGACGTACTTGAGGCCAGTGCCCAGGCCCAGTCCCTTGAAGGTGCCGTCCTGGAACTCATACATGTTCAGCAGGCTGAAGCTGTTCTTCGGGATGTTCATCAGCCGCGTGCCAGAGCGCAGCACGTTGTCCTTGGTTACCTCGGCATCGACATAGGCGTAGCCACCCATCACCCGCCATTCGGGCGTCAGGTTGCCGGCCACGTTGACGTCGAATCCACGGCTGCGCACCTCGCCGGCCGCAACGCTGAAGGTCGAGTCAACCGGGTCGGTGGTCAGCACGTTACGTTTTTCGATCTGATAGATCGCCGCGTCGACGCTCAACTGCTGATCCAGCGCTTCCCACTTGATTCCCATTTCATAGGACTTGCCCTTTTCTGGCTCGAACCCTCCGCCCTGGCGACTGGCGCCGGTGTTCGGCTTGAAAGAGCGCGCCGTGTCGGCATAGATCGCCAATGTCTCGGTCAGGTCATAGGTCACACCGATGCGCGGAGTCACCGCGTTGTCACTGGCCTGCCAGCTCTTGCCACCGGGCACGTAAGTTTCGTAGTCATGTTCGAAGCGCTCGAAACGCGCCCCGGCCAACACCTTGAGTTTATCGGTCAACGCCACCTGATCCTGCACGAACGCGGCATACGTCTTGAGGTTTTCCTTGTCGTGTGTCGGCGTGCGGGTGAGCGCCGGGCGCGGCTGGCCGTACACCGGATCGAAGATGTCGATCGGGTACGCACCGACGGCGCCGCTGGAGCGCTGGATGATCGACTTGTAGTCGTAATCCTCGTACTCGATGCCGGTGAGCAATGTGTGCTGCAAACCCGCGGTATCGAAATGCCCGGTCAGGTTGAGCTGGGTATCCTTGTCGGTCCACTCCAGCTTGCGATAGTTGAAATTGCGCCCCAAAGTGCGGCCGTCATCGGCAATGCCATTAGCCTCGATTGCGTTGCCCTTGAGCGAACCGTCGAGCCACTGGAACCCGCCGCCCAGCGTCCAGTCGTCATTGAGCATGTGCTCGAAACGCAGTTGCGCCATGTTGTTGTCGTTATGCAGTTTGCCAGCGTCTTTTTCGCCGAAAAAACTGTCGCGCGAAGCGGTTCCCGTCTGTTTTGCGTAACGGGTAAGGCCGCGATCCAGAGGCGCGTTGTTGCGCATGAAATCGCCTTCGAAAATCAGCTTGGTCGCGTCGGTAGCCTGCCAGGTGAGCACCGGTGCGATGCCGTAGCGCTCGGTTTCGACATGATCGCGGAAAGTGTCGCCGCCCTCGCCCACAACGTTCAAGCGATAGGCCAGACGCCCTTCTTCGTCGAGCGGGCCGGAAGCGTCCAGCGTGCCGCGTTTCATGCCCTGATCGTTGAGTTGGCTGCCCAGGGTAACGCTGCTTTCAGGCAACGGCTGCTTGGACACCACGTTGAAGGTGCCGCCAGGATCACCCCGACCGTAGAGCATGGTGGCCGGGCCGCGCAGCACTTCGAGGCGTTCGATTGTGTTGGCATCCGGCATGTTCGGATAGCCGCGGTTGATCGGGAAACCGTTGCGATAGAACTCGCCGGTGGTGAAGCCACGCACGGTAAACGTGGTCAGGCCCTGACCACCAAAGTTGTTCGCCCGCCCCACGCCGCCGGCGTAGTCCAGCGCGTCCTGCAATCGGGTGGCGCCCAGATCTTCGACCGCATCCTTCGAGACGACACTGATCGATTGCGCAGTTTCATGGATCGAGGTGTCGGTACGCGTGGCGCTGGCCGAGCGCGTCGCGCGATAACCCTGCACCGGGCCGTCCGCCCTTTCGTAATTCGCCGTACCGATGACATCGGTTGCGTCCAGCTCCAGCGTTGAGGGTGATGCCCCCGTTTGATCAGCCCAAGAGGCAGGCGACAATGCTTGCAGCACACAAATGGAAAGCAGGGTTCGACGCATGGAGAGGGAAACCTTTACGAATAGGCCAATGCAGGGGGTGAATCCGCCAAAAAACTCCCGCGCATGCTATACAAAATTATTCGCAATTAATACAGATTCCCATTAACAACAGTTGCTGCTGTCAATGCGGCACCGTCGCTCTGCGCCCTGCCCCGCCAAATTCTCAGGTTCCGCCCGAAAGCCCCTCGGTGGCCTGGGTGAACCTCGCGCCGGCCTTGCGCACCAACTGGCGCCATTCTGTTGCTGTAATCAGCCCTTCCTGCTCCATGGTGTCGGCCATTTTCAGCAACTCGTCGTATTGATCCTCGGCGTCCATACGGATCTCTGGCTCTTCCAGTAATTTTCGCCAGGCGGCCAACGCCTGCTCTTTGCGAATGTCGCTCATGGTCATTACCCCCGGACTTGTAAGTCGGTAGAGGGCTGCGGTTCTGGAGTGTTCAGCGGCGGCGACTGACGGCGCGACAGATGGTTTTCGTTGCGGCCTCGAAAATGAAGCGGCCCAAAGCAGCCGTTGATGCACGACTGCTTTGAGCCTGAGAGCGATTGCCTTTCAGGATGGCTCAGTGCGGGCTGGCCGTCGGACGTACCACAATCTCACTTACATCAACATCGTCGGGCTGTTCGATGGCATAAGCGAGGGCTCGTGCAATGGCGTCGGCGTTGAGCGCCACACGCCGGAAGGCTTTCATTTCCTCGCGTGCCACCTCATCGGAAATCGTATCGGCCAGTTC
>Ga0182006_1000881_pt1 | contig 20164 bp, 22 predicted proteins | sample Sormic07211104_1_FD_123022 | JGI IMG/M metagenome (GOLD analysis project Ga0182006, IMG submission 123022) | Rhizosphere microbial communities from Sorghum bicolor, Mead, Nebraska, USA - 072115-104_1 MetaG | ecosystem: Host-associated > Plants > Roots > Rhizosphere | place: USA: Nebraska...
CAAATTTATTGCTTGAAATTATTCAGAAAAAATTTACTAACTTTGCAATCCGTTTAACGGAGCAAAATACAAACCCCATAAATTACTTGTTTTAATGGAACAAACCGTAGAACAAAAGCTAAAAGCTTTATACGAATTACAAAATATCCACACGAAAATTGATAAAATCCGCCAGGTACGTGGCGAGTTACCAATGGAAGTTGCCGACCTTGAGGATGACGTTCTAGGACTGGAAACTAGAATTGCAAAAATTAAAGGTGAGCTTGATGATCTTGAAGATTCGATCGTAACGCGTAAAAATACAATCAAAGATGCGCAGGCTGCCATCAAAAGATATGATTCTCAATTAAAAGAAGTTAAAAATAACCGTGAATACGATGCTTTAACCAAAGAAATTGAGATTCAGGGTTTAGATATCCAGGTTTCTGAAAAGAAAATTAAAGAACATGGTTTCGAAATCACTTCAAAAACTGAAATCTATGAAGCTGCTAAAGCCGAATTAGATGGAAGAAAAAAAGATTTGGAAGCTAAAAAAGCAGAACTAGATGTAATTACTGCCGAAACTGAAAAAGAGGAGCAGGATTTACAAAAGAAAGCAGATAAAGCGGAACCTCAAATCGAAGAACGCTTATTGGTTGCTTATAAACGTTTACGCAAAAATGCTGTGAATGGTTTAGCTGTAGTAACCATTGACCGCGATTCTTGTTCCGGATGTTTTAACCAGATTCCACCACAACGCCAGTTAGATATTCGTCAACGTAAAAAAATTATCGTTTGCGAACACTGTGGTCGTATTTTGGTTGATGAAGCGCTAACACGCGAAGTAGCAGAGGCTTAAGCTAAATAATAAAAGTATTTGAACGTCCTGATTTAATCGGGACGTTTTTTGTTTAAGGCTATTTTCTTGGCCTTACTCAAAACAAGAATATGATTTTATCGTTTAGTGTAGATATTTGTTTGAATGTGAGCGATTGCTGCAGCATAGAACCAAACCGAAATAGAATCCCTGATGAATAAAAATTTCCGTTTTTCCGTAACGTTTCTCCTGCTCCTCTCCCCTTTGTTTTCACTTGCAAATTTCGATTTTAACAGCAACTGCTTAAATGCTTATAAAAGCATATTCGAATTGAAGTTGGGTAATGCGAGGGCTTATATCTCTACCGAAAAAAAGCAGCATCCCAATAATTCCATTATTCCGCTTCTGGAAAATTATGTTGATTATTTTACCGTACTTACTTCAGAAAGCAAGGCTGATTTTGACCGTTTGAAAGGAAATAAATCTAAACGTTTGGATCAGATAAGCGATGATGATAAAAATTCGCCTTACTATCTTTATGCGCAGGCAGAAATCAATTTGCAATGGGCGCTCATCCGAGGCCGTTTTGGTGAATATTTTAATGCCGCCATGGAAGTTAAAAGAGCAAACAATCTATTACAGGATAATAGTAAGAAGTTTCCAAATTTTCACCTGAACTTAAAAGGTTTGGGATTGATTAACGCAGTATTAGGCAATCTTCCTGACGGGGCTTTAAAAACAGCACTTTCAACATTCGGCATTAAGGGAAACCTGCAGAGCGGATTGAATATGTTCGAAAAATTGGCTGATAACCTGCCAAAATCATCTTACGAACCCTTTTATGAAGAAGTGGTGTTTTATTATGCCTACGTTTTAACCGATGTGGCGCATAGCCCGCAGGCATATGCCAAAACCATGAGGTATACCGAACGGATTGCCGATACCAGTTTGTTAAAAAGTTATCTGCAGAGTTATGTTTGCATTAAAAACGGGCATAGTGAAGAAGCAATTTCTATTTTAGCAAGACGACCAGAGGGAGGTGTTTATCAGCCTTTTCCTTATCTGGATTATTTGGAAGGAATTGCACATTTAAATAAACTTGATCTGAATGCAGGCTCCTATTTTAACCGGTTTTTGCAGACTACAAAGGGCGTAAACTTTGTTAAAGACGCTTACCTTCATCTGGGATGGATTGCGCTTCTGAAAGGAGATAAAGGAGCATATGCGGCATTTGCCTCCAGGGCAGTTAAAAATGGTTACACTTATATGGAAAAGGATAAGCAGGCCAAAGCAGAGGCTTCGGCAGCAGTACCGAACATTGATCTGTTAAAAGCCAGACTGTTGTTTGATGGTGGTTATTTAAGCAGGGCCTTACAGGTAATTGATAGTAAGAAGGCCACAGATTACACCAGCGATAGAGATAGAACAGAACTCCATTACCGTTTAGGTAGAATTTACGATGATTTAGGGAAAGATGATCAGGCCTTAACCGCTTATCAGGAAACAATCGATGAAGGTAGAAGCCTGAAATATTATTTTGCGGCGAACGCTGCTGTACAAATGGGTAAGATTTATGAGAGAAGGAAAAATATAGCGAAAGCAAAAGAGGCTTTCAATACTGCGATTGCCATGAAAAACCATGAGTTTGAAAGCAGTATTGAAAACCAGGCCAGGGCCGGGTTAAAACGGTTAGCCAATTAGAAGCGGTATATAAAAGCATTAATGTGCATACCCGCCCCTACTGAAGCAAATACCGCTATATCACCAGGCTTAACATTATAGCCTTTAACTTGTCCTTTTAATACCAGGTCTAACAAGGTTGGTACTGTGGCAACAGAACTGTTTCCTAACCACGAAATCGTCATCGGAACTAAGTTTTCTGGTACGGTATCTTTTCCATAAAGTTTGAACAAACGTTTCATGATCGCAGTGTCCATTTTGCCATTGGCCTGGTGCACAAACACAATATTGATATCATCAACACTTAAACCTGCTTTGTCGATAGCTTTTTTGATTACCTGCGGAACCTGGATTACCGCAAATTCGTATAGCTTGCGTCCGTTCATTTTCAGGTAGAAGTTTCCGCTGGTCTCATCAGGATTAGATCCTTTACCCATGGTGAGCAAGTTACTATGATGAAGTGCATGCGTTTCTGTCTTGTGGGCCAATATTCCTCTTTTTTCGGCTGCTTCTTCTGCTTCGAATATCACGGCTCCGGCGCCATCCGAAAAGATCATGCTGTCACGGTCATGCGGATCAATAATCCGGCTTAGGGTTTCTGCACCAATAACCATAACCCGTTTGGCATCTCCGCTTTTAATATAATAATCAGCCTGTATTGCACCCTGAATCCATCCCGGACAACCAAAGATGATATCGTAAGCAACGCAGTCTGGATTTTGAATACCAAGTCGTTGTTTTACCTTTGAGGCTAAAGATGGCAGAACGTCAGTGCGGTTACTGCCCAAAGGGATGTCTCCAAAATTATGGCAGAATATAATATAATCTAAGGATTCTTTATCAATACCTGCATTTTCAATGGCATTTTCTGCTGCTTTTGCGCCGATGTGATGACTTAACTGATCAGGACAAGCGTAACGACGCTCTACAATTTCTGTGATTTCTGAAAATTTATGAATAATTTCAGAATTTTCTTTTTCAAGTACATTTCCATTCTCAAAAAATGTGGAGTTCAAGAATTCATTACCTGAAATAATATTTTGTGGAATATAACTCCCAGTACCGGTTATTACCGTATTTATTGCTTTGCTCATAATTATAATACCACATACTAAAACGGTATGTAGTATAAAAATACCACTTATCTTCCGTAATTGAAAATATATAAAAATTTAGCGTAGCTTATTCTCAAGCGCAAACTTCAATAACCCTGCTTTTCCGGTTACATTTAGCTTCTGTGCCATATTCTTGCGGTGGGTGTCAACCGTGTTCAACGCTATAAATAGTTTTTGGGCAATCTGTTGTGAGGAATAATCTTCGCTTATCAGTTTTAGTATTTCCATTTCACGGGCTGTTAAGTTGTGGCTTTTTTGAAAATGATCACCATCGTTAAATACAGATGAAGCAAGTCCATCATTTTTTGCTTTTTGAAAGTATTTTTTGCCCTGATGTATACCCGTTATTATTTCAAACAGGGTTTCTGCATTGGTATCCTTTTGTACAAATGCTTTTACGCCTATATCCTCAAGCTTAGCTGATAGTTTGCTTGTATAATACATGGACAATGCCATTATTTTTACAGAGGGAAACAGCTGAGTTACTTTCTCGGCAGCAATTTCACCATCCAGAACGGGCATGTTTAAGTCGAGGATTAAAACATCTGGCAGCTGGTGATTGAGCAGGTGCAAAATTTCTTTTCCATTTGCGGCCATTCCGATTACCTTAAAGTTTGATTGTCCGGAAAGGATTGCAGATAGGCCTTGCGCAAAAAGTTTATGATCATCTGCAATCATAATTGTTATAGGGCGTTGTTGTATTGTGTCCATTATTTTAGCGGAATATCAATTGTTGTAGTTGTGCCGTTTTGATTACTATCGATCTGGATTTTACCGTTAAGATAATTTACCCTTGATAGAATATTTTGGATGCCTAAGCCTTTTTTATCTACATCGGGATTGAAGCCAATGCCGTTATCTTCTGCCATAATACTAATGCGGTCGGTAAATGATAAAATCTGTATGGTTGCCTTTGAGGCAAAGGAATGCCTGACGATGTTATTAACCAGTTCATTAACTATACGGTATATGGTAATCTCAATGCCCCTATCAATAGGATTTTCTACCTGAAAAACAAATTCAAATGCAATTTTACCAAAATGGTTTAAAGTTTTAAAATGTTCATTTAAGGTTTCAATCAGGCCAAATTGTTCAAAGTTTTTTGGCATCAGGTTATGCGATATTTCTCTTAGGTCTGCGCAGGCCTTCTCGATCATGTCAATGGTTTGATCGTAAAATATGCGGTCATTTTCGGCAAGTTTTAAAACCTTGTGTTGAAAAGCAGTAATATTTAACTTGATGATGGACAGTGTTCCGCCCAGGTCGTCATGTAAATCGCGGGCCAATCGCGTTCTTTCATCTTCCTGAGCATTGAAAATACCATCAGCCAGATCAACCTGGTGCCTGCTTTTTTCTTCGAGTAAGACTTCTTTTTCTTTTTTAAGGAAATTATAACGTTGTGTTAGTGCAAATGAAAGAAAAATGATTTCTGCCGTTAAACCTACTACTAAACCGTTTGGTTTTAATAAATTAAAGTTAGTAAGGCCTAAAGTGTTAAAAACATAATTAAACACGCCAAATAGAAGCATGAGTGTGGCAATAAGATAATACCAGCCTAGCTTATAGCCTGACCTTATTCTTTCTACCACACCAATGATCATCACGATTACCGTAAGGAAGTGCAAGAAAATTGTTGATGTAAAATACCGTTTTTTCTAAAATAATAAATGATTTAAAGAACATAAACAACGGAATAACGAACATGGCCCAGCAGAATCTTTTATAATAGTTTGTAAAACGGTATAACTTACTGTTTGTACTGTTTTGATTTACAAACAGCTGCATTACCTGAATTAACAGGCCACAGCTTAATGATGCCATCATTAACCGCATATAATCCTGTAAACCGGGCAAATTTGGATAAAACCATTGGAAAGCCAGCCCTTCTTCTTCCAGGATAAAAATTAGTGTGCAAAAAATATAAATCGCATAGTATAAATGGATATTATCCCTGAGCGAAGCGAAAAGCAAAAGGTTAAAGATCACTGCAAAAACAAAAATGCCAGTATAAAATCCAAATAAGGTGTGCTGCGGAATTTCTGCCTGTATCATATCAACGTCGCGTCCGATAGACATCGGCATATACATATTTTGGCCCCTTTTATCGGCCCACAAATAAAAGGTCGCTTTCTCATGGGGCAAAAGTACAATTGGATAAATAAAGCTTCTGTTGTAATACGGCCGTTGTTTAAAAGGAAAATGATCGCCGGTTAAACCTAATGGATGAACGTTTTGCCCTTCATCTACTTTAAATAACCGGAGCTGGTTGATGCTCGAACTCTGTTACTTAAACATCAGATTTACAGCCTGATAAAGCGTATTTTTTATATCAAAGGCGATCCAGTAATAAGACTGCGAGTAACCTTTACTAAAAACTTTTCCAGGTGTTAAAGGGATCAGTTTACCGGCCTGCTTATATTTTATAATAGAGTCGATGGTCAGGTTTAGGTTTTTGTCCTCATAAAAATATCCGTGTTTGCTGATACTGAATTTTTTGGCCGTATCAATTAAAATAGGATTTCCCTGTTGTGCAGCACATAAGCAGGCTGTCAATAATAATGCAGTTATCAGGAAAAATTTATTCATTAATGAGCGAGTTGTCGAAAAGTTGCGGTTAATATTTCTATAAATATAAGATATAAACCAGGTACTGAATATACCGGTTAAAGGGTATATAAACTACCTGGACTATCAACTACATTTACATCAAACCAAACCACTTAAAAAATTAGAATTTGTTAGCTATTATTTTCTCTTGCTCGGGGTGCAGTTGGTAAAGGGTTAGAATAAAGCGCTTTATCTTTCCAATTATTATTTAACATTTAAATTAATACTATTATGAAAAATTTAATATTTGTCATGCTAATTGTTTTATCTTTTGTTAAAGCATACAGCCAAACTAACGGCCAAGGAACAAACCTTGTTGGACAGTCTTACGTAACTAAAGTAAGCGTATTGGTAAAGGTATATGACCCAATCAAAAAGGAGGTAAAAGATTTATCTTTTATGCTTAACGATGATATAAAATTTTATATATACGACATTGCTGATAATGGATATATTATTTCGATATGGGATTTTAAAGCTGATACTGCCAAACTAAATTTTTATAAATCTTTAGATGGAAAAAAGGTAGGAGATAACCTGAATGCACAATCAGACGAATATTATAAAATGAGTAAAGCCCAATTAGGTATAGAAAATACTAGTAATACTGATATTTTAAGCAAGTTTAAGGATCTTGCTTATGTAGATCTTTGGGCTAACAATACCCAATTTTTTATCTCTTTAAAAGATTTTAATAACAAATGTGAATTTATTTACCCACACAAGCGAGGTTTTACCTGGGGCTTTTTGACGCTACCGATAAAGGCACGCTTTCGCAATGAAAAAGCACCATTTACTTTCGAAGAAAAAATTAATTTTGGTATATCGGCAGGTATCAAATGGCAACATGTTAATACAGTATATTCTGCTAGTAATTTGTTGGGTGGAATATCTGCTGGTGCTGTAAAGTTAGACAAGGATAATTCCGCATCTGCAATCTCTCTATCTGCAGGTTACATGTATCAGTATGATAAGTTTCAGATTGGGGTATTTACGGGACTTGATTTTATTGACAAATCTAAAGGTGTTGATTGGGGTTATCAGGGCAAGCCATGGCTTGGTTTTGCCATTGGATTTAGCTTGTTTGGAGAAAGTAAAACATCAGCCTCTAACGATCAAACGCAATAATTAAAGCAATCGGTACTACGATTAATTAGCAACTGCTATTATGAAAAATACTTTATTGTCAATATTTTTAATGCTTTTAGTAGCTAAAGCATCTTTTTCGCAAGAATCTGAAAAACCATTGCATCGTTCCGGGATCGTTGTTGATCAAGATTACTTCCTAAAATTCGTAAAGCCATCTTATGCTACGGATAGAAACTATACTATGGGACTGGGCCTAATTTATCAGAATAAAAGACTCGGCGGATCATGGGTTTTAGCTCCGCATAGATTTATAGCTAAAACACTGTTTGGCAAAATGCTTAAAGACTATTATGTATACGATGCAACCATAATGTTGGCAAACACTACGTTTACGCCGGAGTATTTAGGTAATTTGCATGATCCTGTACATGAATTTAAACGTAAGAATGATCGGCCATTTGCCAGCCTAAATATTATTGGTACGGGGTTGGGTTTGCAGGATGATGGCGGTAATGAGTCAATGACATTAGGCATTAATGTTGGTGCCATTGGATTAAATGTTTCCAAAGCAGTACAAACAACGATTCATCGCGATCACTGGTTCGGAAATACTGCTGATATTCCTTACGGATGGGAAGGCCAGATCTCGAAAGGAGGAGAACCTACGCTATTGATTAGCGGCAAGAAGGATTGGTTACTTATCGGAAAAGGTAACGGTGATGGTCGTGGTTTTTTTCAATTGAGTACCAATGCTGAAGTACGTCTAGGCTATTATGTAAGTACAGGCTTAGGTTTTAATTCGAGATTAGGTTTGCTTGACAAGAAAAATTGGTCAATAAATACTTTGCCAATGTCAAATATGGTTGGCTTGACTAGTGAAAATAAAAATTTATGGGAGGTTCATCTCCTCGCAGGTGTTAAAGGTAATGGTTGGCTTTACAACGCTTTATTAATGGGGCAGTTTAGAGATAGTCCTTATACAATAAGTTTTAGACAGCTAAATAAAGCTACTCTTGATTGGAATTTAGGTTTGGGTGCAAAGATACCGGTCTGTAAGAAAAAGGCTTTAAGGTTCTCCGCTACGGCTGTTGGGCGTTCGCCCGAATTTGACACTGTAAGAGAATTTAACCGATGGCATTCCTGGGTAAGCTTTCAGGCATACTATGAATGGTAATTTAATTAACTAAAATCATCAATTAAAAACACAAAAAGCTCTTTGGGGCCGTGAGCGCCCAAAACCAGTGTTTTTTCGATGTCTGCCGTTCTGCTTGGCCCTGTAATATTGCTGATCATGGATGGAATTTGGTTGCCATATTTGTTCTTCAATAACAAAAAGGCATCCTTAAGATCTAAAACCAACTGACTGGTCTTAGCAATCACAATATGATGGTGTGGAAAGATGCTGAGCCTTCGTCCTGCAGCGCCCTGGTTAGTTACCATTACGCTTCCATTACGGGCAATTAAGGCTTCGCAAAGGGTAATACCGACTTCAGCTTGCTCAAAATCCTTATCGGTTTGGTAAAATGGAAATTCGCATTTGCTTAAAAACTGCTGTAGTTCTGGTTCCCAGCAGTATATTTTTCGCCATTTAAACTTATCAGCCAGGTGCAGCATATTTTCAAAAAAGTCGATCCCGTCTTCGCAGAAGATAAAGTTACCGGATATTGCCGTAAGCTGTTCGGCAAATAATATCTCAAGCTCATCTGTATTTGTTTTATACAATGGACTTTCTTCTAAATTAGGATAGGGATTTTCGCGCTTCTCTAATAGTGCTTTCCTTATCTTTTTCAGTATTTGTTCTTTCGCTGTCGTATTATCCTTCATTATAAAAAAAAGCTACCCTAATGGTTAAACCAGGGTAGCAAATGTAATAATAGAAATTATTTATTTAAGCTTCAACGGGCTTAATGTGTCCGGGATTTCCGCTTTCTCCTTGATTTTCGAATAATCTTTTACCGAAAATCACTTCTAAATCGTCTTTAAATAAAACTTCTTTTTCGATCAGGATATCAGCCAACTGGATCAATTTATCTTTATTTTCTTCCAATAATTGAATTGCCCGCTGGTATTGGCCTTCAATTAATGCTGAAATTTCTTTATCGATAGTTAAAGCGGTGTCCTCAGAATATGGTTTTGAGAAATTATACTCGTTCTGACCAGATGAATCATAGTAAGTAATGTTTCCTAATTTATCGTTCAGTCCGTAAATGGTAACCATTGCTCTCGCTTGTTTGTTTACTTTCTCCAGATCGCTAAGCGCACCAGTAGAAATGGTATCAAACATTACTTTTTCAGCAGCCCTACCACCCATTGTTGCACACATTTCGTCGAGCATTTGATGAGGGCGAACAATTAAGCGCTCTTCTGGCAGGTACCAGGCTGCACCTAAGCTTTGTCCGCGCGGAACAATTGTAACCTTAACTAGAGGTGCAGCATGTTCCAGTAACCAGCTTACGGTGGCGTGGCCGGCCTCGTGAATCGCAATTGCACGTTTTTCGCTCGGGGTGATGATTTTGTTTTTCTTTTCTAAACCACCTACAATTCTGTCTACAGCATCTAAGAAATCTTGCTTATCAACCGATGATTTGTTTTTACGTGCTGCAATTAGCGCCGCTTCGTTGCAAACATTTGCAATATCTGCACCTGAGAATCCTGGCGTTTGTTTAGCTAAAAACTCGGTATCAAGCTCTTCCGATTTTTTAAGCGGCGCAATGTGTACCTCAAAAATCTGTTTACGCTCTATAACATCCGGTAAATCAACGTAAATCTGTCTGTCGAATCTACCTGCCCTTAATAAGGCTTTATCTAAAACATCAGCACGGTTTGTTGCTGCTAAAATGATCACATGTGTATTGGTACCAAAACCATCCATTTCAACCAAAAGCTGGTTTAAGGTGTTTTCACGTTCGTCATTTCCACCCATAACACCATTTTTACCACGGGCGCGACCAATAGCATCAATCTCATCAATGAAAATGATACAAGGCGATTTGTCTTTTGCCTGTTTAAACAAGTCGCGAACACGGGATGCACCAACTCCAACAAACATCTCTACAAAATCAGATCCTGACAGAGAAAAGAAAGGAACCTGGGCCTCGCCGGCAACAGCTTTAGCCAATAAAGTTTTACCTGTACCTGGCGAACCTACCAATAAAGCACCTTTAGGTATTTTTCCACCCAAATCGGTATATTTTTTTGGGTTTTTAAGGAAATCTACAATTTCCATTACCTCGGTTTTAGCTTCTTCCAAACCTGCAACATCATTAAAAGTGATGTTTACCTGGCTTTCTTTATCAAACAGTGTTGCTTTAGATTTTCCGATACTGAAAATCTGGCCACCACCACCAGCACCGCCACCCATTCTGCGCATCATAAAAATCCAGAAACCGATTAAAAGCAGTACAGGTAAAATGATGCTTAAAAACCAGCTTGCCAACGGATTGCTGCGGCTCGTTTTTTCTGCCAATATCCTTGGTTGGTTGGCTGGAAGGTCTTTTTGCGAATCGGCAAGTTGTTTATCCAGTCCATCCATGGTTCCGGCATTGAAAAACACAACGGGACCTGACGCATTATTTACGTTAAAAGTGCTGTTGCTTTTATATGGATCGTATGTTGGCTTTTTCAGGCTGTCTTTCTTGATATATACCTCTACACGCACTAAATCATCAGATTTATAAGCAACAACTTTTTGCACGTCGCCTTTTAGCAACATTTGTTGTTCAAATTTCTGGTAGGTTACCTCTTTACCTCCATCGGTAGTAAATAAAAACTGTGCAGCAATAATGGCTATAATAATGGCCGCATATACCCAGAAAATATTAAATTTTGAACCTTTTTGTGGTTTTTTAGGAATGTTTGGGATTCTTCTTCCCTGTTTTTCGTTATTATTTTGATTGTCGTTCATTTGTCTTTTTCAAAATGGTTCTATTAGGTTATGCGCTTTGAAAATTTGTGCTTTCTGCATCCCCCCAAAGTTCTTCTATGCCATAAAAGTGGCGCTTTTCAGTTTTAAAGATGTGCACAACCACATCGAAATAATCAAGAATGATCCAGTCTGCTGATTCGAAACCTTCCTTATGCCTTGGGTCGGCTTGAGTGGCTTTATATATTTCTTTTTCTACACTATCGGCAATAGCTTTAACCTGGGTAGCAGAGTTGGCGCTCGCTATAATAAAGTAATCAGCCACTGAAGTGTGAATATTTCTAAGATCTAACCGCACAATATCTTCTCCTTTTTTCTCTTGTATGCCGTGAACGGCCAGTTCAGAAAGATATGTAGAAAGGGCTACTATTTTCTTTTTTACCATTAAAATGCTTTAATTTTGGAATTACAATATTATAAATTCAACACTTGCAAAATAACACTTTTTCAACACTATTTGTTGGTCAAAATTTAATCAAATTAAAAGAAGTTGATTCTACTAATAACTTTTTAAAAAATTTGGTGTCAAAATCCGAGCCATTAGTAGAAGGCACTGTAATTATGGCAGACCACCAGTTTGCCGGAAGAGGACAGCAGGATAGTGTTTGGCAAACGCAAGAGGGAAAAAATATCAGTACCAGTATATATTTAAAGCCTTCTTTTTTGCCGCTTGAAAAGCAGTTTTACTTAAATATGGCCGTTAGTTTGGCTGTTAGTGACGCTTTATGCTGTTTTATACCGCAAGGAATAATGGTAAAATGGCCTAACGATATCTACTACCTGGATAAGAAATTAGGTGGGATATTGATTGAAAATACACTGACAGGTAGTACTTTTAAATCATCAGTGATTGGCATTGGCTTGAACGTAAATCAATCAGAATTTGCAGAGAGCATCAGTGGACGTGCTACTTCGGTGATTCAAATTTTACAAAAAGAGGTTCCCTTAATGGATATTATGGATAAAATATTCATATTTATCGAAAAGTACTACCTAATTTTGAGGGCAGGGAAATTCAGTATTTTACAAAATGATTACCTTATGAAACTATATAATTACGGAGTTGCTTCGTTATATAAGCATAACGGCGAGATTTTTGAAGGAACGATTGAAGGAGTTGAAGATAACGGCAGGTTAAAAGTTGATACAAAAAATGGCTTAAAAATTTTTAACTTTAAAGAAATTGAATTTATACACACAAAATAAAACACAAATGAAAAAAATCACCCTGGTGCTTTCGATGGTACTTCTTACCGTTGTTGGTGCATTTGCTCAGATCGAAAAACCGGTAACTTGGGCATACTCTGCAAAGAAAGTAAGTAAAACTGAAGCTATAATTTATTTAAAGGCTACGATTGATGATAGATGGCATATTTATTCTCAAAATGTAAAAGACGGAGGACCTGTAAAAACCACTTTTACTTTTTCCCCATCAAAAGATTTTAGTCTTGTAGGCAAAACAATTGAGCCAAAAGCAATTGTTAAATACGAAAGCACATTTAAAATGAACGTAAGTTACTTTGAAAAATCAGTAATTTTTCAACAAAAAATTAAGCTGAACAAAGCAACAACTGTAGTTAAAGGTGTGGTAGAGTTTATGGTTTGTAATGATAAACAATGCCTTCCGCCAGAAGAAGTGGAGTTTAGTGTTCCTGTTAAATAATTGACATCAAAATGTTTACAGGCAGTCCCGAATTTTTGGGACTGTTTCTTTTTAAAGTAAAATCTACAAGGTGTTGTGGTTTAAAAAAAATCGTTTCTAAAATTATTCTTAATTTCACGGTTTCAAAATACACACAAATGAAAAAGGTTTTATTATTGTTCTTAATGGCGGCAACGTTTATTGCATGGCCAGCCGTTAAGACCTACGCAACGGTAACACAGGATACCACAGCAACAACTCCTCCAGATGATATCGTTTTTACTGAGGTAGGCTCTGCACAAGATAGTGCCGCCAATAAGCAGGTCAAAACAGAAAATGACACACTTAAAAAGGATACGGTTAAAGAAGTAAAAGCTCCTGTAGCGGGAAAAGATGCTCCTAAACAATCGCTTTGGGTAACCTTTGGTTTGGGGCTTTTGGCGGGTGTCGCCGCGTTTTTCCTTCCATGTATTTTTCCGATGGTACCGCTTACTGTTGGTTTTTTTACCAAGAGGGCCGAAAGCAGGGCAAAAGGCATCAGGAGTGCCATTATTTATGGTTTATCGATTATTGTCATTTACGTAGGTTTAGGTGTAATCATTACCTTAATATGGGGCGCCAGTGCACTGAATGAAATTTCTACAGACGGATTTTTTAATATTTTTATCTTTCTGATATTAATTATTTTTGGCGTATCGTTTTTAGGTGCTTTCGAAATTACCCTGCCAAGTTCATTTGTGAACAAACTCGATGCAAAATCTGATGCTAAAGGTTTAAGTGGAATCTTTTTTATGGCAGCAACCTTGGCGGTTGTTTCCTTCTCTTGTACAGGACCATTAATCGGAACTTCCTTAGTCGCTATCAATACCGATTTATTAACACCTGTTATCGTGATGTTCGGCTTTTCGCTGTCATTGGCATTGATCTTTACCATGTTCGCTATTTTCCCGAGTTTAATGACGGGGCTGCCAAAATCAGGTGGTTGGCTAAACTCCATTAAAGTTTTTTTAGGGTTTTTAGAATTGGGTTTATCACTGAAATTCCTTTCAACAGCAGATCTGGCTTATCATTGGGGAATATTGGACCGTGAGATATTTTTAGCTATTTGGATTGTACTGGCTTTAATTTTGGGCGTTTATTTATTGGGGAAAATTAAGTTCTCTCATGATAGCGACCTCCCTTATGTTTCTGTGCCAAGACTATTCATTGCAACGGCAACTTTTGTATTTGCTATTTACCTCATTCCAGGTTTGTGGGGAGCGCCTTTGAAAGCTGTAAGTGCACTGGTACCTCCGCTCTCTACGCAGGATTTTGTAATTGGACAAGATGCCGGAGGGGGATCAAACCAAACGGCAACAACCAATCATGCTAAACGTAAATATGCTGATTTTCTTCATATCCCGCACGATATTGATGGATTTTTTGATTATGAAGAAGCTTTAGCCTATGCCAAAGAAGTAAAAAAACCGTTATTTCTTGATTTCACAGGGCATGGTTGTGTAAATTGCCGCGAAATGGAAGCGCGGGTTTGGTCTGATCCCAGAGTGCTAAAAAAATTGAAAGAAGATTACATTGTGGTATCGCTTTACACTGACGACAAAACCAGTTTGCCGGAAGCAGAACAATTTGACTCTAAAATTTTAGGCACAAAAGTGAATACCGTTGGTAAAAAATTCAAACATTTGCAGGCAGAGAGATTTAATACCATTTCGCAACCATACTATGTGCTTTTGGGTACTGATGAAAAAGAATTAGTTTCGCCTCCTATTGGGGTAGAATTTGATATAGATAAATATTTGCAATACCTGGATAATGGATTATCTGGATTTGCCAAGAAATAGACAAATGAATAAGATTAAGAATATTGGCGTTTTAACCTCTGGTGGAGATTCGCCAGGCATGAACGCCGCAATCAGAGCGGTAGTTAGAGGCTCTATTTATTATGATATTGAAGTAACCGGGTTTCTCCGTGGATATGAAGGGTTGATCAACAATGATTTTATTCCGATGGACCGTAAGTCGGTGGCCAATATTATTCAGCGAGGTGGAACTATTTTAAAAACAGCCCGTAGTGAAGCTTTTAGAACAGTAGAAGGCAGGCAAAAAGCTTACGAAAACCTGAAAGCCAATGGGATTGATGCCTTAGTGGTAATCGGTGGAGATGGAACTTTTACGGGGGCCAATGTTTTTTCCAAAGAATTCGATTTTCCCATTGTGGGCTTACCTGGTACCATTGATAATGATTTGGTAGGTACCGATTTCACTATTGGATATGACTCGGCTATTAATACCGTTGTTGATGCGGTAGATAGGATCCGAGATACGGCAGAATCCCACGACAGGCTTTTTATTGTAGAGGTAATGGGCCGCGACTCTGGATTAATCGCTTTAAGAAGTGGTATTGGTGTTGGCGCTGAGGCCATCATGATCCCTGAAGCAAATATGAATGCGGATGATATTCTGCACAAGCTGGAGCATAGCCGTAAAGATAAATCATCAAAGATTATTATCGTTGCTGAAGGTGATGATACCGGTGGTGCCTTTAAGGTTGGTGAAATTTTGCAGGAAAAATATCCACATTACGATACCAAAGTTTCGGTTTTGGGGCATATTCAACGTGGGGGTAAGCCAACTTGTATGGACCGCGTATTGGCCAGCCGCTTAGGCGTAGTTGCAGTTGAGGGTTTAATTCAGGGTGAGAGTGGTGTAATGGTGGGACAGATTAACCGGGAAATTGTTTTTACCCCTTTTGATCATGCAATAAAGCATATTAATGCAGAGAAAGTAAGTTCTAAATGGCTGAAATTAATTGACATACTTTCGTTTTAAGTGAAAAACGTTTAAAAGAAAAGTCTTTCCCGCACCGGAAAGACTTTCTTGTTTTTTGCTTAGTTTTCGCAATAAGCAAATTTTTTAGTCTGCTAAAATTACTGCAGTACCATTGGCGCTTACCATGAGCATGCTTCCTCCGCTACCAACGGTTTCATAGTCTAAATCAACCCCAACAATGGCATTTGCTCCAAGTGCCGCTGCATATTGCTGCATTTCATTAACAGCGGTATCTTTTCCCTCTCTTAAAACGCGTTCGTACGAACTCGATCTGCCGCCTACTATATCTGTTATTCCTGCAAATAAATCTTTAAAAATATTTGCACCTATAATGGTTTCTCCGGTTACCAAACCAATATATTTTATAATTTTTCTGCCCTCAACTGTAGGCGTTGTGGTTACTAGCATAGTTTAATTTTTTTATCATTAGAGCAAATCTTTCCAGAAATGTTACACTTTTCGAAATGTAAAGGTTTAGGGGCTTAATGCCTGGATTGTCATTGCCAATCGAAATGTAACGGAATAAAGAACGCTATAGATTTCTCTGTTGCAGCTTATAAAAACTGACCATGGCAGGATTATAATAGTAATCCTGCTATTTCTTCCCAGTTATTTACACGCTCGTATTCGGTTACCAGTAAATTATGTGGCGAGGTAAACAACAATGGCCTGCCGGCAAAATTTATAAAGTTTTTAGTTCGGTCGTCAATGATGATATCAACATTCACAATTTTATTTCCGCAGAACATGATGTGTTGCCAATCGATAAAAGGGAAATGTTCGGCCAGCCAATCGTATTTATCAACCAATGAATTCCGGAACTCCATTGCTGCCGAAACGATGTAAACATCGTATTTCTGTTGTAAAGCCTTAATTACCCGTTGGCTATCGGCTATAACGTCAAGATCTCGGAAAAAACCCGACTCATTGATATATTCGAACCATTTCTGATTCACATCTTGTGGAACATGATGATAGATTTCATTTCCAGCGTCAATTTTCAAGTCTAAAGGAACGTTAAAGTCCCGGTTATAAAGTTTAATAAATTTTCCAACGGCATCGGCAATCACCTCGTCCATATCAATCGCAATTCTTTCCATTTGTATCTGCAAATATTTGGACGTAAATATCCTGAAAACAAAGAAATTAAACTATGTTTTTAATTTCCAGTATTTTAGTTATCTTTGCAGCCCCGCAGTATGAAGCTCCGGGAACTATGTTGAATACATAAATACAAAAGAAAATGGCAACTAAAATCAGATTGCAAAGATTTGGTAAAAAAGGGAAACCTTTTTTCCACGTTGTGGTAGCAGATTCCCGCTCTCCACGTGATGGTAAATTTATTGAGCGTTTAGGTTCTTACAACCCAAATACCAATCCAGCTACCATCGAAATTAACTTCGAAAAAACTTTAGCCTGGGTTAACAGTGGTGCACAACCTACTGATACTGCTCGTGCTATCCTTTCTTACAAAGGTGTTTTATACAAAAAACACTTAGAAGGTGGTGTTAAAAAAGGCGCTTTGACTCAAGAACAGGCAGATGAAAAATTTGCAGCTTGGTTAGATGCTAAAGCAGGTAAAATTTCTGGTAAAACAGAAGGTTTAGCTAATTCTAAAGCAGATGCGCGTAAAGCAGCGTTAGCAGCAGAAGCTAAAAAGAAAGAAGATAGAGCAGCAGCTATCGCAGCTAAAAATGCACCAGTTGCAGAAGAAGTTGTTGAAGAAGAAGCTCCAGCTGTTGAGGCTGAGGCAACTGAAGAAGCTCCTAAAGAAGAAGGTGCAGAATAGTTTTTAATTATTTTGCCTGATAAAATAGCGTTCCGGTTACCGGAACGCTATTTTTTTAAACAGAAATGTCATCCTGAAGTACGAAGGGGCTCTCTAATCATTAAAAGATCCCTCGTGCATCAGAATCAAAATGCAAATTATCATGAAACACGAAGAAGCATTTTATATCGGTTACGTAACCAAAACGAGGGGTTTAAAAGGAGAAGTTCAGGTATTTTTTGAATTTGATGAATACGAAGAACTTGATTTTGATGTGGTATTTGCCGATATGAATGGCAAACTAGTACCCTATTTTGTAGCATCGGCAAAACTGCAAGCCAATAAAACAGGTTACTTCAACTTTGATGATGCTGATCATATTGATAAAGTGCAGCCACTGTTAAAAAAGAAATTGTACCTGCCGCTGTCGCAGATGCCCGAACGCGAAGAAGGTGAATTTTTCTATACCGATTTTAAAGGTTATTTAGCGATAGATGAATCTTTAGGCGAATTAGGCGAAATTCTGGAAGTAAACGAATATCCACAGCAATTTGTGGCTACGGTGATGTATAAAGGAACCGAAGTACTGTTTCCGCTAAATGAAGATTTTATTGTTGAATATGATGAGGATGAAAAGATCCTCACACTTAGTTTGCCCGAAGGTTTGCTGGATGTTTACCTGGAAAAATAGAGCATGCAATAAAAGAATTAATTAGATATAGATCTTTATATTAGCTATATCTAATTATTCTTTTATGTTTAAGAAACGATCTAAAGCTATTGCGCTGCTTTTATTGGTGGCTTCATTTCAAGCCTGCACCACACAAAAACTATCTTTAAAAGCCAACAAGCCTTTTGTTGGGATTTGGCAGAATGTTAAAGAAACAGGATCTTTTATCACTTATACGGAAGATGGCCATTTTTATAACAGCTATAAGGAAGGTGATAGCCAGGTGATTACCCACAGTGGTCATTATAAAGTGATTGGCGATGGCGCCTATTTACTTGATATTACCTACGAACTGCCTAACCGAAAGTATGCGCTTAAGGATCGCCAATACATCAATCATTATGTTTTTGGAAAAGATATGAAGAGCGTTAAGCTTTCTGGTGTTGTGTATAGTAAATCTGGGCCGGATACACTTAAGTGGGAAGAAAGTATGGTCAAAGTGAAATCATTTTAGCGCGACAACAAACCTAAAATTAATATGAGAAAAGCCTTTAAATTCGTTCTTGTTGCCGTTCTTTTTTTCTTAAACTCAACTTGCGTTAGCGCCCAGGAGAAATCAACTTTATCTGATTTTGTTGGGGCATGGGAGTTTGTAAAGCCATCTGGCCAGGCTAATGCTCCACAGCTGCCATTTTTATCAACCCTCAAGGTGTTTGATACCATGGGTAACTGTCTCCAGTTGAAAGTAACAGAACAAGGAGCGGTTGTGTGGCAAACCGCTAAAATTGAGGTAGAAAATGAGGATTTTATAAAAGAAAGTGTTAATTATTCTATCAGTGCGCCATTAAACAATACTGTTTCCAGTTTGAAATTTAAGTTTTCTGATGGGCCTGATGGTAATCGGTACCTTGGTATAATGGGTGGTGCAAAACAAGTTGACGGAAAAGAAACTTACCAGTGGCAGGAACTATGGCGGAAAGTGGACAAGATAAAAAAAGGCTAGATATCTGTCTTGGTCAGGAGTGCTATAACGCTAAATATTAGTCAGTTATTTTGCCAATATACACAGGTGTTGATCCCGGTTCGGCTTATTTACATTTGACCGTTAAAAGCCTTACCTTTGCTTCATGCGTTTCGATATTATTACTGTTTTACCTGCGTTATTAGAAAGCCCTTTTGCCCATTCTATATTGCATCGTGCACAAAAAAAGGGCATTGCCGAAATTGTTGTGCATAACCTGAGAGATTATGCCACCAACAAGCAAAAAAGTGTAGATGATTACCAATACGGCGGTGGTAGTGGTATGGTAATGAGCATCGAACCTTTTGCTGCCTGTATCGAAAAACTTCAGGCAGAAAGGGAATATGATGAGGTAATATTCATGAGTCCGGATGGTATTACGTTAAACCAGAGCATGGCCAATGAGCTATCTATAAAAAAGAACATCATTATTTTGTGTGGCCACTACAAAGGCATAGATCAGCGTATACGGGATATTTTCGTAACAAGAGAGATATCTGTTGGTGATTATGTTTTAAGCGGAGGAGAGCTGCCGGCAGCAATTGTGGTAGATGCTGTGGTACGTTTAATCCCCGGGGTTTTAAATGATGAGACTTCTGCCCTGTCGGATAGTTTTCAAGGCGAACTGCTGGATGCGCCGGTTTATACCCGTCCTGCAGATTGGCGTGGACATAAGGTGCCTGATGTTTTATTGAGCGGCCATGAGGCAAAAGTGAACGAATGGAGGCATGAACAGGCTTTAGAACGGACCAAAGCCCGTCGTCCTGATCTTTTGGAATAGAAGCAATTAACACAATCAAATGTGGAATTCATTAAGAATGTGGAAAAAATTAAAATAGGTTTTTTTTTATCGAAAATAATCCCTAATATTGCAATCCGATTTTCACGGGATGAAATATCGATTTAATAGCTTAAAATCATGGATTTAGTAAAATTTGTTGAAGAGCAGGCCATCGCGAAAAAAGATTTTCCTGCGTTCAAGTCTGGCGATACAGTGAGCGTACACTATAAAATTCGCGAAGGTA
>Ga0182006_1000885_pt1 | contig 20098 bp, 11 predicted proteins | sample Sormic07211104_1_FD_123022 | JGI IMG/M metagenome (GOLD analysis project Ga0182006, IMG submission 123022) | Rhizosphere microbial communities from Sorghum bicolor, Mead, Nebraska, USA - 072115-104_1 MetaG | ecosystem: Host-associated > Plants > Roots > Rhizosphere | place: USA: Nebraska...
AACCATGACTGACGTAGCCAAAGCTGTAGAAGCAATGAAAGCCAAATTCAACCCAAGCGCTGCCGAAGGCTTGGACCTGGTGTTCGGTTTCCGCATCGACGACACCAAGAACTTCTCCCTGGTGGTCAAAGACAAGACCTGCGAGCTTAAAGAAGGCGAAAACCCAGACGCCCAAGTCACCCTGGTGATGGACAGCGACACGCTGGAAGGCATCGTCGACGGCACCACCGACGGCATGCAGGCGTTCATGGGCGGCAAGCTGCGCACCGAAGGCGACATGATGCTGGCGATGAAGCTGAGCGAACTGTTTCCGGCCTGATAAGTCGATGCTCAAAGAATCCCGCCATCCGGCGGGATTTTTCGTTCAACCTGGCGGCCTCCGGCTAACCGGATATCGGCCTTATTCCCCTCAAGCCTTCGGCGCAACACTTAATAACAACGCCACCAATGCACTCCACCCGGTTTGGTGTGACGCGCCCAGGCCGCGGCCGGTTTCGCCATGGAAATACTCGTGAAACAGCACCAGCTCACGGCTGAGGGGGTCAGCCTCCAATTGCGCATACCCTGCCATCGACGGGCGTGAACCGTTTTCATCCAATAGAAACAAGCGAGTCAACCGCTGGCTGAGGCCGTCGGCCACTTCTCCCAGTGACGCCAGATAACCGCTGCCCGCCGGGTACTCCACCGAAAAGTGATCGGCGTAATAACGCTCGAATTCGCGCAGCGACTCGATCAGCATGTAGTTGATGGGCATCCACAACGGCCCGCGCCAATTGGAATTACCGCCGTACAGCCGCGAGTCGGACTCACCCGGCTGGTAACGCGCGCACAACGTATCGCCATTTATCTTCAGTGCCAGGGGTTGGTCCGCGAACGCCTTGGATAGTGAGCGCACGCCAAACGTTGAGAGAAACTCGTCGTCAGCCAGCATGCGCCGCAGCAGATCCTTGGTGCGTTCGCCACGCAGCAGCGCCAGCAACAGGCGATTGCCCTGTCCCGGCTCGTTCCAGCGCGATACCAGTGCGGCCAAATCGGGCCGGTGGTGCATAAACCCCAGCAGGCGCTCGCGTAGCCCAGGCAAACCTTCATGCTCGCGTTGCTCCAGCACCAGCACGGCAAACAGCGGCATCAGGCCGACGATGGAGCGCAGGCGTACCGGTTCGTTCTGGCCGTCGGGGCGATGCAGCACATCGTAGAAGAACAGGTCCTGCTCATCCCATAAGCCGTCCTCGCTATCGTCGACCCGGTTGATGGCACCGGCGATATACAAGAAATGCTCGAAAAATTTCACTGCAATATCCACATACACGGCATTGCGCTTGGCCAACTCCAGAGCGATACGCATCAAATCCAGCGCATAGGCCGCCACCCACGCCGTGCCGTCGGCCTGATCGAGCTGATAGCCTGGCGGCATCGCAGCCGAGCGATCGAATAGGGCGATGTTATCCAGGCCCAGGAAGCCGCCCTGGAACAGATTGCGCCCCTCGGCGTCCTTGCGGTTGACCCACCAGGAAAAATTCAACAGCAGCTTGTGGAAAATCCGTTCAAGAAAGTCCAAATCACCGATACCGGTCAGCGCCTTGTCCTGCTGATACACGCGCCAACTGGCCCACCCATGGACCGGCGGGTTGGCATCGTCGAAACGCCATTCGTACGCCGGCAATTGGCCGTTGGGATGCATAAAGCGATCTTTGACCAGCAGTAACAACTGGTGCTTGGCATACCCCGGATCAATCAACGCCATGGCAACGGCCTGGAACCCTTGGTCCCAGGAGGCATACCAGGGGTATTCCCAAGTGTCGGGCATGGTCAGGATGTCGAAATTGGACAGGTGCCGCCAATGGCTATTGCGCAGGTGCAAGCGCTCGGGCGGCGGCGCAGGTTGGGTGGGATCGCCGTCGAGCCATTGGTTGACGTCGAAGTAGTACAGCTGTTTGGACCAAAGCAACCCTGCCAGGGCCTGGCGCTGCACATTGCGCGCGTCTGCATCGCTGATGCCGTGTTGCAATGCCGCGTAAAAGTCATCCGCTTCCCGGCGGCGCTGTTCGAACAGTTTGCGTGCATGGACCTGGGGCGCTGCCAGAGGGGCGAAGCGCAGGTACAGGGTCTGGCTCGCCAGGCCTGGCAGATCGAGGATGAAACGCGCGGCGACCTTGGTGCCGGCGTCGCGACGAATCGCCGAATGCGCCGCGTTCACCACGTAATCGTTGATGCCATCCTTGAACGGCCCCGATGCTGGCTGCCCGTCGAGGCGAGTGCTGTTGCTCTCGTTTTCACAGAACAGCCACTCCAGCCCGTCGTGGCCCCAGGCGCTGAGCCAGCGATCCGGCAATGCAGGATGACGCGCCAACACCTGCTCGCCGTCCAGGCTCAACCGTGGCTTAGGTGCATCGGAGGTCCAGCTCCAGTCATTGCGCGCCCACAACTGAGGCAGCACCTGCAGGCGCGTCGGCTGCGGCGAGCGGTTATGCACGATGACGCGCATGAAAATATCGTCTGGCTGGTGCTTGGCGTATTCGACGCTGACATCGCAATAACGGTTGTCCTCGAACACCCCGGTATCGAGGATTTCATACTCGGCATCGCCCAAGCCTCGTCGGGCGCTCTCGGCGACCAAATCATCATAGGGGAACGCTGCATGCGGGTACTTGTAGAGCATGCGCATGTAGGCATGACTCGGCACGCCATCGACGAAGAAGTACAGTTCCTTGACGTCCTCCCCGTGGTTGCCTTCAGCGTTGTTCAGGCCGAAAAGACGCTCCTTGATGATCGGGTCGCGCTCGTTCCATAGCGCCAGGCCCAGGCACCAATGCTGCGCCTTGTCGCTGAACCCGGCCAGACCATCTTCGCCCCAGCGATAAGCGCGGCTACGTGCGTGATCATGGGGAAAGAAGCGCCAGGCATCGCCGTCGGCACTGTAGTCCTCTCGTACCGTGCCCCACTGGCGCTCACTTAAATACGGGCCCCACACGCGCCAGGCATCGGCGCCCTCACCCACCAGGCGCTGGCCCTCGATCGTTTGCAGAATAGATGCGGTCATCCAACCCTCCATCAGGCACTGGTTGGCGGCCAGTGTAGAACCCATCCCCGTATCAATGCACATGAACTCGGTTTTACCTTGACTCATTCGTTTGCAGAATGAAGTCCAGAGGATTCTTCGTTTGCAAGCCGTCTCGGGGCTCAACAAAATCCGGGCAACGGCCACGCCCTCTTTCATTGTCATCAGGAATTTTTCTATGCCAGCCAGCGCCCAAGTCAGCCCCGACGAGATCCGCAAGGGTTTTTCCAAGGCCATGTCCGAGATGTACCGCGCTGAAGTCCCGCTGTATGGCGCGCTGATGGAGCTGGTGGCGCAGGTCAACGCGCAGACGCTGGAGGCTGATCCGCGGCTGGCACAGCACCTGCAGCGCACCGGCGAGATCCAACGCCTGGATATGGAACGCCACGGCGCGATTCGCCTGGGCACGGCTGCGGAGCTGGCAACCATCCGCCGTTTGTTCGCGGTTATGGGCATGCAGCCAGTGGGCTATTACGACCTGACGCCGGCGGGCGTGCCGGTGCACTCCACGGCATTTCGTGCGGTGCATGAAAGCGCGCTGCAAACCAGCCCGTTCCGCGTGTTCACCTCGCTGCTGCGCCTGGAACTGATCGAAAATCCCGACCTACGCGCCTTCGCCGAAAACGCCTTGGCCAAGCGCTCGATCTTCACCCCGGGCGCCCTGGCGCTGATCGAACAAGCGGAGCGAGACGGTGGCCTAAACGTCGAGGATGCCGATGAATTTATCCGACAGGCCCTGGAAACCTTCCGCTGGCACCACACCGCGACCGTCACCGCCGCGCAGTACCAGCAACTCAGCGACCAACACCGCCTGATCGCCGACGTGGTGGCCTTCAAAGGCCCGCATATCAACCACCTCACTCCGCGCACGCTGGACATCGACCAGGTGCAAGCGGCCATGCCCGGCAAAGGCATCACACCCAAGGCCGTCATCGAAGGCCCGCCACCCCGCCAGTGCCCGATCCTGCTGCGCCAGACCAGCTTCAAAGCCCTCGACGAACCCATCGCGTTCACCGACGCCCAAGGCAGCCACAGCGCACGTTTCGGCGAAATCGAGCAACGCGGCGTCGCACTCACGCCCAAGGGCCGCGCGCTGTATGACCGACTGCTGAACGCCGCCCGCGATGAACTGGGGGCGTTCCCCAACGAGGCGAACGCCGCGCGCTATGGTCAACTGATGGCGCACCATTTCCAGGCGTTCCCCGACACCTACGCGCAACTACGCGAACAGGGCCTGGCCTACTTCCGCTACTTCGCCACTGCCCAAGGCCTGGCGGCACGCGGCAACCCCGCACAACCCCGCACCCTGCCGGAGCTGATCGACGCAGGCCATATCGATGTGGAACCGCTGGTGTACGAGGACTTTCTGCCGGTCAGCGCGGCGGGGATATTCCAATCAAACCTGGGGGACGCTGCGCAAAGCCACTACACAACCAACTCAAACCAGGCTGAATTCGAAAAAGCCCTCGGCAGCCCGACGATCGATGAATTGAAGTTGTATGGGGAGACACAACAGCGGTCGGTGGATGAGTGTATGCGGGAGTTGCTGGGCTGATTTAGTTGCTCGCCTCTGGAACTCTTCGAACTCTAAATTTTTGCTATCCCGCTTGGCCATGAGAAAGGGACTACATGATTTTAGGACCCTCACAATTTGATAAATTTTCTGTACAGGACGAAGCTCAAAACACAGCACTCATCGTTTCGGATAGAAAAAATCATGGAAGCGTTGAAGAAAATTATAGTCGTAGGAGCCGGTCATATGGGCAGCGCCATCGCACTTGGATTGCGACGCGCGAACCCAGAAAGTTCGATATTAGCAATTGAACCCGATGCCGTTCGCCGAGCGTCAATCATCAATGGCGGCATCACTGCGATAGAAATATTGCCAAACCCCATTGCGTCGGAGGTTTTATTCCTAGCAACGACACCTCAAGACTTTTCAAATTTCTTGGAAATAAACCCTCATATAAAAAAATACAAAGGCATCATAATTTCAGTGATGGCCGGGACGTGTATATCCGAACTTACAGACCGATTGAATTGCTCACAGGTATTTCGTGCAATGCCAAATCTTGCTTGTGCCGAGAATGAAGGCGTCACGATTGTATTGGCAGCAGCTTCTGTAACCCAGAGCAATAGTAAAAAAGTCAAAAATCTTCTTTCGGGGCTAGGCTTACTACTTTTCATTCAAAACGAAAAGCTGATACATAGCGCCACTGCTTTAGTCGGGGGCGGGCCAGCATACTTTTCATTTTTTGCAGCAGCCCTTTACGAGTACGCAATTAGTAGCGGTTTCGAAAAAGCAAGCGCTCTGCTAATTACAGCTCAATTAATGAGCGGCACCTCAAGACTACTAAAACTAGCTCAGGACGATCCAATTAAGCTCTGCGAAAGAGTGATGACACCTGGGGGAACTACACAACAAGCAGTTAACATCTTCGAAAAAAACCAGATTAAGAAAACTATTATCGATGGATTGAAGACTGCTTGCGCGCGATCAGTGACCCTGGGAAGGAGCACGTAAAAATGCAAGGACTTCTTGATCATAATGAAACAGCCGCCAAAAAACACTTAAGCACTGAACATATCGAGAACAAATACAAAATTTATTTTGGCTTGGGGCTGTGTATAAACCTAACTCATGCACCTAAAGTTTTCAAAGTAAGCCCAGCCGGGATAAAGCTTGGAGACTACTTGGTGCGCTCATTAGACTCTAGTGCCTTTAAGCAAAGCTTTTTAGATCTTGGTACGGGCACCGGTGTTCACGCACTTTTAATGCGTAAACTCGGCAACAATGACATCACCGCTACGGACATATCCGAAATATCAATAAAACAAGCAAAATTTCATGAGAACTTAAACTTTAAAAATAACAAAATAGAATTCCATACTGGGGATTTATTCGAAGACCTATCTGAGAGACGATTTCAAACAATAGTTTTCAACCCTCCCGGATGGCGAACACCTTCACAGGCTCTGATTAATAAATTAAGAAAAGCAGACCCAGCAACAGAATTACCCATTCAAGCCATGTTTTATGGGGATGAGGTAGTATCACGTTTTCTTGAGCAGCTCCCCGCCCACCTTAACTCCAAAGGAAAAGCAATTATAGGGCTCAATTCTTTGATCGGAATACAGGACGTACTTTCCAGGTACATTCAAAAACACCGAGGTACGCCTCCACTAGCCTACAAGCTAATAGAACGACATACAATTCCGCTTCTTTATTATTCGAATGCCTGGCAATCCATTGAAAAAAGTTTAAAAGAGGAGTTCGAAAAATGGTCTACACGAGACTTAGCCGCTTACTCCACAGACGCACACGGTAATATATTTTGGTCCTATGAAATCATCGAACTTTATCATCGTACGACCTAAACATGTCAGCAAAACACGCTTCCCGTCAAAGTTATTACTTAGCAATATTATTTTCAGGCATAGCAAATTTTTTGCTTGGAGCCTCCACTCTCTACTGGAAAGAATTTAGCGAACTTCCAACTGTAACACTGGTAGCATACAGAATTGTATTATCAACTATTATCCTTGCCGCGCTGCTTTTCATCCCAAGCAACCTCAGACAAATAAAGCAACTAACAAAGAAGTCAATAACTATACATTTTTTCGCTTCTTTCCTCATTGCTATAAATTGGGGAACTTTCATATGGGCGTCCATAAATGGATTCGTGCTGGAGAGCGGGCTTGGATACTTGCTGGCTCCGTTCATCTCCATCGGATTAAGCCTTTTAGTGTTCAATGATCAGATCTGCCGCAACAAAGCGTGGTCAATTTCGATTGCATTAATTTCGATCATTCTTCTTATATTTTGGAGTGAAAACCTCAGCCATTTTACTTATTTAACAATCGCTTTCACATGGGGCTCCTACACATACATAAAGAAGACCACTATTTTGAACGCCTTAAGCGGTTTATTTTTAGAAACGTTTTTCCTAAGCTTGTGCTTAGCATTAGCCGTATGGCTATTGAGTCTTCCGATTATTTTACCTAGCAGACTTCCCGAAGGTACAAATCAACTAATCTGGATCGCTGGCATCGTATCTGTGACGCCCTTGTTGATGTTTTCTTTTTCTTCGGGAAAAATCCCATTATCGCTGACTGGGCTTATGCAGTTTATTTTACCGCTAACACTTCTTTCCATTGGGCTGCTTTTCGGTAATCCCGAAATACCCAACACATCACAAATAATGATTATTACAATAACAAGCATGCTATTGATCCTTGTCGCTTACGACACGCTTGTCACTCGCGGACCAGATAAATGAGGATTAAAAAAGTGAACAACCATTATGACGTCATTGTTATTGGCCTTGGAATCATGGGTACAGCAACATTATGGAGGTCATCGAAAAACTCATCGAAAATACTGGGTATTGATGCTTCAAGTCCGACTTATAGCAGAGGATCTTCCCAAGGAGCATCGAGAATTTTCAGGCAAGCTTACTGGGAAGGTTGCAAGTACCTTCCATTACTTAGGCAGGCAAATCTATTATGGAATGAACTTGAACAAACAAGTCAGATGCAACTAATTGTTAGAACTGGAGGAATTTTTATTGGGCATGAGCACAGCCGCCTAGTAGCAGGAAGTATTAACACTGCCATGGAGGGAAGCGTCGATCATGAAATATGGACAGGATTGAAGATAAAAAATAATTTTCCAGTCTTCAATATATCAGAGCAAATGAAGGGCGTATTCGAACCAGGCGCATATGCAATATCGGCCAGTAATGCTAGATCGTGTATGCTACATCAGGCGGTTAAGTCTGGCGCCACCACTGTTTTTGGAGACTGCGTTACTGCAATCGAAAACCATAAGCGGGGAGTACTTGTCAAAACGAGACGTGGGCAGATTTATGTTGCCAAATCAGTTATCGTTACGACCGGCCCATGGATTGCAAAATATTTGATGCCTGAACTGAACCACCTGTTAGATCCGCGCCAAGTTCCAGTGTATTGGTTCAAGCCGAAAAACTCGTCAAAGCAACTCTTCTCGGCTGATCATTTCCCGGTGTTCTTATACGAACGTCAGGACGGAAGCCTTCTTTATGGCTTGCCGTCAATTTGCAACTCCGAACCTGGCGTAAAAATTGGTTTTCACAATCGACAGCAAACCTCTGAAAATCCTCAATGGAAAAGCGTACCAGTACAAGATAATTACATAAATGATATATCTGAAGCTGTTAGCTTGATATTTCCGGAGCTGGAGAAAAAACCCATATGCGCAAAAAATTGTTATTACACGATGAGCATTGACGAATCTTTTCTCATAGACCGATCCCAAACAATGGAGTCCGTATATTTCGCATCCGTTTGTTCTGGGCATGGCTTCAAATTCGCGCCAGCCATTGGCGATGCTTTAGCCAATATGGCTTTTGAACGACAATGTGCTGTGCCACTTTCAGAGTTCGGAGTGCAACGCTTCAATTCAATATCATGCAAATTCTAAACCCCACACGCGCCAGCAAACTTATCATTGCTTTTTATGGTGCAAACAAGCTGCTCGCAAATAGCCTGAGGACGCGGCGCCGAAACAGATGCGCTACGTCATCATTAGCGCTTTTCGCAAGCTAGCTTGCTCATATTTGTCATTAGCCCAACTGCGCCACAATCTTATCTTTGACCAACAAGCGTTTTTTCTTCAGTTTCTCCACGTCTTCATCGCTGGCACTTGCTCCTTCGGCCTTTAGCACTTCCGCGTCGGCGACGTCGTATTGGTCGAGCAGCGAATCCAGGCGTTTGTCACTTGCCCTGCGTTCGTGAACGGCCTCCTTGCTCAACCCCAAATCCTGATACAGGTCGTGTTTCACTGGCATGGCGTACCTCCGCATGTTGATCGATGGCTTACGCCTTTGAAGCTAGACCATTCCCATGGGCTTTGTCATGTCCGGGGTTGATCTTGCCCCGTTCGTCGCGGCAGGTGAGATGAGATCAAACCTTTTGCGCCGCCCTGCCCTCCACTGCAGATCGCAACCCGAGGGAGACCGGTTCATGACTCATCCAGCCACTGCTGTCGACACTCAATGCATCAACACCCTGCGTACCCTGGCGATGGATGCCGTGCAGAAGGCCAATTCCGGCCATCCCGGCACGCCCATGGGCCTGGCGCCGGTGGGGTATACGCTGTGGAGCCGGTTTCTGCGCTACCACCCGGAGCAGCCTGATTGGCCTAACCGAGATCGCTTTGTGTTGTCGGTGGGGCATGCCTCGATGCTGTTGTATTCGCTACTGCACTTGGCCGGCGTGGTGGAGGTTGATGCCCACGGTCAGCGCACCGGCCAGCCGGCGATCAGCCTGGACGATATCAAGCAGTTCCGCCAAGCCGACTCAAAGACGCCGGGGCACCCGGAATACCGCATGACCACCGGTGTCGAGACCACCACCGGCCCGCTGGGCCAGGGGTGCGCCAATAGCGTCGGCATGGCCATGGCCGAGCGTTGGCTGGGTGAGCGTTTCAACCGCGACGGCCAGGTGCTGTTCGACTACAACGTCTACACCCTGTGCGGCGACGGCGACATGATGGAAGGCATCAGCAGCGAGGCCGCATCCATGGCCGGGCACCTGAAGCTGGATAACCTGTGCTGGATCTACGACAACAACACCATCAGCATCGAAGGCCATACTGAGCTGGCGTTCAGCGAGGACGTGATCAAGCGCTTCCAGGCCTATGGCTGGCACACGCTGCATGTCACCGACGCCAACGATCTGGGCGCCTTGAGCCAGGCGCTGCAAGCGTTTCAGGCCAATACCGGGGCGCCCACCCTGATCGTGGTCGACAGCGTGATCGGCTATGGCTCGCCCCATAAGCACAACACCGCCGCTGCCCATGGCGAACCCTTGGGCGATGAAGAAATTCGCCTGACCAAGGCCGCCTATGGCTGGCCCGAGGATGTCCAGTTCCTGGTGCCCGATGCCGCACGCACGGCATTGCGCGATGCGCTGTATGAGCGGGCCGAACCGTTGTTCCAACAATGGAATCAGACCCTGGCCAGCCTGGACCCACACCGTGCCGACGAACTGCGGCGCATGCGCGCCGGCGAGATGCCTGCGCACTGGCAAGACGAATTGCCAACCTTTAAAACGGACGCCAAGGGCGTCGCCAGCCGCGCTTCCGGTGGCGAAGTACTGAATGCCTTCGCCCGACAAATCCCCTGGCTGCTCGGCGGTTCGGCGGACCTGTCGCCGTCGACCAAGACCAACCTCACGTTCGACGGCGCCGGGCGTTTCAGCGCCGACGACTACAGCGGGCGCAACCTGCATTTCGGCATCCGCGAGCACGCCATGGGCGCGATCGCCAACGGTCTGGCGTTGTCTTACCTGCGGCCCTACACCTCCACCTTCCTGGTGTTCAGCGACTACATGAAGCCGCCGATCCGCCTGGCGGCAATCATGGAGCTGCCGGTGGTGTTCGTGTTTACCCATGACTCGATCGGCGTGGGTGAAGACGGGCCGACGCACCAACCCATCGAACACCTCACCCAGCTGCGCGCCACCCCGGGGCTGTTGACCCTGCGCCCGGGCGACGCCAATGAAACCCTGGAATTATGGCGGGTCGCCCTGGCACAGACCCACCGGCCCAGCTGCCTGGTGCTGTCGCGCCAACCGTTGCCGACGCTTGACCGCAGCCGCTATGCGGCGGCCTGTGGTGCGGCCAAGGGCGCCTATGTGCTGGCGGCGGCTGACCAGCCTGAGGTGATCCTGATAGCCACGGGCAGCGAGGTCAGCCTGGCCGTGGACGCCTATGAACAGCTCAAGGCTGAAGGGATTGCCGCGCAGGTGGTGTCGATGCCCAGCTGGGAGCTGTTTGAAGACCAGGACCAGGCCTACCGCGACAGCGTATTACCGCCTGCCGTGAAGGCGCGCGTGGTGATCGAACAGGCCGGCCCTCTGGGTTGGGACCGTTACGTCGGCCAGACGGGCGCCAAAGTGGTGATGAACAGCTTCGGCGCCTCGGCTCCATTGGCCAAATTGCAGGAGAAGTTCGGGTTCACGGTTGAGCATGTGGTGAAACAGGCCAAGGCTCAGATCGACCTTAACCAGCACTGATCAAAACCTGTGGGAAGGGGGCTTGCCCCCGATAGCGATGGGTAAGCGACAAATGGGCTGACTGACCCGCTGCCATCGGGGGCAAGCCCCCTCCTACCTTTGGAACCCATCACTTATTAGATCATCGCCTTGGCAAGGAACGGCGCAGTCCGGCTCTTTTTGCTTTTGGCCACCTTCTGCGGCGTGCCGCAGGCCACCACGTTGCCGCCCAGATCACCGGCGCCCGGGCCGATATCGATCACCCAGTCGCTCTGGGCCACCACGCGCATTTCATGTTCCACCACAACCACCGTGTGCCCCGCGTCCACCAGTTGATTGAGCTGGCTGAGCAAGCGGTCGACGTCCCGTGGGTGCAGGCCAGTGGTGGGTTCATCCAACACATACAAGGTGGCGCCACGGGCATTGCGTTGCAGCTCGGTGGCCAATTTGATGCGCTGCGCTTCGCCGCCGGACAGCTCCGTCGCCGGTTGGCCCAGGCGCAGGTAACCCAGGCCGATATCCCGCAACACCTCCAGCGAACGCAGCACGCCCGGCTGTTCGGCAAACACCTCCACCGCCTGGTTCACCGTCAGCCCCAGCACCTGGGCGATGTTCATGCCTTGCCACTTCACCGCCAGGGTTTCGGGGTTGTAGCGCGCGCCATGGCAGGTTGGGCACGGTGCGTAGACGCTGGGCATAAACAGCAACTCGACGCTGACAAAGCCCTCGCCCTCGCAGTTGGGGCAGCGGCCCTTGGCGACGTTGAACGAGAATTGCCCGGCATCGTAGCCGCGCTTCTTCGCTGCTGGCGTGGCGGCAAACAGTTTGCGCACGTTGTCGAACAGGCCGGTGTAGGTTGCCAGATTGGAACGCGGCGTGCGGCCGATGGGTTTCTGATCCACCTGCACCAAACGCCGGATATGTTCCAGCCCAGCGCCGATACGTCCGCCGCTGGCTTGCGGCGCGTCATCTTCCAGGCTTGGTTCGTCGTCACTTTCCACCACGCGCCCAAGGCCACTGCCCACCAGTTCGAGCAGCGCCTGGCTGACCAGGCTGGACTTGCCTGAACCGGAAACCCCGGTGACGGCGGTAAAGCAGCCCAGCGGAAAATCCACCTGCAACTCCTTAAGGTTATTGCGCGTTACGCCCACCAGCGTCAGCCAGGCGCTGGGCTCACGACGCGCGGCAGTGGCCGGGCGCGGTGCGGCGAACAGGTACTCGCGGGTCTGCGATGCCTGCACCTCGGCCAGGCCGGCGGGCGGCCCGCTGTACAGCACTTGCCCGCCCTGCTCGCCGGCAGCCGGGCCGACATCGATCAGCCAATCGGCGCGGCGCATGGTTTCCAGGTCGTGCTCGACTACAAACAACGAATTGCCCGCCGCCTTCAACCGCTCCAGCGCGGTAAACAAGGCTTCGCCATCGGCCGGATGCAGGCCGGCCGATGGTTCGTCCAGCACATAAATCACGCCAAACAATTGCGAGCCCAACTGAGTGGCCAGGCGCAAACGCTGCAATTCGCCGGACGACAAAGTCGGCGTGCTGCGTTCCAGGGACAGGTAGCCCAAACCCAGTTCGATCAGCGTATTAACGCGTTCCAGCAGGTCCTCAGCGATACGCTGCGCCGCCAGGCGCTTTTCCACCGACAGTTTCATGCGGTCTTCGCCCGCCGCCACCGGTCGCAGCAACTCGGCCAGCTGCGTCAACGACAGCTGGGACAACTCGCCGATGTCCACCCCGGCAAATTTCACCGACAACGCCGCTCGGGTCAGGCGTTTGCCCTCGCACAGCGGGCAAGGGCTGCCCTGCATAAACTGCGAGACGCGCTTTTTCATCAGCGCGCTCTGAGTGTGGCTGAAGGTGTGCAGGATATAGCGCCGCGCACCGCTGAACGTGCCTTGGTAACTGGGTTCCAACTTGCGCTTGAGCGCCTCGCGGGTTTGCTCCGGGGTGAAACCGGCATACACCGGCACCGTTGGGGTTTCTTCGGTGAAGAGAATCCAATCGCGCTGTTTTTTCGGCAGGTCGCGCCACGGGATATCCACGTCATAGCCCAGCGTCACCAGGATGTCGCGCAGGTTCTGGCCCTGCCACGCCAACGGCCAGGACGCCACCGCGCGCTGGCGGATGCTCAGGGACGGATCGGGCACCATCAGCGCTTCCGTCACCTCATACACGCGGCCCAGCCCATGGCATTGCGGGCACGCGCCCTGGGGCAGGTTCGGCGAGAAATCCTCGGCATACAGCATGGCCTGCCCTGCCGGGTATTGCCCGGCGCGGGAATACAGCATGCGAATCAGGCTCGACAGGGTGGTCACACTGCCCACCGATGAACGTGCACTCGGCGTGCCGCGCTGCTGTTGCAGGGCCACCGCCGGCGGCAGGCCTTCGATGCTGTCCACATCGGGCACGCCCACCTGATCGATCAAGCGCCGCGCATATGGCGCCACCGATTCGAAATAGCGGCGCTGAGCCTCGGCATACACCGTAGAAAACGCCAGGGACGATTTGCCCGAGCCGGACACGCCAGTGAACACCACCAGGGCATCGCGCGGGATGTCCACATCGACGTTGCGCAAGTTGTGTTCGCGAGCGCCGCGCACGCGCACAAAGCCAGCGGCCTGGGCCGTGAGCGGCGGGAGGTTGCGTTGTGAGGTCATGGTCAACCTTATCGAGCGGTGAGCACGCTGCGCACCCGTTGCGTCAAGGCTTCAGGGCTGTAGGGCTTGCTCAGCAGATGAATGTCGGGGGTCAGCAGATGGTTGTTGGAGAGGATGTCGCGGGTGTGGCCGGAGGTGAACAGTACCGGCACCGGCGGAATCTGCTCCCGCGCCCACTCGGCCAGGTCGGTGCTTTTGACCCGGCCCGGCATCACCACATCGGTGAAAATCAGCTCCGGTTGCAGGCCCGCTTGCAACTGGCGCATGGCCTGGTCGCCATCTTCGGCGGTGAGCACGGTGTAGCCCGATTGTTCGAGCACCTCCACCACGGTCAGGCGCACGCCCTCGTTGTCTTCCACCACCAGGATGGTTTCCCGGCCACACTCAGAGACCACCGGCTCGGCCGGCACCTCCAGGCACTCCTCGCCGAGGCTGCGCGGAAAATACAGTTGCACCACGGTGCCCTTGCCTTCTTCGCTGCACACATCCACATGGCCGCCACTCTGACGCACAAAGCCGAACACCATACTCAGGCCCAGGCCCGTACCGTGGCCATCACGCTTGGTGGTGAAGAAGGGTTCGAACACTTTGGACTGGATGGCCGGCGACATGCCCACCCCGGTATCGGCCACGGACAGACGCACGTATTCGCCGGGGTGGATGCTTTTGCCTACGCAATCGATGGGGTTGAGGATGATGTTTTCGCCGCTGATGCGAATCACACCCTCGCCTTTCATGGCGTCCCGGGCATTGATCGCCAGGTTGAGCAAGGCGTTTTCCAACTGGTGACGGTCGACGTGGATGCACCAGGGGTCGCGGGGCAATTGCACGTCGATATGAATGGTTTCGCCCAAGGCGCGTTGCAGCAGTTCGCCCAGGGTTTCGTAAATACGCAGCGGGTTGTACACCGCTGGCGACAGCGGCTGGCGCCGAGCAAAGGCCAGCAATTGGGCCGACAGCTTGGCGCCACGGTCCACGGCGGCAATCGCGGCGCTGACCCGGCGTTGCACATGCTCATTGTGCGGCTCATGCCGCGCCAGCAAATGCAGGTTGCCGGAGATCACTTGCAGCAGGTTGTTAAAGTCGTGGGCCACGCCGCCGGTGAGGCCGCCAATGGCTTCCAGTTTTTGCGACTGGCGCAACTGGTCCTCAGCGGCGGAACGCGCCTGCACTTCGGCGGCCACCCGCTGTTCCAAGTTGTGCGTGAGTTCTTGGCGCACCTGCTCGGACTTCACCAGTTCGGTGGTCTCCACCACAATCGCCAACACCCCGGCCGGTTGCTGGTCATCGCCGGCGACGGGGCTGTAGTACAGATCCAGCCACACGGTCTCCGGCAGGCCGTTGCGCAACAGCACCAGGTCTTTATTGTTGAACGATAAGGTGCCGCCAGCCAGGCAGGTGTCCACCACATGCCGATTGAAATCCGCCACTTCCGGCCAACCCAGTTCCACCGGCGTGCCCAATAGATAAGGGTGACGTCCACCGGCAAAAGCCGAGTAACTGTCGTTGTAAATCATGTAGCCCGCTCGCCCCCACAGCATCACCATCGGCACGGGAGACGCCAGCATCATTTGCACGGTGCAGGCCAGGCTGGTGGACCATCGATCGATCGGTCCAAGGTCGGTGGTTGACCAGTCGAATGCGCGAATACGCTGGGCCATTTCACCGGCCCAACCTTCACAGCCGTGTGGGTTGGATAAAAATTGCATCGTTCGGCTCTGCGCAGAGAAAGGACGGTCGCAACAGTTGGAGCGCACCGGGGGCGGATCGTTTCATTTGCATACGTTAGGGGCAATTCGCCGCATATGCTACTGGGCTCAACGAAAATCCCGGCTGCGCACATCCATGCCATCGAGCAAGGTGGACAGATCGGTCAGCCGCCCGGCGATCAGGTGCCGCACCTCGCCTACCGCTTCCCAGCGGCCATCGACTTTGAGCAGGCGCGAGCCGACCAGAGCCAGGCGCTGACGTTCGGCAAGGTCGCGCCAGACCACCACGTTCAGGTTGCCGAACTCATCTTCCAGGGTCACGAAGGTCACCCCGCTCGCGGTGCCGGGCCGTTGTCGCCCGGTAACCAGCCCGGCAACGCTGACATTGCGCCCATGCTCCACCGCCATCAGCTCGCGGGAGCTGCGGCAGCGTCGTTGACGCAACTCGGCGCGCAGCAGCGCCAGTGGATGCGGGCCGAGGGTGGTGCCCAGGGTGGCATAGTCGGCGTGCAGGTCTTCGCTGACCGTGGGCGCCGGTAAGACCACAGCGTCTTCGTCGGGGCTGGGCAGGCCGGCAAACAATCCCAGTTGCTTGTGCACGCCTGCCACCTCCCAGCGTGCGCGGTGGCGATTGCCGGCCAGGGCACGCAAGGCGCCGGCATCGGCGAGCAGGGCCTGGGCTCGGGAGTCCAGCGCGGCGCGACGGTCAAGGTCGGCGATGTCGCTGAATATTTGCTGCCGGCGCGCCGCTTCGATGCGCCGGGCATCCTCTTCACGAAACCCCGAGATCAGGCGCAAGCCCATGCGAATCGCCGGTTGCGCGCCGTCGATGGGCTCCAGGCTGCAATCCCAGTCGCTGGCCTGCACATCCACCGGGCGAATCTGCAAGCGATGGCGCCGCGCGTCCTGCAGGATCTGGTCCGGGCTGTAGAACCCCATGGGCCAACTGTTAATCAGCGCGCACGCGAACGCCGCCGGTTCATGGCACTTGAGCCAGCAACTGGCGTAGGTCAGCAAGGCAAAACTGGCCGCATGGGACTCGGGGAAACCGTAGCTGCCAAACCCCTTGATCTGCTCGAAGATCTGCGCGGCGAATGCCTCGGTGTAGCCGTTTTTCAGCATGCCATCGCGCAACCGCTCGCGATGGGGTTCAAGGCCGCCGTGGCGTTTCCAGGCGGCCATGGAACGGCGCAACTGGTCGGCCTCGCCGGGGCTGTAGTCGGCGGCCACCATAGCGATCTGCATCACCTGCTCCTGGAACAGCGGGATGCCGAGGGTGCGTTGCAACACGGTTTTCAGTTCGGGCGACGGGTAAGTCGTCGGTTCTTCATGGTTACGCCGCCGCAGGTACGGATGCACCATGCCGCCCTGGATCGGCCCGGGCCGCACAATGGCGACCTCGATTACCAGGTCATAAAAGACCTTGGGCCTGAGCCTTGGCAGCATGGCCATCTGCGCCCGCGACTCGATCTGGAACACGCCAATGGTGTCGGCCTTGCTGATCATGGTGTAGGTGGCCGGGTCGTCCTTGGGAATGCTGGCCAGCGTCAGGTTGCGACCGCGATGCTGGCGCAGCAAATCGAAGCAACGGCGGATCGCACTGAGCATGCCCAGGGCAAGGATATCCACTTTGAGCAGGCCCACCGCGTCAAGGTCGTCCTTGTCCCACTGGATAATCGTACGCTCGGCCATGGCGGCGTTTTCCACCGGCACCAGGGTGTCCAGCGGGTACTCGGAAATCACGAACCCACCGGGGTGCTGGGACAGATGCCGAGGGAAGCCGATCAACTGCTGGGTCAAGGTCAGCACCCGATGCAGGATCGGCGTATGCGGGTCGAAGCCTGCTTCGCGCAGGCGCTCCAGGGGTGGTGCGTCGTCACTCCAGCGCCCGCAGCAATCGGCCAGGGCGTTGATCTGATCCGGCGGCAACCCCAAGGCCTTGGCCACGTCACGCACCGCGCCGGCAGCGTGATAAGTGCTGACCACTGCGGTCAGCGCCGCACGGTGGCGGCCGTAGCGCTGGAATACGTATTGCAGCACTTCTTCGCGGCGTTCGTGTTCGAAGTCCACGTCGATATCCGGCGGCTCGTTGCGCTCCTTGGATAAAAACCGCTCGAACAACAGGTTGGTCAGGCTCGGGTCGATCTCGGTGATGCCCAGGGCAAAGCACACCGCCGAATTGGCCGCCGAGCCACGGCCCTGGCACAGGATCGAACGGCTGCGGGCGAAGCGCACAATGTCATGCACCGTGAGGAAATAGCTTTCGTAGCCCAGATCGCTGATCAGCCCCAATTCGTGGTCGATCTGCATTGACGTCTTGGCCTCGACGCCGTGGGGCCAGCGCCGCGCCATGCCTTCTTCGGTGACGGCGCGCAGCCAGGTTTTAGCGGTATGCCCCTCGGGCACCAATTCACGCGGGTAGTGATAGCGCAACTGGCCGAGGTCGAAGGTGCAACGACGCGCGATGGCCAGGCTTTCGTCGAGCAGCGCTTGCGGGTACAGCGCGCCGAGGGCATCGAGGCTGCGCAAGTGCCGCTCGCCGTTGGGGTGCAGGCGCGTGCCGGCCTCAGCCACGCTGACGTGATGACGGATGGCAGTCATGGTGTCTTGCAAAGCGCGGCGCCCACGTACGTGCATATGCACATCGCCACAAGCCACCGCTGGTATTTGCAGGCTGGCGGCCAGGTTCAGGCGTTGCTGCAAGTGGCGTGCATCGTCCTGCCCGCAATGCAGATGCACCGCCAACCACAGGCGTTCGGCGAAGGTCTCGCGCAGCCATTGGATCGACGCCTGGGTGTCATCGTCAGCCGCCACCCACAACGCCAGCAGGCCGGGCATCGGTTGATCGAAATCGTCTTGCAGCAGGCGATAACGGCCCTTTTCGGCGCGGCGGCGGGCCACGGTGATCAGCCGGCACAGGTGCTGGTAGCCGCTGAGGTCTTGCACCAGCAGCACCAGTTTCGGGCCGTTTTCCAGGCGCACTTCGCTGCCGATGATCAGCGGCAGTTCCACCGCCTTGGCCGCCTGCCAGGCGCGTACGATGCCCGCCAGGCTGCACTCATCGGTGATTGCCAGGGCGCTGTAGCCTTGGGCCTTGGCCCGTTCGAACAACTCCAGGGCACTGGATGCACCGCGCTGAAAACTGAAGTTGGACAGGCAATGCAGCTCGGCGTAGCTCATGCAAACCAGCCTTGCAGCCACAAGCCATCGCTCTGCCCCACGTTGCGGAAAGCCCAGCCGCGTTGGCCGGTGCGGGTCTGCACCAAGTAATAATCGCGACGGATATCGGCGCCGTCCCACCAGCCGGATTCGATACGCTCCGGGCCCATCAGGATATGCACGCCCTGCTCGGCCAATGGGCTCGGTTGCGGCAGCAGCCAGCCGGGGCGCTGCACCTTGTTCAAGCCTTGGCAGGCACGCGGGTCCGCTGCCGCTTGCCAGGCACACTCCGGGCGATGGTCGGCATGAAAGCGCAGGCCCTGCACAGCCTCATCCCCCAGGCGCGCGCGCAGGCGTTCGCGCAATTGCTCCCAGGGCAGGGTTTGTTGCGGGCGCTCATCGAACAGGTCCTGACGCTGCGGCACAAACACCGGCAGGTCTTCGGCCAGCAGGCGAAGGCTGCGCACCGGGGCGCTGACTTGCACCTGCTCCAGGCGCCCGCGCGCCAGTTCGAACAGCATGCCCGGTTCGCGCTCGGCACTGAGCAGTCCGACCCTGATCACGCTGTCGGCAGCCTGGGCATGTTCAAGATGCAGATCGAAACGCTGCACGCCACTGTCGCGACCGCAGAGGAATGCGGACAGATCGGCGGTCAAACGGCGCAAAGGGAATAGCAGCGCCTGATGGGAATGCACGTCGAAGTTCAGTTCGATGCGCACGTCAAACCGGTCGGGTGGCTGGTAGAAGTCCAGAGCCAACGGGCGCTGGCCGCTCAAGGCATCCAGGTGCTGGAGCAGACCGGCGTCAAACCGCCGCGCCAGGGTGTGCCGAGGCAAGGCCTGCACGTGGGCCAGGGTACGCAGGCCCATGCGCGATAACGCGGTAGCCGCCTGCGGCTCCAGGCCGGCGCGGTCGATGGGCAACGGGGCCAGGGCCTGCTGCAAAGCGGAGTCATCGGCCACGGCCAGACCATCATAAAGATTGGCCAACACCCGCGCCGCCGCCGGGTTGGGTGCGGCGACAATGCGGTGGCGAAAGCCCAGTTCGGTCAACTCCTTGCGCAGGCGCGCTTCGAACAGCGGCCAGGGCCCGAACAGCCCCAGGCTCGATTCGATTTCAAACAGCAAGGCGCGTGGGTAATACACGCTGACCTGAGAACTGAAACGGTAGGCCCAGGCCGCCAGGAATTGCTGCCAACGCTCAATTTGCACGGGGTCGTATTCGGCGCTGGCAAAGGTCTTGACCAGCGCATGGGCCGCCGTCAGGGACTGGCCAGGCCGTAAGCCCAACGCGCGCGCGGCGGCATTGACGGTTTGCAGGACGCGCCGCTGCGGCGTACCGGCAAGCAGCGCCAAGGGCGCATCCGGCTCGGGGTGCAGGCGCTGCACCCCGTCCAGCGCCAATTGCGGGAAGACAATACACACCCAGCGCATGGCAAGCTCAGTGCCCGGCCAACGCAATCGGCGCCGGATGGGCCA
>Ga0182006_1000886_pt1 | contig 20085 bp, 16 predicted proteins | sample Sormic07211104_1_FD_123022 | JGI IMG/M metagenome (GOLD analysis project Ga0182006, IMG submission 123022) | Rhizosphere microbial communities from Sorghum bicolor, Mead, Nebraska, USA - 072115-104_1 MetaG | ecosystem: Host-associated > Plants > Roots > Rhizosphere | place: USA: Nebraska...
CAGGTGGCCATATTTGGTGCGGCTAAATCTTCTCCAGAATACCGGTTTCTAATTAAAGCGTTAACGGAATATCTTAAAAGTAATAGCTGTATCGGGATAGAAAAGATCAAACTCTTCTAAAGTTTTAACATTGCTGCTAAAATCCAATGCTTTGCCATTTACTATAACTGAATAGTTTTTATGCCTGTTCAATTCAATAAACCAACAGAATTCGTTTATCAGAAAAGGAAGTACTGTTTCTTCTATATCTTGCTGGCTGATTTTCAGATTAGTGAATGAAACAGTTGTTCCAGTCTCGCCAGTAATGCTTGGAGCGGTGGTAAAATCATGACTATAACTATTTAAACCACCAGTGCTAATGTGTATTTCGCCATAACGAAACCCTTGTTCTGATTGGTAAGTGGTGTGCCAAACGGCATCATGCGCAAAAGTAAAAAAAGTAAGCCTCCCTACTCCATTACGGCCATGCATTTTTGAAGTATGCTTTGGCGCTACAATCTGAATGGATTTTTCAGATTCGAAGAACGGATCGAACTTTTGTTGTAAACGATCAGAATTAATTCCATACCCATTATCAGCAATAGTTAACTGCTCTAAAAGGCCAAGCGAATTGGCTACATAATCTACCCGAATGGTGTTCGCATTGGCATCAAAACCATTCCAAATGTACTCCGCAATGGCCTGCCTTTCATTATAATTTTTAAGAACCTTTTGTATTCCCTTTGAAGTAATATTAACCTTTACCGACATGCTTACTAAATTAATTAGCAAATATATGATTATATTTTAACCATTTCAGATGTTGATATGGCAAGTTTTACACACAAAATCAACTAGCCAGTTTTAGTTCATTACAAGCGTTTTTATATATCCCGATGACTAAAATGCCTGCGAAGTTTTTCTTCTTCCAGATCAAGCAGTTCTAATTGTTCTTTGATCAACTCATCATTAATCTGCTCTTTTTTATTTAGTCCTTTCAATAAAATACGCTGCTCAGCCATAATATCTTCAAGTGCAATACGATAGTCGTGATAAAAGCCGTCAGACCTTGAAATATTTTCTTCTTTTTCCCAATCTCTCAATAATTCCATTTCTGCCTCAATCCGAATTTTTATCGATCTGATCATATCGTTATGCAACAAGGCATCGTGATATTTTTCATCCAGAATTTTAAGTGATAACATGGATAATTTCTTTCTCACCATTTGTTTTTGTTGCTCGAAAGGAACGGTATAATCCGGATCGGGCATATCTACCCATTTTATCAATGCTGGTAATGTTAAACCTTGCAAAACTAAAGTAACCAATATTACACTGAAAGTGATAAATAAGATTAAGTTACGCTGAGGAAACGCTTCACCTGATTTTAAGGCTACCGGGATAGAAAGCGCTGCAGCCAGAGAAACCACTCCTCTCATCCCTGCCCAGCCAAAAAGCAAGGGTGCCTTCAAACTTGGATTAGGATCGGCAGTGGTAATATAACGACTAATGAAACGCGTAAAGTATAAAGCACCATAGGTACTGGCTAACCTCGTAACAATTAAAACCGTGCAAATAATGGCACTGTAACGGATGGCTGGTAAAAGCCCATCGTTGCCCAAACCACGAATAATTACCGGAAACTCTAAACCAATTAACAAGAAGACAAAGCCATTCAGCACAAAAGCTACTGTTTCCCAAACATTTACCCCCTGTAACCTGCTTCGATGGGTAAGAATCTGATCTCTCCGGGCTGAAAGAAACAAACCACCGCTTACTACAGCCAATACGCCAGAAAACTCAAACTCTTCTGCAGTGATATACATTACATAGGGTGTTAAAAAAGTAAGGATAATATCAATATTTGTAGTGGTTGGCAACCATCGGTGCAAAGCATAAAAGACTAAGGCTACGGCAATCCCTACCAAAATGCCCATTACAATAACAACCACAAAATTACCGGCAGCCTTACTAAATACGAAACTTCCGGTCATTACTGCGGCTAAAGCAAAGCGGAACACCACTAAACTGGATGCGTCGTTTAGTAAACTTTCACCTTCCAATATTGTGGTGAGCCTTTTAGGCACTTTAACATTTTTAAGTATGGCTGATGCCGATACCGCATCTGGTGGAGAAATAATACCACCCAACAAAAAGCCCAGGGCCCATGTAAAACCTGGAATCAGGCTTTGAGAAATTAGCGCAACAATACTAGAAGTAAGAATAACAATTGGAAAAGCAAAACTGCTGATTACCCTACGCCACTTCCAGAAATCTTTCCATGAAGTGTTCCAAGCAGCTTCGTACAACAATGGAGGTAAAAAGATTACAAAAATGAGCTCTGGTTCAATCTCAATATTACGCAGTAATGGTAAAAAACTTAAGGCTAAACCCGCCATTACCAATAAAATAGGATATGCTACACGGATTTTTTGTGCGAGCATTACCACGAACAGAATAATTGCAAGTAAGAAAGCGTATTGTATAATCAGCTGGTGCATATAATTTGGGTCTTGGTCTAAAATACAAATTTGCAACGAATGCCAAACCATTAACATTATGTTCTTTTTTCAGATAAAATTTGGATTTTCTGTTATAAAGCTATAATTTCTCCCCTGTAATAAGTCATCCCAGCTTTTTTACATTGGTTTAATTAATGAAGACCATTTTTATTCTTATTGCTTTCTTGATAGAAAGCAGTCTTTGCATAGCTCAACCAATAATCGAGGTAGAAAAACAAACTTTTGTTAACATTGGCAAAGCAGGATACTTTTGGCAGGACACGCTCGAAACAACATCTTTTGAAAAGGTAGCGCAATTTAAGCCGGAACGTTTTTCAAAAGGCAAGTCAGCAATTTTTAATGGCGGCTCCACCGGAAAAGTATGGTGGATGAAGTTCCGTTTTACAAAAAACAATAAAACTACTCCTTATCTGTTTATCGATTATGCAAACATTGACTCTATTACGGTATTTTATTATGATGAACATGGAAAAATAAACCAGATTAACGCTGGCATGTTAAACCTGAAGCAAAACGATAACATTCTGGGTACGGGTTATGTGTTTCCCTTACAGCAAGTAATAATGCCTGTCGGAGAAGTATATGTAAGAATGCGTGCAATGAATACCCTACTTGTGCCCGCCAAGTTGGTTACCGAATCGGTATTAAACCATGCCTTGGTTAAATCACATAGCGTGCAACCCATTTACATGGGCATTGCTTTGATGATTTTCATTTTTCATGTTTTTATGTTTGTTGTTACCAGGAGTAAGCTCTTTGCGCTTTATATCGCAAGAATCATTTTGCTCTATTTTATTGTAATGGTCTGTTATCTGCAAGGTTATAGCTTATTGCTAGGCGCCTCGATGGCCAGGTTTATTTTAGTGCATGCCCATTTTTTTATTGCAGCTGGTTACATTGCTACGATTTTGTTTAACAGTTATTTTTTAAAACTTAAACGCCAACTTCCGCAACTCAATAAATTCTTCAAAGTATTAATGTTTGGATGGGGTTTAATCCTAATCTGCTCTTTATGGGATGCCAGAAGCATCACCAATGTACTTACACATGTTTTATTTTTATTAACCTCGTTATTTTTTCTGTTCAGTAGCATTAAAGTGATTATCATCCGCGGTTATGCTAAAAAAAATCCGCTTATCTGGTGTTACGTACTGGGATGGATTCCCGTGGCCTTGGTTTCTATTTACCTTGTTTTTTGTTTGTCAGCGTTAATACCCTTTCAATCTTACAGTTATAATTTACTCACTTTAGCTGGAATAATTGAAGGAATACTCATCAGCCTCGGTCTGTATGGCCAACGATTAAGGTTATTAACGCGACATAATGCGCATTTTCGAAGGCAACGTATTCTGCTTCAAGAACAGGTGGAAGGTTACCGTAAACAGCTCGATGCAAAAACAGAAAAATCTGTTGAACATTTTTCTTTAAAAGCACTTATCGAACTTGCACATGCCAGAGACCCTTCATTTATGAAACGGTTTAGTGAGGCTGAATCTACTTTTATTGAAAGATTACTTCAGATTTCGCCACAACTACTACCGGCTGAGTTAACACTTTGTGCTTACATCATGTTAAATTTTGACACTAAAGAAATTGCCCGAACCTGCAAACTTAGTGTACGTGCTGTAGAAAGCCGCAAATATAGAATTCGTAAAAAACTGGGGATAGATGGCGAAACGAATATGCACGCTTGGATGTTAGATCTCACCAAATCGTCCTAAATAATATACGAAAATGGGTTACTTTTTCTTTGTCTTTATTTTAACAATAAATTAGCACCACCCACATAAAACATTCTATTACAATAACTTAAATACTTATGCGTAGAAATGCGTATCGCTAAGTTCCACCTGCCGCACCCTCTTTGCATATAGCTAATAGAGTGCAAGCGGTGCGATACCGTTTTTTAACCAAACAGGCTTAATGCCTTTTGTCTGGATTGTACTCATATTTTTAACCATGTCGACAGAAACGGTCTTTTCCGGGATGATTTGTTACACGCCTGGCGGCATGGTTTATTTAAAACGCTAATTCATCAAGAACTATATATAATGAACCGAATACCAATTACATTTTATTTTACTACCTGAAATCCAAACATTTAAAATTGGTGCGTATTTCTGCGTAGACAAAAATTTTGATAATCTTTAAATGCTCTATTTCTTTGTCCTTATTCCTAAATAAAAACTTTTTAAAATATTGCTGTGCCACAGGAGATCTAAACAGGGGACGGTTTAGCCTTCTGTGCAAGCAGCATCTGGAAACCAACCATGAAACTGAATAACACGCCTACCAAAATTATCGAAAGCATACAAGAATTTTACAACGGCAGAGATCCTGAAGAAATTTATAGCGCATTAGAAATTGATAAAGACTGTTTTGACAGCTGGATTAGAGATTTTGGGGGTATTGCCAATGAGCTTTTGGAGCTGCGGGATGAAAACGATAACCTGAGAACGATGTTTACCAATTTAAGTTTGGTAAACCAGAGCCTGCGCAATTCTCTTGACAGCCTCACCAGAACGGACTCGAAAATATTCGAGTTATTGCTTAAAAAGAGAGGTACTGGTAATCTTAGCTTTCCTTAATTAATAACACAAAAAAATGTTCTCTTTATCCCAACCAAAAATATTAATTATTGAAGATCACCCCGCAACACTTGATGCCATGAAGATGATCTTCGAATTTGAAGGATACATTACGATGAATCTTTCCAGTACGATGGATTTACATGCTAAAGTAGCTGCTTTTCAACCCGATGTTATTGTAATCGATATTTTGCTTGGTATGACTGATGGAAGGGCGATATGTACAGAACTAAAACTATCCGTTCATGGGTCCATTCCTATCCTACTCATGTCATCAAGAAATGGCATACATGATAGTCCTTATTACAAAACGCATTGGGATGATTACATAGAAAAACCATTTGACATGGAAGTCATTATTCAAAGGGTCCGCATGCTGTTATCAAAAAAAGCCCAACAAAATCAGTGATTTATGCTCAACCAAAAAGATCGCTACTCAGGTAGCGGTCTCCCCTGTCGCAGGCAATGAAAACAATGGTTCCCTTATCCAGTTCACCAGCAAGCTTCAAAGCAGCTGCGCAGGCACCGCCCGAGCTCATACCTGCAAATAAACCTTCTTCTTTAGCCATTCTTCTCGACATTAGGGTTGCTTCTTCCTGCGCAATATCCATTACCCGATCTACCCGTAACGGATCGAATATTTTTGGCAGGTATTCTTCAGGCCAGCGCCTGATACCTGGAATAGAAGAACCCTCAGTAGGTTGACAGCCTACAATCTGGATATTATTATCTTTTTCCTTAAAAAACCGTGAACAGCCCATGATGGTCCCCGTTGTTCCCATAGAACTTACAAAATGCGTAATCTGCCCCTCGGTATCTCTCCATATTTCTGGTCCGGTTGTTTTATAATGAGCCAGGTAATTATCAGGGTTTGCAAATTGATTTAATAAAAAATACCCCTTTGAAACGCCTTTTTCTTCTGCATAATCCCTGCATTCTTCTATGCTTTCTAACAGGGTTACTTTTGCACCAAAGGCCTCCATAGTTACCTTACGTTCGCGTGTTGAATTGGCTGGCATAACCAGTTCGATTTCCAGGTTATATAAACTTGCAATCATAGCCAAGGCAATTCCGGTGTTACCACTTGTGGCCTCTACCAGTTTAGTTCCAGGAGTTATATCGCCACGTTCTATCGCGCTTCTGATCATATTGAGCGAAGCCCTGTCTTTAACACTACCGCCTGGATTATTTCCCTCTAATTTGGCAAATACCCTTACAGCTGGGTTAATATTCAGCTTTTGCAGTTCAGCCATTGGCGTATTTCCGATCAGATCGATTATTCCTGCCATATTTTAATATATTAATTGGTTTCTTTATGGTTCCTAATGGTAATTATTGGAGAATGATAAGCCGTAGAAAAAGCTGGGATACTTTCTGTAAGCCACACATTTCCACCGATGATGCTATCGTGCCCAATGATGGTTTCGCCGCCCAGTATGGTTGCCCCGGAATAGATTACCACCCTATCTTCTACTGTTGGATGACGTTTGCTGCCTGCTAATGTTTTTTTAACACTCAAAGCGCCAAGTGTTACCCCTTGATAAAGTTTCACATAACGGCCGATTATACTGGTTTCGCCAATAACAATCCCAGTTCCATGATCGATATGGAAGTATTCGCCAATTCTGGCTGCCGGATGGATATCAATGCCTGTTTTAGAATGGGCATATTCGGTAAGAATTCTCGGAACCAGCGGTATACTGAAATTATAAAGCATATGGGCTATTCTATAGAAACAGATGGCATAAAAACCGGGATAAGTTCTAATTACCTCAAACCTACTCTGTGCAGCCGGATCGCCTTCATAAATCGCTATTATATCGGTATTCAATACACGGTAAAGTTCTGGTAGTTCTTCAAAAAACTGACCTGCTGCATTTTTACATTCGCTATTTTTAAGCTTACAACTGACCGATATGATATCATAAAGTTCAAGCTCCAAAACAGCAACATATTCTTTTATATCTATAATTGTTGAAAATACTTTAGGAGAATTTTCTGGAAAAAGCACTTGAATTAGCTTTTCTGCCCAAAGGGATATTACTTCATTGGGTGGAATATTGGGTTGTTCAAGAGGGTTTTTAATAATTTGTTCAAAAAAATGGTCTTCCATAACTGGTGGTCATACCTGCCCGATCTGCTCATCGACTAGGTATATAGATTTAATCGCTAAATGTAAGTTTTGTTTTTTTAAACCAAAACAACTGGCGCAATTTTATGATAAAAATTGCTCGACAATAACAAAAAAATTCATGAATATAGCTTTTAGAAAGAATTATCAGTAAAATCAAACCAAAACAGGCAAAGCTGAAACACATTAGCTATCAAGCTTACTTATTTTTTTGGCCAACTGGCTATCGGTTTAGCAGAAAAGCTTTTGGGTAATGAACTCTGTGCAGCTAAAAATACTGATATGGCCTGTTTACTACCAGCTTTGAGCCTTACTTCGAATCCTGCAATAGAAGTCCCCGGATTTTTAGCATCATAATCCGTAAGCGGATCCGTTGACCAGGTTTTCATTTTAACTTCGCTTTGGGCATCGACGAAGAGATAACATTTTTTGTTTTTATAGTTTAGTTCGATGGTATGCTTATCAATGATGTTTACCGTAGCAGGTGTAACCATCGACCACCGAAGTGTTACATCGGCATTTCCTACAGTTATTTCATCACGGATCAGCACTGTTTTTTTATTGATCAGGGCCACGCCTCTGATTGACTTTTTTAGTTTATCAGCATATAAGGTACTCAGATCGGCAACAGCATTCATAAACAGGCCATTATCAGCACTACTGATGAAAGCAGCATTGCCGCTAACCTGCTGAAAAGTACTATCGATTGAAAGGGTATTGTGTGCGAGATTATTATAGCGAAATATTTTCCATCGCTGTGCATTTTGTTTACTGTCCCAAAGATTTATGCCCTTCGATTCGAGCGATTCATAATCCTGCATTCCAAAATCCATGGCCCAACGTACCCCTTGCGATTCCATGACAAAAGAGCCTACATCCATATGACCATGGCTAATACTGGGTGAGCCACCTTTAAAGCCCACAAAAGTAGCCAGCGGATCTGTCCACGAACTTCGCATCAGCGCAACTGGATTAGGGCCATTTCCAATCCAAAACTGTGCGGTTTTAGGCTGAATGTTATTAAGCGATAGTTTTGCACCCCACAACATTGCCGATGGCAGTAATCTATTCTGTAATGGCATTTGCTCATCGAGCTGTTTTTTGGTTACCCAAAGTAAACCAGGGTCGTTCAGTTTCGATGCAAACCAAAAAAGTGCGGGATTAAATTCAGCCACCGCCCTGCTATCCGAATAATTAAAAGGTTTGCCGGAAGGAGCTGTCATATTAGCCAGATAATCAGCTGTTTTAAGGAAACCGGGCTGAGTACTCAAATCAAAATCCTGATGAAAAATACCTTGCAATGCACTGATAAACATCACATTAAAAGAAGTACCGTATTCCCAATACCCATAACCTTCCGGATAAGCACCATCGGGAGCGTACTGCTGCATAGGTAGGAGCACACTTTTGATTGCCCGGTTAATGAGTTTAGCCGATAAGGCCGGGTGTTCTTCAAAAGTAGCCATTGCACCAAATGAGATACCCGCATTACAAACCTGATTCCAGTTATTGGTAATATTTAGCCAGTTATTGTACTTATTATTTGTTGAAGGCTGTATCCCCTTTTCGAGAATGGCAAGGGCCACTATACTTCTGGTTGACTGGGATAAATCCTGATATAACCAATCGTAACCTATTGATAAAGCCATTGTCATTTCACCTACATCAAGAAAATGACTCGGGTTCCAATCTTTAAAGTCAGCAACTGCAAGCAGTTCTTTTTCTGCTCTGGCTACATACTTTTTATTATGGTTAAGCCTGAAAGCATAAGAGAGGTAATAAATTCTTTTAAGTGCTTCTCTAGATACATCAAGCAAACGTTTTCCAATCATCACCCGCTCTAGTACGGGTTTATTTAAAACATGATCTGCTTCTGATAGTATGGCTTGGTGGATTTGATTAAACTTCGCATCGCGCTTTACATTGTCTAAGATCTGTTCTTCAAGCTCATGGCTGATCAATAACCTTGGATGCGAAGGCATCTTAAAAGTTGAATCAATTTCCTTGTTTTGCCCGACTGCAAATGTTGAGCAAAACAAGGTTATGATGGTACAAATAATGGTGATTAGCTGATTTTTTTTCATGAGTTGCGAATCACAATTATCAAATTTTATTGCGAGGACCTATTTCTTTTGTTCAGATAAGAAAGAAACTAACGAAGCCAGTTCTTCATACGATAATGAATTGGCCAAACCTTCCGGCATCATCGAAGTTTCCATTTCTTTTCTTGATAGGATATCGCCAGCTTTAATGGTAAAAACCTCTCCCGCGATATTACGAACCACCACTTTAGCAGCTGTTTCTTCTGTAATAAAGCCCATATAAGTACGGTCGCCTTTAGCGGTAATCATTACAGAAGCAAATCCCTGGGAAATTGAAGCGTTAGGTTTTAATATCGATTCTGCAATCTGCTCACGGTTCATGATAGAGCCGATCTGTCCCATAAAAGGACCTTTCATTTTCTCGCTTTTGCTTAAGCTATGACAGGCAATACAACCTTGATTATTGAAAATATTTTTTCCTTTTAATGGATCACCCTGTAATTTATTGAGAGCCAATAATACATCTTCGATAGATGATTTACCCACCTGACCTTTTTTGTTTTTAATTTTATCCAAATCGATTTTTGGTTCTTCAGCTGCAGCTACTTTTTCTTCTTCGGCAAATTCAGGGATATCCATCCTTTGTCGTGCATTTAAATCAACATAAAATTGCTTTCCCTGCGCTCCGGCTTTTATAGCCTCTTCTTTCAAAAATTTCTCGATAACAGGAGAACCTTCCCATGATACAGCTTTAAAGTATGGTCCATGTGAATCAGGGCGTGTACCCCACCACCAAGAAGCATCGTAGGCAATTTCTTTTTTATATAAACGGCCCAAGGTAACCAGGATCTGCTGTTTTAATTTTTCATCTGTTGATTGTTTGTAGTTTTCGATCAGTCCGTTAACCGCTTTTTCGGTATGTATATAACGTAAGGCCCAAAGTGCAAGGGTAGAATTTTCAGTTTTAACTGCAGCAAGCAAAGCATCTACCGCCTGAAGATCAACTAAGGCCCTAACAGCCAGGTGGGGTAAAATAATCGCTGAATTTGGTGTTGCATGAGGCCCTTCAGTGCCTTTGGCAGGCGCTGTAAACGAAGCTGGCACCTTGGTTTCTAATAGCACATTAGCAACCTCTGCCCTGCCCAAACGGTTTAAACCGATTATTGAAGCAGCCTGAACACGAAGAGAAGGATCCTTTAAGCCTTCTAGAAATGGCTCAACCGGTACTTTGTCGATATTGGCTTTACGGTCAGCTAATGCTTTTAAAGCAAATTCCTTAATTGCTTTATCTTTGGTAAATTCAACTAAAGTAGCGATACCATTTTCTTTGGTGAGCTGTGCATAGGTATAAATACCAGCTATACGAACATCAAGTGCTAAACGCTGATCGGAAGCCACTTTTAAGGCCGTTGCGATAGCTTGTTTATTGTTACGCAAAACCAATTCCTGCGAAGCAGTTAAACGGCCTACTGCACTATTTGATTTAAGTAGCTCGGTTAGTTTTTTAATTGAAGCTTTTTTAACATCGGGAAATGCTTTGTATGTCCAGTTGTTTGGCACTGCACGAACAATGTAACCTTTATTAGGACTTCCAGAATAACCTGCACCATCCCAAGCCGACAGATAGAGTCTTCCTGAACCATCTACATCAAGATCGGTAATCTGAGGGAGTTTAATAAAATCCTCATCTTTCTGTGTAAAAGTTGCTCCATCGGCAGTTACTCTATGAATATATAACATGCTTCTGCCCCAATCGGCCATCATTGGTACGTGGTTATATTGTTCAGGCCAGTTTGGCTCATCCATAAACAATGCTCCGGTACCCGATCCTCCTCCTAAATCTGCAAGTGCAGGAATAATTTCGTCGGTAAAATTCTGAAATAACACAGGGTAACCGTATTCACCGGATTGTATGTGGTGCGAGAAACGAACGTTCCATCCACCGCCATCGTTGGTATTTTCTCTGGTAAAAACGTTCATGTAAGGATCGATAGCTACATCATAAACATTACGTGTACCATGTGTATATACTTCCATTTCAGTTCCGTCAGGACGAACGCGCATAATTCCACCACCTAACATGGTTAGTTTTTTACCTGAACGGTCTACCGCATCATGGAATCCAAAATCTCCTACTGAAATATAAATCCATCCGTCAATACCCATTCTGATACCATTTGTAGCGTGGTCGGTACCACGTTCGCGGATATATTTGGCATTACTGATATGCTCTATAAGCGGTTTTTCGGGTCCATCGGCTTTCCCATCGCCATCTTTATCTTCGAAAACAACCAAATTCATGCCTGTAGCCTGTTTTGTTTCTTTAGAAAAAGTGGTATGTAATACGTATACCTGGCTGCCCTGAACGATAATACCTCGTGGATTATCCACCTCGGCAAAATCTACATGTTCGTCCATTTTACCATCGTTATCCTTATCTATCAATTTAAGAATATGGCCTTTACCAGGATCTTTACCTAAAGAGCCGATCATATCAACACCAACATATACTTCTCCGGTTGGTGCTACGGCTAAACAGGCTGGGCTGGGTGTAACATCAGGTCCTGCAAAATTGGTTATCGTTAATTCGGGTGGTGATACGCGGTGTATCTTTGGTTCGCTAAAGAAGTTTCTTAATCCAAAAAAAACTAGTGTAAAAGAAATTAAGCTTAAAGAAAATTTAATCATTTGTGTGTGTTATTGGTTTCTTGGTTGGTTGTGCCGCGTAAACTTACAAAAAAATATAAATTCTCTTGTGCCACAATTTTGTGCATTTTAAGTTAATTCTTAACCATTTGGCAATTTTATTTACTGGTTTCTAAACTTATTTACTTCATTTTAAAGTAAAACAACTTTACAGTCGTTATCCTGATAAAGATCCACGTTAATTTAAAGCAACAATTCAAACTAGTTACGATGATCAACTAAATAAGCTTCAAACCGCTATAATTATGCATAACAACAAGTAAAACTCAAATTAAATGAAGAAAAAACACCTTATAAATAAGATAAAAAACCGCTTTCATCAGAATCAGGTAATTTATTTCTTAAAACACTTGCTCCAAAGGAGATATTTTATTATATTTATCAAATACAACATTCATTAAATCAGTACGTTATGAAAAATATTTTTTATTTCTTCCTGACTGCCCTGATCTCCTCCATTGCGCTGTTAATTACCAGGGATTCATTCGAACCCGAATTGGTTTATAGCACAGTGGTATTAATATGGATTTTTTACATTTGGTACCATATTTATGCTGCTAATAAGAGGAATTACAGCGAGTAGTCTGTGTCTTAATTAAATTGAATTCTCCTGTTGAATATAATCTGGAGCTAAAATATTAGTGACCAATATTTTCACTTAATCGTTAATTTGTTTAACACAACCACTGTTTGCAAAAGAACTGATTTACTATCTTGTTAAGACATTCACAATTATTTAACCTGATTGCAGGATGCATCACAGTTAATTTATTATCTTCGTCGAAAACTAAAACACAGTATTTTACGTTTATAACTAAACCTGGTCAAATTAGCCAGGTTATACATAAAGCTTAATGAACTTGGAGTTATCGACCTCGTACATGGGGTAGATTAGCGCACAGGATCATGAAATCAAAAGCAAAATTCCCATGTTTAGCAGGGAATACATTTTACTCGGAAGTTCGCCGCAGAGTAAACAACGACTTTAAAGAAAACAATAGAAGTATCAATGCCAATGTGCTGATGTGGTTTAAAGCCTTTCTTTTCCTGACTATATTTTTAGCACTTTACTTTTCCATACTGCTTTTAAACGTGCATAGCATTATACTTTTGGGCCTTACCGTTTTACTTGGTGCAACTTGTGCATTTATTGGTTTTAATATCTGCCACGATGCCATTCACGGTTCGTTTTCGAGTTCTAAACGCATCAATTCTTTTTTCAGTTTTCTTTTTAATATGGTTGGTGCCAATCCGTATGTGTGGAATATTACGCACAATGTAGTACACCATACCTATACCAATATACCGGGCCACGACGAAGATATCGAAGTAGCACCAGGCCTTATACGCATCTGTACGGAAGATGAATTAAAACCACATCAACGTTTCCAGCAATGGTACGCTTTCCCTTTATATAGCTTAGCTTCGCTTTCCTGGGTATTTCGTAAAGACTATAAAAAGTTTTTCCAAAAAAGTGTGGGTGCCTGCCAGAACAAGCATCCGAAGGTTGAATACTTTAACCTCTTTTTCTATAAATTCTTGTACTACTTTATTTTTATTGGTTTACCTATACTGATCATGCCGCTTGCCTGGTGGCAGATTGCAATCGGTTTTGTGGTGTTACACATGGCTCAGGGCTTAACCATGGGACTGGTTTTCCAACTGGCTCATGTAGTAGAAGGAACCACTTTCCCAATAACCAATGCAGAAGGCAATATGGAAGAAGCCTGGGCGGAACACCAGATGCGTACTACAGCTAATTTTGCGACGCAATCGCCAATCTCCGCATTTTTTCTTGGCGGCTTAAACCGACAGATAGAACACCACCTTTTCCCTAAAATATGCCATGTTCATTACGGACGAATCTCCATCATTGTAAAACAAACCGCTCTGGAATTCGGATTGCCTTATCATGAAAACACTACCTTCTTATCGGCACTTCGCTCCCATTACCGCATCCTAAAAAAATGGGGCAACCAGAAACAATCTAGTGGTTATTGATTTAAGGGCGATAATTCAAATTAGTGTTATTATTCTCTTAATGGTAAAAATCCTTAGATCCTATTTATTCATCATTAAGAAGTTTAAAACATTAAGGTTTTTGAGCTCCTATAAATTGAGCAATATATATGACTAATGAACCAACAAACCAACACCTAACATAAACTTAACATACAATACATTTCTTCAAGAGGCAGATCTTTTTATCTTTAACCATATGTACTGGTATGAAGAAGAAGTTAAACAATTGGAACGGGCGCACCGCTTAGATCGGGAGCATCCGGGTGTTATTTTCTATGGCAGTTCATCTATCCGGTTGTGGAATAGTCTCGAAGATGATTTCGATTACATGAAAGTAACCAATTTAGGCTTTGGCGGCTCTACATTAGCTGCATGCGTATGGTTTTTTGAACGGATTATGATAGACTACAGGCCAAAGGCACTTGTGGTATACGCGGGCGATAACGACCTTGGCGATGGCAGAAACCCTGAGGAGATATTTATCTTTTTCCAGCAGCTGGTGGTTAAAGTTAACCAGCGGTTTGGCATACTGCCCTGTTATTTTATATCGCTAAAACCCAGTCTTACCCGCTGGCAAATGGCCGATCAGTTTAGATATACCAATAATCTTATCGAAAGCGAAATCATTAAACTCAATGGCAATTGGAAATTTATTGATGTATTTAAGAAAATGCTCAACAAAGAAGGCAATCCAGACCCTGCACTTTACGATCACGATGGATTGCACCTGAGCGAAGAAGGTTATCGTTTGTGGGCAGCTACTGTTAAAGAGAAATTAGGTTAATCATTACGCTTAATTAATATCCCGATAACATACATGCCTTAATTTTCCGCAAAAGAATTGAAGCCAATGAACAGGGAATATCATAAATGGTTCAGCCACAATCTTCAACGGGATATGGAATTATTGGTTTTCGGCCATGCCGGAAGAGCAGTTATCTTTTTCCCCACCCGTATGGCCAGATTTTACGATTACGAAAACTGGGGAATTATAGCTTCTTTAAGTGCGCGGATTGAAAATGGCGAACTCCAAATTTTCTGCGTAGATAGCATAGATGGAGAAAGCTTTTATAACGATGAGGTATTTCCATCGGTACGCATAGACCGGCATTTACAATATGAAAAATATCTCCTTGAGGAAGTATTACCGCTTATCTATCAGCAAAATGATGGCGGTTACGTTGAAACCGCTGGCTGTAGCATGGGTGCTTACCATGCTATAAACCTGGCCATGAAATACCCCTGGTTATTTAAAAAAGCCGTTGGTATAAGTGGAAGATATGACCTTACCGATAATATTGGCGATTTTAGAGACCTGCTGAACGGATTTCACAGCGATGAAGTTTATTTTAATATGCCAGCGCAATATATTGCTAACCTAACCGACGATCGATTGTTATCAGCAGTTAGAAACATGGAAATTATTCTTGCCGTGGGTGAAACAGATCCATTTCTAAGTGGAAACCAGCACCTAAGCAGCCTGTTATGGGAAAAAGGTATACCCAATCAGTTTCATACCTGGGAGAGCAATGCACACCGCCCCCATTATTGGCGAAAAATGGCACCTATGTACATTTAATTATTACATAAGCGCCTCATCTTATTTTACTGCTAAATTAAAATATTGTTTAATGTGGATGGTATCTACAGGTATTTTAGATTTTTCGGCTGCCACAACAATGTGTGCATCAAGTAACCATTTTTCTGCTGATTTATTAGTATTAGCCACTTTAATTCCTTTAACTGTACCAGCAATCGGAGTTAAGTTGAAATAGTCGCATGAAGCGCAAGAAAAAAGATGTTTTACCTTTCCAGCCAGAATATCAGCATCAGTTAATAAAAATTTATCAACTTGCATAGGTGCTTGAATATATACCCGCGTGGTGCTGAAGCTATTACTCTTCGTGGCCATAAAAATCCGGTATTGCCCAGTTGTAAGTGCTATCTGCTGATCGGCCATTGCTACATAATTAACATACTCAAACAGGCAGCTTCCTTCAGTACAAGGTGTTAGATTTTGCGCGTCAATGGTAAAATCCATTTGGTTTTCAGTTTTCTTTTTGCAAGCATTCAAGATGCTTAATGCAATTAAAAAGACGGCGGTTACTTTAAAAGCGTTTCTCATAATTTAATTTTTTATGAATACGGTAGAAATTTCGAATATGCTACAATTCGAACATTAATTTTTTATTAAATAAATGAACAGGAAAGGAATACTATTCAAACTTAGCAGGATAAGTTTGGGTTAAAAACTGACCACCGAAAGACTTTATCTTAACAATGATTGAACAAGAAAATATTAAGTTTGTACATAAACAAATTAAATCTACAAAACATGAAACAAGGATTATTAATAGATATGGATGGGGTGATTTATAGCGGGGAAGAATTGATATTTGGTGCTGATAAATTCATTAAAAACTTAATTGATGAAGATATTCCTTTTGCATTTATGACTAACAACAGTCAGAGAACAGCTTTGGAAGTAGTACGCAAACTTAAAGGATTAGGGATAAAGGTAGAAGAAAGCCATGTATACACCAGTGCGATGGCTACAGGTAAATTCCTTTCCGATCAAAGCCCAAATGGTACTGCTTATGTATTAGGAGAAGGTGGTTTATTAAGCAGTTTACACGATCATGGCATTACCCTGGTAAACACTGATCCCGAATTTGTGGTATTGGGTGAAGGTAGAAACTTTACACTCGAAATGGTACAGCGCGCTGTGGATATGATTCTTGCCGGAGCCAAATTCATCACCACCAACAGAGATCCATCACCTAAAAAACCAGGATGGAACAACCTCGGTATTGCGGCAACCACAGCAATGATAGAGGAAGCAACCGGCAGAAAAGCTTTTGTTACAGGTAAACCAAGTCCGGTGATGATGCGCTCGGCACGTAAATTTTTAGGATTGGAAACCAGCGAAACCACTGTTATTGGCGATACCATGGAAACTGATATACAAGGAGGTGTACAAATGGGATATAAGACCATTCTGGTACTTTCGGGCATATCGAGCAAGGATACTTTAGGGCATTATGCTTTTAAACCCGATATGATTGCAAGCTCGGTTGATGAGATTAAGTTTCCGTTGGCCTGGTGGGAAGGTAAATAGTTTGGAGTTTGAAGTCTTTAGTTTGGAGTCCTTAGTCTAAAGTCGATTAAAATGCAGGCTGTGTCATATTTGTAATTTCCATTCGAATTTGCCAGGAGATACGCGGGCTTAAAAAAACTCGACTGATAATCGGTTGCAAATACAACAGGTGCAGCCTCAAACTTAGTAGTCGTATCAACATGGTTAAACAATTTAAATGAAGCTGAATCATTTGCAATGTGCTCATGCACTGGGGTTTCAGCCCCTCTATCATCAGTAAATTTATTCGCTTTGGTTAAAAGTCCAATTGCTGGTATAACCATTAATAACGCCATGCAAGAAATCAGTCTCATATCATTGTGCTTAAAATTATCTAGGGCCTTTTAACAAAGATGAACCAATGTTATTAGTAAGATAGTTAGCTAGCATTATGAAATTGTTAAAGTTACAGTGCAGTTTTAATTCAATATTAAATGTATCAGGCCAATAGGGCGATTTAGATTATCGCACCTGCGATTTATGTTATTGCACTCGTGATTTATATTACCGTACCCGCGATTTATGTTATTGCACCCGTGATTTATATTACCGTACCCGCGATTTATATTATTGCACCCGCGATTTATATTATTGCACCCGCGATTTATATTATTGCACCCGCGATTTATATTATTGTACCCGCGATTTATGTTATTGCACCCGCGATTTATATTAAGATATTGGGCTCAACTATTATTTGATTTAATAATTATGATATGGATCTAGCCATTAGGTTAAAATTAAGATTGCGCAGCAACATCCGTCGCTACGCAATCATTAACTAACCAAATAAATGTATTTACCAAGGTTAACATTAGATAACCAGTCTAATGTATGCTTGGTATAGACGGTAATTGGGCACTAATCAACCTATTCATTACCACATCTTTTACATTTAAATCTTAAATCAAAACCGGTTATGATCTTTGGCTAATGCCTCCTTTTATCGGGAAGCCCGGTTTGATCGCTAATAACAGCATGATTTACTTTAACCTTTGGAGTAAAAATTTAAAGAGAGGCCAATCTGACTACATTTTAGCATCCATTAACTTTGCTGCTTTTACCTTTGGTGCCACCAGTTTCATTTTAATTACAAATGCTTTGCTGGGTTGAAAACCTTTCGGCAGTATGACATCGTAATAGGTATGCTTATCCAGATCCAAACCAAGGTCTGCTGGTTTTAAGGTTAAATTTTTACCCCCAACCAAAAGTGCTGCTGTGCCCGGAACCTGTTTAGCATTTTTAGGCACCGCAATGCGCACAATGCCATTTACGGGTTGATTAAAAACCGTTAAATAAAGGTTATCGTCTTTTTGAGTAAAGTAGCCTAATTTGGAAGGCGTTAATGCAGCATGGCGCACCCCATATACTGCCTCGGCATTTAGTTTTACCCACTCGCCAATTTCCTTTGCAATTTTATCCTCTTCGGGATGCATATTTCCATTGCCATCGGGCCCAAAGTTTAGTACGAAATTACCATTCATCGATACCGAACGCATCAGCATATCCAATAAATCGTTGGTAGTTTTGGTATAAATCCCCGACCAATCTTTCATATATCCCCAACCGTTTGGCGGGATAGTCATTACCGCATCCCAATCGTTACCGTTTAACCACTCAAATTCTGCAGGTAACTTACGCTCCCAGCCTTGTTCGTAATCGCCTAAAATATTGCCATTCGAATCGAAGTGTCTCGAGCCGTGTTCATCGTTACGGAAACGCGAGCCGATAATTAATCCAGGGTGTTTTTCACGGAGTTCTTTTTCTAAATTGTAGGTAAACTCGTAGGCGCTTTTCCACGAGGCATCCCAGGTACCATCAAACCAGAAACCTTTAATTTTCGGATAGTTATCCAATTGCTCTAAAAGCTGATTTCGGGTATAAGCTAAAAATTTACCGAATTTTTCTTTCTCTTCCTCTGTTTTTGGGGCTTTCCCCATATAATTTGGGTTATTCCATTCTAAAATCGAGAAGTAGAGATATACATCAATACCTTCGGCGGTATAGGCATCTACAATCTGTTTTACAATATCTTTTTTATACGGCGATGCAGCAACATTGTAATCAGAATATTTGGTTGGCCAAAGTGCAAAGCCATCATGGTGTTTGGTGGTAAAAATCACATACTTTGCCCCCATATCCTTAGCTTGTTTAGCCCAGCGTTTGGCATCAAAGTTTTTCGGGTTAAACTGTTTGTACAGGTTATCGTAAGTTTTGGCCCAGTCTTTTGGTGCAGTAGGCCCAGACCATGAGCGAATCCATTCTGATGCTGCCGCACCTCCCCTTGCACTTACCCCATTCCATTCGTTACCCGCTATAGAATAAATTCCCCAATGGATAAACTGCCCTAAACCATAACTGCGAAAGGCTTCCATATCGGCATCGGTACGGTGTGGTGGTGTTAAGGTTCCGTATTTAACTTCAACTTCTTTTGCAGGCTTGCTCTTCGGTCCCGTCCATTGTGCGTTTGCAGGGTTTACTGCAGCTACAGAAGCAAGGATAACCAAGGCAAACTTTAATATATTCTTCATATTCAAATTTTATTCGTGTTCTTGTTAATCTTTATAATTTAAGGGTTTCTTTTTCCTAACTGGCATTTCGGGATTTTGCAAAGGTTTTGAAGGGTGATAATAATAAAGTCCTGCTTTGCCATAAAGCGCCAGGTGCTGGGTTAAATTATTACTGAAGGTTTTAAAATCTTTATGATTTTGCGCCGTCCATGCAGCTTCTGCCAGGGCAGCAATCCGCGGAAAAAGCAAATAATCTAAACGGTTGTCATTATCTACTGTTTCTGTCCAAAGGTTGGCCTGTATACCTAAAATAAGTTGTTTTTCTTTTTTATTTTCGGCAAAAGACCGGGCATCGAACTGATATACCTGCTCAATCGGACTATATAATTTATTCCATTTTCTACCATATTGATGGGTACTATCCTGAACAAAATCAAAATACAATGGCA
>Ga0182006_1000887_pt1 | contig 20050 bp, 18 predicted proteins | sample Sormic07211104_1_FD_123022 | JGI IMG/M metagenome (GOLD analysis project Ga0182006, IMG submission 123022) | Rhizosphere microbial communities from Sorghum bicolor, Mead, Nebraska, USA - 072115-104_1 MetaG | ecosystem: Host-associated > Plants > Roots > Rhizosphere | place: USA: Nebraska...
ATCTTCTACAACCAGGCCAACCTGTCGGCCAAGGGCATTCCGCAGATTGCCGTGGTGATGGGCTCCTGCACCGCAGGCGGCGCGTATGTGCCGGCCATGAGCGATGAATCCATCATCGTCAAGGAGCAGGCCACCATCTTCCTGGCCGGGCCACCGCTGGTCAAAGCGGCCACCGGTGAAGTGGTGACGGCTGAAGAACTGGGCGGCGGCGACGTCCACACGCGCCTCTCCGGCGTGGCCGATCACCTGGCCCAGGATGACACCCATGCGCTGGCCATCGCCCGCAACATCGTCAGCCACCTCAACCGCCGCAAGCCGCAGCAGCTGGCCGTGCGCGAGAGCGTGGAACCCAAGTATCCGGCGCAGGAACTGTATGGCGTGATCCCGACCGATACGCGCAAGCCCTTCGATGTGCGCGAGGTCATCGCCCGCATCGTCGACGGCAGCGAGTTCGATGAATTCAAGGCGCGCTACGGCACCACGCTGGTGTGCGGTTTCGCGCACCTGCACGGCATGCCGGTGGGCATCATCGCCAACAACGGCATCCTGTTTTCGGAAGCGGCCGAGAAGGGCACGCACTTCATCGAGCTGTGCTGCCAGCGCAAGATCCCGCTGATCTTCCTGCAGAACATCACCGGCTTCATGGTCGGCAAGAAGGCCGAGAACGAGGGCATTGCACGCCATGGTGCAAAAATGGTCACGGCCGTCTCCACCGCCAAGGTGCCCAAGCTCACCGTCATCATCGGCGGCAGTTTCGGTGCGGGCAACTATGGCATGTGCGGCCGCGCCTTCTCGCCGCGCTTCCTGTGGATGTGGCCCAATGCGCGCATCTCGGTCATGGGTGGCGAGCAGGCCGCCAGCGTGCTGGCCACCGTCAAGCGCGACGGCATCGAAACGCGCGGCGGCAGTTGGAGCGCCGAAGAGGAAGCCGCCTTCAAGGAGCCCATCCGCGCCCAATATGAAACCCAGGGCCATCCGTATTACGCCTCGGCGCGCCTGTGGGACGACGGCGTGATCGATCCTGCCGATACCCGCCAGGTATTGGCGCTGGGACTGTCGGCCGCCCTGAACGCACCCATCGAAGAGACCCGATTCGGCGTCTTCCGCATCTGAAGCGCGCCACCGAGGAGAGACCATGTTCACCAAGATCCTGATCGCCAATCGCGGCGAAATCGCCTGCCGCGTGGCCGCCACGGCCCGCCGCCTGGGTATCGCCACCGTGGCCGTCTATTCCGACGCCGATGCGCAGGCCAAGCACGTGGCCGCCTGCGACGAGAGCGTGCACCTGGGCCCGGCACCGGCCAAGGAAAGCTATCTCTGCGCCGACAAGATCATCGCCGCCGCACTCGCCACGGGTGCGCAGGCGATTCACCCCGGCTACGGTTTCCTGTCGGAGAACGCCGGATTCGCCCAGGCCTGTGCCGATGCCGGCCTTGTTTTCATCGGCCCGCCGGCCTCGGCCATCGATGCCATGGGCTCCAAATCCGCCGCCAAGGCCTTGATGGAAACGGCCGCCGTGCCGCTGGTGCCGGGCTATCACGGCCAGCGCCAGGAGAGCGATTTCCTGCGCGCCGAAGCCGACCGCATCGGCTACCCGGTGCTGCTCAAGGCCAGCGCCGGTGGCGGCGGCAAGGGCATGCGCGTGGTCGAACGCAGTGAAGATTTTGAAGCGGCACTGGCCTCCTGCAAGCGCGAGGCGATCTCCAGCTTTGGCGATGACCGCGTGCTGGTGGAGAAATACCTGACCCGTCCGCGTCATATCGAAATCCAGGTCTTTGCCGATGGCCATGGCAATTGCGTCTATCTCTTCGAGCGCGACTGCTCGGTGCAGCGCCGCCACCAGAAGGTGCTGGAAGAAGCCCCGGCCCCCGGCATGAGCTGCGGCCGCCGTGCCGCCATGGGTGCGGCGGCCGTCGCGGCGGCTCGTGAGGTGGGCTACGTCGGTGCCGGCACGGTGGAATTCATCGCCAACCAGGATGGCAGCTTCTACTTCATGGAGATGAATACGCGCCTGCAGGTCGAGCACCCCGTCACGGAAATGATTACCGGACTGGACCTGGTGGAGTGGCAATTGCGCGTGGCCTCGGGCGAACCGCTGCCGCTGAAGCAGGAGCAGTTGCGCATCCAGGGCCATGCCATCGAGGCGCGCATCTATGCGGAGAATCCCGAGAAAGGCTTCCTCCCCGCCATCGGCACGCTCACCCGCATGCGCAGCGCCCCTGCGGTGGAATTCACGCTGGCCGCACCCGGTGCCACGCAACCGGCGGCCGTGCGCATCGATGCCGGCGTGCGCGAGGGCGATGCCATCTCGCCCTTCTATGATCCGATGATCGCCAAGCTCATCGTCTGGGGTGCGGACCGTGATGCCGCCCTGCGCAACATGGCGCGTGCGCTGGCGCAATACCAGGTGGTCGGGCTGGCGACCAACATCGGCTTCCTGCAGCGGCTGATCGCAGGCCAGGCATTTGCGACGGCCGATCTCGATACCGGCCTGATCGAACGTCATCGCGATTCACTCTTCCCGGCCCCGGCTGCACCCACGGCCGACACGCTGGCCCTGGCCACCGCTGCCCTGCTGCAACAGGAGCAGCGCCACCAGGACAGCCGCGATCCCTGGGCACAGACCAGCGGCTGGCGTCTCAATACCCGCCTGCAGCGCAGCCTGAATTTCGAGGATGACTCGGGCAACAGCGAAGTCCGGATCGACTACGCGGGCGACGGACGGCAATGGCAATTGCAGATCGGCGGCAACACGCACACGCTGGCCCTGCATGCAGCCAACACCGACAGCGTGCGCATCTCCCTGGACGGCCGTACCCTGCAAGCCGACGTAGCGTGGGAAGGCGAAGGGCTACACCTCTTCGATGGCCGCAGGCAGCACAGCCTGCGCCTGCTCGACCCGATGGCCCACGCCGGCCATGCAGAGGCCGAGGGCGGACGCCTGACTGCGCCCATGCCCGGCAAGATCGTCGCTCTGCTGGTGGACCAGGGGGCGAGCGTCACGCAAGGCACGCCACTGCTCATCATGGAAGCCATGAAGATGGAGCACACCATCGCCGCGCCCTCGGCCGGCACCGTGGAAGCGCTGCGCTATGCCGTCGGCGACCAGGTGGCCGAAGGGGCGCAGCTGCTGGACTTCAAGGCCGCGTGAGCAGCGCGCCGTGAACACCTCCGCACTGCGCCTGCCCCCCTCGCTGCACGTACTGGAGCGGGGCTGGCTGTCATCCAACAACGTGCTGCTGTTCGGCCGTGATGAAGTCGCCATGATCGACAGCGGCTACGTTGCCCATGCCGAACAGACGCAGACGCTGGTGCGCCACGTCCTGCAGCAGCGCGGGCGTGAGCGGCTCGATGTGCTGCTCAATACCCATCTGCATTCGGACCACTGCGGCGGCAATGCCGCCCTGCATGCCGCCTATGGCTGCCGCATTGCCATCCCGGCTGCCGAGGATGACAAGGTGCGCCACTGGGACGAAGACGCCCTGAGCTACCGCGCCACCGGCCAGCGCTGCCCGCGCTTTGTGCATGAGCAGCTGATCCGCAGCGGCGATGTGCTGCGCCTCGGTGATCTCGACTGGACCGCCCTGGCCGCGCCCGGCCATGACCCGCATGCGCTGCTGCTGTATTGCGCGCAGGAGGGTGTGCTGATCTCGGCCGATGCCTTGTGGCGCAATGGCTTCGGGATCATCTTCCCTGAGCTGGATGGCGAATCCGGTTTCGAGGAGGCACGGGCCACGCTGGAGCTGATCCGCAGCCTCGATGTGCGCACCGTGATTCCCGGCCATGGCACGCCCTTCACGGAGGTGGACGATGCGCTGGAGAAGGCCTTCTCGCGGCTGGATTATCTGCAGGCCGATCCGCTGCGCAATGCGCACAATGGCATCAAGGTCCTGGTGAAATTCCTGCTGCTCGAACGTGGCCGGATTGCGCTGGCGGACTTGCCGGCGATGATGCGGGAGATCCCGTTGTTACGGATCACCAATGCGCGCTTCCTGCAGATGGAAGATGCGGTACTGGCCGACTGGTGCGTGGCGCAACTGCAGAAGGCGGGCGCGGCGGCCAGCGATGGCGTGTTCCTGCTGGATCGCTGAATGCGGGCCTGCGCGGCAGAGGGGGCGGGGGTGCTGTTATCATTTCCGGCTTGTCCTGTTGCCGGCCTTGCGCCTCCTAGTCAAACGCCATGAACGCCATGAACGAACCTGCTGCCGCCCTGCCCTCTTCCGCCCAACGCGTTGCCGACCTGCTGGCGGCGATGGGCCATGACAAACCGGTCACGATGCTGCCCTCGACCGGCCGCACCTCGGCCGAAGCCGCTGCGGCCGTGGGCTGCAGCGTGGCCGAGATCGCCAAGTCCATCATCTTCCGGCGCGTTTCTGACGGTGCGCCGGTACTGGTCATTGCCAGCGGTGCCAACCGGGTGGACGAAGCCAAGGTCACCGCCCTGACCGGTCCGCTCGGCAAGGCCGATGCCAAGTTCGTGCGCGACACGACCGGTTATGCCATCGGCGGCGTCTGCCCGATTGGCCACGTGGTCAAGCCGGTGATGCTGATCGATCAAGACCTGTTCAACTTTGACAGCGTCTGGGCGGCGGCCGGCCATCCGCATGCCGTTTTCAACCTCACGGCCGCGCAGCTGGAGAAGATGACCGGCGGCACGGTGGCCGATGTGCGTCTCGATGCCGCGCCAGCGGCCAGCTGAACTGTTCTACAGCCATCCACGCAATACAACACCCCCAACGGAGACCCGCATGATGAGCCTGCCCAAGAAAGTGAAGATCGTTGAAGTCGGACCGCGCGACGGTTTGCAGAACGAGAAGGAAACCATTTCCGCCGAGGTCAAGATCGAGCTGGTGAACCGGCTTTCGGCGGCGGGGTTTCCGAATGTGGAGGCGGCTTCTTTCGTCTCGCCCAAGTGGGTGCCGCAGATGGCCACTTCCAGCGAGGTGATGCATGGCATCACGCGCAAGCCGGGCGTGGTGTATTCCGCGCTGGTGCCCAACATGAAGGGCTTCGAGGCGGCGCTGGAGGCGGGGGTGGATGAGGTGGTGATTTTCGGAGCGGCCTCGGAGGCGTTCTCGCAGAAGAACATCAATTGCTCCATTGCCGAATCCATCGAACGTTTTGCCGAAGTGGCCAAGGCCGCCAAGGACCACCGCAAGCGCCTGCGTGCGGCGGTGAGTTGCGCGTTCGGCTGTCCGTACCAGGGTGAGGTGCCGCTGGACGCGGTGGCCGACGTGGTGCGGCGTTTCCGCGAGCTGGGCTGTGACGAGATCGACATCGCCGACACCATCGGCGTGGCCACGCCGGGCAAGGTGCGGCCGGTGATGGAGACGGCGATCCGTGAATTCCATATCGAAGGTTTGTCGGGTCACTTCCACGATACCTATGGGCAGGCGCTGGCCAATATCTATGCCAGTCTGCAGACGGGCATCAGCATCTATCACGCGTCGGTGGCGGGGCTGGGGGGATGTCCTTATGCCAAGGGCGCGACTGGCAATGTGGCGACCGAGGATGTGCTGTACATGATGAACGGGCTCGGGATCGAGACCGGGATCGACCTGGATGCAGTGGCCGAGGCGGGGCAGTTCATCTCGCAGCAGCTGGGGCGCAAGTCGGTGAGCAGGGTGGGGAATGCGTTGGCGGCTAAGCGGGTGGGGTGATGGTTATCTGGGAGCGAGATAGTGTGGGAGGAAGGGATGCCTGCTTACGCAGGGTAGCCCGATCCCTCACTTAGACGATGAGAGGAAATTCCTCGGCACCGTCTATTTCGTAGTTCGACAAGATGAGTACTTCCTCGACGGGGCATTCGGGATAGATCCATTTCGCCCAATTTTCTACGATCCAAGGCAGAGAGAGGCCGTGGCCTTCGCTCCATAATGCATCGGGGGGCAGCTTGACCAGTATTCGTCCAGCTTTTCGTCCCGTTGACACCACCAAGGCAAAGGGCCGTTCATCGCCAGGAATGTCGACTACCATGAAGTCCACCAAGGACTCGTAGGGGGCGACGGAATTCATCCTGAAGACAGTGCCACTTCCGATCGCTTCCCACGCAACGTCTACCAGTCTTAACCAATTCATTGGATCACCTTTCCTAAGACTTCTCCTCAAGATAGTCTTCCGGGAACATATAACCTTCAGGGATCTCAGGCCACTTGAATCGCGGATCTCGAAACATCACCTTGTCAATTTCATTCTCAATATTTTCAAATAGACTTTTAAGATTTTGTGAGGAGGTACCTGCGTGCAATAGCGCGACGAATGCAGTTAATTCGTCGTTAGTTTTTCGTGCAATCCGAAAAATTTCAAAGTACGTCAAGAGCTTAGATAAATCGTAGTTATATTGTTCATCAAGTGAAGTTTCATAATAGATAGACCACTCACATTGCGCGTCTTCTCTTATCTCAGCATTCATGTCTTCGATAGTTAGTCCAATACTCGCAGTTAGCTCCAAGAAGGCCATTTGAATGGAATCTAGCTTTTTCATTTCTTTCATCTCAATTTCCTCCCTTGCTTTCTGGCCGTAGCTAGCTTGATTTCGTTGACAGTACCGTCCAGATTCAACACAGTAAGAATTTCCCTGTCGGTTCGAATACTTCAAGATGATCTTTATGCAGGCCGTCTAAATACAACTTATCTCCATTCCGAATTTCATTACCAATAGACCTTTGTGCGACATATATACTTTGCTCGTCATATCGTCTCCTCGCCTTTCAATAGCTATCTTTTTTATCACTCACCTCAAGATAGTCTTCCGGAAACTTGTAGTCTTCAGGAATATCAGGCCACTTAAATCTGGGATCTCGATACATCACCTTGTCGATTTCATCTTCGATACTTCTGTATAGGTTTTTTAAATTCTGTGCAAATAACCTGGCCTCAAGAAGGGCAACATAAGCCGTCAGATGGTCATTCGATTTCCGCGCTATCCGATGAATCTCAAAATATGACAAGAGCTTAGATAAGTCGTAATCATGTTGCTCATCAAGTGACGTTTCATAATCGATAGACCATTCAAATTGACCGTCATCTTTTACCTCCTCATTCATTTCATCGATAGTTAAACCGATACTGGACGTCAACTCCAGAAACGCTGATTGAATTAAATCCAGTCCTTCTTGGCTTTTCATTTTAATTTCCTCCTTGAGCAAGAGCCAAATCTCGCCTATTAAAACGAACGGTGTGGCTCAGATTCAATACACGCGTGAGGTGCCATCCCAAAATGTTCGGGAAGTTTGTAGTCGTCTGGTACAGAGGGCCAAGAAAATCTATTATTCAAAACAGCAACGTTATCAACTTCATCCTTAATTGTTGAGAAAAAGTCAGAAGCTAACTGAGCATAAATTCCGGCATTCATGAGGGCTATGTAAGCGGCCAACTGATCGTTCCTCTGGATCGCAATGCGGTGAACCTCAAAGAAGAAAATAAGCTTATCAAGATACTTTTCTAGCGTATCGCCTAGAGAGTGGTCATAGTCAATACACCATTCGAACTGTTCATTTTCATCCATCCCTTTGTTCATATCATCTTTCGATATCCCAATGCTTGCGGCAAACTCGATAAATGACTGACGAATGATATCGACACTGTTTTTTTCCATCACCTCGATTTTTCCCACAGTGTTTTCCCAGACCATCAGCACGTCGCGATTAGCCGCATCGGCAAGATCCGGCATGTACTTCAATGCGTCTTCGCCGGCCATCAGCAATTGGTGCGGAATCTGATATCCCTTGGGTACAGATGGCCAGGAAAAACTCGGATCTCTATACATTACTTTATCAATCGCCTCCTCTATCCCGCAGAAAATATCAGCGAGCTTCTGGGCAGAATCGCCAGAGCGGATGAGCGCAAAAATAGCCGCTTGACGATCCGTTTCTTCGAGGGCACGTCGCTGCACTTGGAAGTAGAAAATGAGAATATTCAGCTCATTTTTCACCTTCTCACTTAAGGAGTAATCGGAATTTTGGAACGAGACCTGACCGTCATCTGCGCTATCCTCATCCATCTTTTTAGTCCGTAGCTGCTGGCTAGCTACGGATAAATCATGAAATACTCTTTTAATACCATCCAATCTTTGAATATCTATCATTTCAGTCTTCTCCCCTGCCTTTCAGCAGCGTTCGTCTTATCTTGATTGATTGTTCCATCTAAATTTAGAACAAACCTGAATTTTCCATGTCGATCGAATACTTCCAAATGATCTTTATGCTGCCCGTCGAGATATAGCCTGTCCCTCTTACTGATCGTCTCTCCTATATTCCTTTCAGCTACGTAGACACTTTGGCCGTCATAGATTGTGCTCGACTTCTTAGTGCCAGCCCGAACCGCCGCTCCAAAATCAGAGCGATCGAAGAAATCGCGCATATTGGCCACCCCTCCAGCATTAGGAACGTATGGCTTCTTGGCGTGACTTATCGCCACATTCCCCGAACTGATCAGCCCTGAACTTGCCCCCGCAGGGCCGACATCCGCCCACATCTGCTGCAGTTGCAAAGCCAGCTGATCCAGAAAACCAGCCCTCTCCCCCAGCGCCGCCAGATTGGGAAATTGCCGGTCCATATCCAAGGTCTGTTCGACAATCAGCGCCTTGACGTACGCTTTTTGATCCCCCGTCTTCGCGAAGTACAGCGCATGAGCAAGATCACTGAGCGCAGCCTGCCCCGAGCTCATCACCGCCTCACAGGCATAGGAAGTCGCCGCTGCTCCGCTGCACCCCTTCTCCAACTGCTCCGTAAACAATTTTCTTTGCTTCGCAGCGTCTTCCTTCAGCTCGGCAAAGCACGCCCCCTGCGATGCGTCGCAAGCCCTGATCTTGTTCAGGAATTGTTTGGAGTAGCTCGCCCCCAAGGCATTGTTTTCTGCCTCCAGCTGGGCGGCGAGCGTGGCCGTCGGATTGGCTTTGCTTCCGGCAGCCGTCGCAATCCCCGCCACGATGCTGGTCACCAGATTCGTGCGCGACTCCTTCTCCTGACTGCCGGGCCGGTCCGCAGACTGCAGCAGCGCATTGATGACGGTACCGGCCGATGCGCCCAGCGCACCTGCGCCACACGCTGCCTCCTTGGCCATGGCACCGGCGCATCCCAGGATGCCCTGCAAGGCCGATCGAGCGGCCTCACTCTGCAGGTCGTCAGCGATCCTCTTGACCTGTTCAGCGCCCAGCCCTTGCAGATAATTGACTGCCGCCGCCTGGATGAACTGCGATGAAGATGCACTCAGATTGCCTGTCACCGCACCTGCAATGGCCGTCGCATACCGACGATACGTACCGCCCGAAGACCACTTTTCGGCATCGAGATACTGCTCCGTCAGGCCGCGCAGCCTGGCTTCGTCGCGTTGTTCAAGCGGCTTGCTCCGCTCCTCCGCTATCGCTGCATCCAACTTGCGCTTGGCCTCATCCGCCTCCTTCGCCCGGTTGTTCAGGAAGCTCCCCAACTCCCGCGTAAAGGCCCCCGCAATGGCCGTCCGATTCTCTATCTCCTCCTTGTCAAAGATCGGCTTGAGCGCATTGCTTCCCTCCTTGCTGCTGCTCACCTCCCGATTCACCGAGGCCACCGTCTGCTCGGCTGTCTTGCCCGTCAGCGCCTGCTGCTGCTTCTCATCGGTGATTCTGATGACGCCGCCGCTGATTCCGCTGCGGGTGGTGCTTGATGCACTTTCACTGGCACCAACGACCAGCGGTGGCAGCGCAGACAGACCGCCATCCTTGCCCGTGCTGTAGCCGCCACTGATGCCGACGCTCTGCGCTTCATAACTCGCGCGATTCTCGATATCACTCCGGGTCAGTGTTTTGGTAGTTACCCGGTTCTTGTTCTCTGCCACGGCCTGCTCGCTGCTGGCGATCACGCCCCCCTTCAGATCCGTATTGCCGCGCACATTGACCTGGAAGCCCCCCTCACCGGCCTTGACCCCTGACTGCTCGATGACGCTGGCATAGTCGCTGTTGACCTTCGACTGGCTGTAGCTGGCGCTGCCGCCCATCTTCCCCATGCCCACCGAGACGCTGCCGCCCAGGCTTTGCTGGCGGCTCTGGTAAGTGCTGGTGTCCTGTTGGCTGGCGATATTCAGGTTGCCCTGGCCGCTGGTGCCCACGTCAAGTTCCACCTGCCGGGCCCGCAAGACCGCACCGCTGATGGTCGTATCGCCGCCCGAGGCGACACTGAGCTTGTTACCAGCATCGACGTGGGAATTGACCTGCCTGACCTCTTCGCCATCGCCTTTGCCGCGATTGCCGGAGGCGCTTGCCGTGAAGAGCAAGCCGTCAGTCCCAATGGAAAATCCGACCGATCCGGACGCACCGCTGTTGCGGCTGTGTTGCGCCGATGTCTCCTGCGCTGCCATCAGCCGGACCTCATTGGCGGCCTTCAGCGTAGCGTCTACGCCCGCCTTGATGTCACTGCCCTGGACGAGGATGTTGCCGTCACCACCCTCGCCATTGGCAGTGATGGCGACGCTTCCGCCTGCCGATGCGCTTGAGCCGCGCACCGTCTTGTTAATCTGCTCCGATCTGCCTTGGCTGCTGCTCGCACCCAGGCTGAAGGCCAGGTTGATGCCGCCGGCCTTGTCGGCGGCATTGGCATCGCGGGCCGGCGTCTTCCCGGTGGCAGGATCTGTCGGCCCCGTCGCAATCTGATTGGGCTTGTCATTGATCGTCTTGCCCTGGCCCGCGATGACGGCGTCCGCCGCATTGGATGCCGCCAATCCTGCCGTCGCTGCGGCCAGGGCTTGCATGCGCCGATCCCTGGTCTTGCTGGCCGCCTCCGCCATCTGCTGTACCGTCTGCACCGCCGACAACACCGGACTGGTCACCGCCACCGTCACTCCTTGCTGGCGGAACTTGTCCTCGGTCACGGTACGGCTGCTCTGCTGGGCAGCGAGAATGCTGACCGTCCGGGCCACGATGTCGATGTCGCCACCCGGCGCCAGCACATCGCTGCCGATCTGGCCATTGTCTTTATGGATGATCCTGGCTTCGTCAGAGGAAATGAAGTCCGGTGAGCCATCCAGCCGATACACCACCACGCGCGTGCTGGCACAGCCGCAGGACCTTTCGGCTGGCAGGCTGGTACTGACAGTGATACCGGGCAGGCTGCGCAAGGTGCGCATGGCCGAGGGTGGCGATGAGCGGGGCAATACGTTTTCGGCACTGCCCTTGGCGGAGGGAGATCTGCTCGACTTGCGCGCCATCGAGCAGGGATTGGAAAACCTCAGGCGCGTGCCGACAGCGGAGGCCGACATCGAGATCACGCCCTCGGAAGAATCCGACGCGCAAGCCGGCGACAGCGATCTGGTCGTGCAATACCGGCAGGCCTTTCCGTTCCGCTTCTCGGCGTCGCTGGACGATGGCGGTGCGCGCACCACTGGCCGCCATCAGGCAGGCGTGACGGTGGCCTATGACAACTGGTGGACGCTCAATGATCTCTTTTACGCCAGTCTCACGCGCAGCCTGGGCCGCTACGGGGATCGCGGCAGCCGCAGCCATACCGTGCATTATTCGCTGCCCTTCGGCTACTGGCTGCTCTCGGCGACGCTCTCGGGCAGCCGTTATCATCAGACGGTGGAGGGCGCCTTTGAACCGGTGGTCTACAGCGGCCATGCCGAAACGAGCGAAGTCAAACTGTCGCGCCTCCTGCGACGCAATGCCACCAGCAAGAGCCATGTCGCTGCCCGGCTGTTGCTGCGCAAGTCCTTCAATTTCGTCGACCAGATTCCGCTGGCGCCGCAACAGCGCAGGATGACGGCATGGGAATGGAGCGTGAATCACCGCCACTTCATCGGACCGGCCGTGGCCGAGATCAACCTGAGCCATCGCCGTGCACTGGACCGGCAAGGCCGTGCGCCCGAGGACGAACTCGACCTGCCGCAGATCACCACGCGCTATGGACTGTGGCTGGCGGACGCGGCGATCCATGCGCCCTTCACGCTGGGCACGGCGCGTTTACGTTACAACGCAACGGCGCGCGCCCAATGGAACCGGGGCAAGCTGCCGGCGCAGGATCAGTTCGCCATCGGCGGACGCTATACCGTGCGTGGCTTTGATGGCGACATGAACTTGCAGGCCGAGCGCGGCTGGCTGCTGCGCAATGAGTTGTCCTGGGGGATGGGAGAAGGCGGGCAGGAAGTCTACGCCGGCGTCGATACCGGCGCGGTAGCGGGACCACTGACGCAAAGCCTGAGCGGGCGCCGCTTGAGCGGTGCCGTATTGGGCTGGCGTGGCAACGTGGACAAGCTCGGCATGGAGCTCTTCATCGCTGCGCCACTGACCAGGCCACAAGGATTCCCCACCGGTACGCTGACCGGCGGGTTCAGCCTGCAATGGTCGTATTGAATGAAGAAAATGCGGCGCAGGATGGCTGGCAGCCGCCGCGCTTCACTGCTGGCGATAACGCCGCAGGCCGCGCACCGGCAGCTTGTCCGATTCGATGAGCGCCTTTTTCAGTGCACGCTTGTGCAGCAGCGCGCCCCCAATCAGTGCGACGGCGGCCAGGACGATGATGAGGACATTGACGAGATCAAAGTGTTGCATGATTCCCCCCTACGGCTAATAACGATAGATAGATGGAACGCGGGCATGGCCCTTCCGGCTGAGCCGGTCCGCAAGACGCCCCCGGTAGCGCCCTGCATGGCCTGTTTTTATTGCAGGCTTGTGGAAAACATAGCACGCATGAAGGGAAGACAGTAAATCATATAAATAATTTCCTGAAAATTTCACCTTCGCGCAACAAAAAGCACGACCGTTATATTTTGTCGCTTTTTGTCCTATAATCGCCGGACAAAAGCGGCATGGGGTCCTGCCCTGTTGCCTTGAGATAATGACAACCCAAGAGAGACGACCATGCCACCAGCCCCTGCTTACCCCAAAGCATTGCAAGATCTGCGCCTGCCCATCATCTGCTCGCCCATGTTCATCGCCAGCGGTCCGGCGCTGGTGGCAGCCCAGTGCAAGGCCGGGCTGGTCGGATCGTTTCCTGCCCTCAACGCGCGCCCGGCCGAGCTGCTCGACACCTGGCTGACCCAGTTGCAGGACGAGCTTGCCCAATGGCAAGCGGAACACCCGCAACGCAAGGCGGGACCGATCGCGGTCAACCAGATCGTGCACCAGTCCAATGACCGCCTGGCCCAGGACGTAGCCACCTGCGTGAAGCACCAGGTACCCATCATCATCTCCAGCCTGCACGCGCCGCCCAAGGAAATGCTGGATGCGGTCCACAGCTATGGCGGCATCGTGCTGCATGACGTGATCTCGCTGCGCCATGCCGAGAAGGCCCTGGAAGCCGGTGTCGATGGCCTGATCCTGGTGGCCGCCGGTGCGGGTGGCCATGCAGGTACGCTCTCGCCCTTCGCGCTGGTGGGTGAAGTGCGCAAGATGTTCAAGGGACCGCTGGCCCTGTCCGGCTCCATCGCCACGGGCGATGCGGTGCTGGCAGCGCAGGCCATGGGCGCGGACTTTGCCTACATGGGCTCGCGCTGGCTGGCCACGCGTGAATCCAACGTCGACGACGCCTACCGCCAGGCCATCGTGGAGTCGACCGCCGCCGATGTGGTCTACACCAACCTCTTTACCGGCGTGCACGGCAACTACCTGAAGAAGTCCATCGTCAATGCCGGCCTCGATCCGGACAACCTGCCCGAAGCCGACAAGACCAAGATGAACTTCGGTTCCGGCGGCGGCAGCAAGGCCAAGGCATGGCGCGATATCTGGGGCGCAGGCCAGGGCGTGGGATTGATGGAAGATGTGCCGACCGTGGCCGAAATGGTGGATCGGCTGGAAGAGGAATATCGCGCCGCGCGTGCGCGACTGTCGCTGTGAGGCGACGCTTTTGCAGTAACGGATGAGCTTCACGCCATCATGAGCGGCGTGAAAAACTAAGTAAAAGGCGGACCGCTACCCGGGTCCGCCTTTTTTTTCATGTGCGGCCATTCACAGCAAATGGGGAACGCAGCCAGTCCTGGCGCGTCCAAGCGGGCATCTGCTCTTTTCTTTCCGCGCCTTGTGCGCCGGCTTGTACGAATTGTCTGTCGGACAAAATCTTATTTTTCATCTCACTTTGTAACTCGCGGCACTTCTGTTGTGAGGCCCGGTCGTACTTGTTCGCTTCATGCAGATGCAAGGCGTGATGATGCGCTGTGGCCACTCTCACACGGCATCGCCCTGCGGCAAAAGAAGAGTCAACCATTCAATTGCGAGGACCACCACCATGACCAGCTTCCTGAGAACCAGAAAAGACCGTCACCCCAAACATGACAAGCCGCGCCTGCCGCATGAGCATGACCAGCATGCGGACCGCCAGGACGCCGCCAACAGCGGCCATGCCGTCGAACGCCCCGAGATTCGCCAGGCATATGACGATATCCGCAAGGGCCAGGTCGATACCGACCTGCGCGGCACGGGCGGACTGGATGAAATGAACAAACGGCCCGGCAGCCGCTCGGCCGAAGCGCCCCGCAAAGAGCGCGACGAGGGCTGAAGCCCGCTTCAAGTCCTGCCGCGCCGGCCCCGGACTGGCCGACGCGCAGGCTTCACAGACCGGATTGCACGATCCAGTCAGAGATGATCCCGAACAATTCCTGCGGCTTTTCCATCGGCGTCATGTGACCGCAGTCACCGATGATCTCCAGGCGCGAGTGCGGTATCTGGCGCGCCATCTCTTCCGATTCCTCCACACTGCGCAGCTTGTCTTCGTCACTGCTGACGATGAGCACCGGGCATTGCAGCCGTTGCAGATCCTCGGCGTTGCTGTCGCGCAGGGTCTGCAGCTGCCGCAGGAACACGTCCTTGCCATTGGCCAGGGCCATGGCCTGCAGCCGGTCCAGCAGGCCGCGATCGGTGCTGCGCGCCGGATGCAGCGAAGAGGCCAGCGCGCGCGATGTCAGTCCCTTGAAGGGGGTGCGCTGGGCCAGCTCGATCTGCGCCAGTGTGCCCGCCGATTCGCGCTCGGTCTGCGGGCGCGATGACGTATTGAGCAAACCCAGGCCCAGCACGCGTTCCGGTGCCTTGAGCGCAATGGCTTGCGCCACGAAGCCGCCCATCGAAAATCCGAACAGCACGAAGCGCTCCGGCGCCTGGCGCAGCACGGCGTCGGCCATGGCCTGGATGCCGATATCCTGGCCGAGGTCGCCGAAAGTCAGTGTACCCAGCGTGGACAGATCGGCCTGCATGTCATCCCACAGGTGGGCATTGAGCATGAAGCCCGGCAGCAGGACCAGATTGCGCATCGTATTTTTTCCTTGCATCAGAGGTTGTAGAAGTGAAAAGCGGAGGCCTTACTGCAGCCACTGCGCACGGCGGCTGGACCCGGCCATGGCCAGGCACAAGACGCCCAGCAAGGCCAGTGCAGCCTGCAATCCCCAGCCATGGGCGAGGAAGCCGAACACCGGCGGGCCAATCAGGCTGCCGCTGTAGCCCAGCGTGGCCACCGCCGCCAGGGCGCTGGAACCGTGCCGTCCGGCGGCACTGAAGACGAACGGGAAGACCGCGGCCACGCCGGTCCCGGCGATGGCAAAGCCGAGAATGGCCAGCGTCATGCCGGGTGCCGCCACGGCCAGGGCGATGCCGAGGCTCGCGATGAGCGTACCGACCCACACCACGCGGCGCGCGTCATAGCGGGCCTTGAGACGGTCGCCGATCATGCGCATGATGAGCATCATCCCGGCGAAGGCAGCATAGGCCAGGGGCGTGGCCCCATCGCTGGCACCGATATGATCCTTCATGTAGATGCCGCTCCAGTCGGCCACCGAACCTTCGACGATGGCGCCGCAGAACGCGATCACGCCCAGTACCACCAGATGTCCGTGCGGCAGCGCGAAGAGCTTGCGTGCGGGATCGTGCTCGGGGCGGTCATCGGGCAGCGCTTCATAGCAGGCGTAGAGCGGATAGAGGAACAGCGCGGCCACCAGCAGGAAGTGCCAGATCGGTGCGATGCCCATGCCCGCCACGCCACTGGCGGCGAGCGCACCGGAGAAGGTGCCCACGCAGAACCAGCCATGCAGCATGGACATGATGGGCCGCCCTGCATCCCGTTCGGCCTGTGCGCCCAGCGCATTGATGGCGACGTCGAAGCAGCTGGACGCCGCTCCATAGAGCGTGCAGATCAGCATCAGCGAGGCCACGTTCGGTGCCAGTCCCAGCAAGGGCAGCGACACCAGCAGAGCCAGCCCCGCGTAGAGCGTGCTGTGGCGCGCGCCGTAATGGCCGGTGATCCACGCAGCCAGCGGGAAGGAGCCAACCGCGCCGATGCCGCCACACAGCAGCACCAGCGCCAGCGTGGCCGCATCGAGCTGCAGATGGTCCCGGATGGCGGGAATGCGTGCGGCCCAAGTGGCAAAGACCACGCCCAGCAGCAGGAAGAACAGCGGGATGGCAGACTTGCGCCAGATCAGGCGCAAGGGAGAAGACGGGCGGGAAGTGGACAGCTTGGTTGTCATCGATCAGTCAGGAATGTAAACTGCGCAGAATCATTTCTTTCCTGAAATGAGTTTCAATATTGCAGGCCGCTATTATCCGACAACCGGGAAAACGCATGCACATGCGTCGTCGGACCAGCGGGTCGGGGCTTCCTTCAAGGGGGCTCAATCAGAGACAAAGGGACCTGCAAAGGTTCACGGCAGGCGCATCGCCTTCCAACTATTCATCAAGCAACACCTCTGAGCGACCGTGCACGCTGCCAGCGGCTGCAATCACGCAGGGACAGGAATGCCAGTTTCAGAACCGAACAAGATCTACCAGGAAGTCATCGATGCACTGATCGCCCTGCATCGGCTCACTGACGGCTATACGCCCAACCACGAGGACCAGACCGCCGAGCTGGCGGTGATGATCGGCCGTCATCTGGCCCTGCCGGCCGAGCGCATCGACGTGCTGCACATGGCCGCTCAAGTGCACGACATCGGCAAAGCCAGGATACCGCTCGATTTGCTGACCAAACCCGGCCGCATTACCGCTGACGAATACGGCGTGCTCAAGACCCACGTGCAGTTCGGTTACGAGATCTTGAACAAGATCAGCTTCCCCTTCAACCTGGCCGAGATCGTCTGGTGCCATCACGAGTACCTCGATGGCAGCGGCTATCCGCGCGGCATCGGCGGCGATGCGCTGCCGTTGGAGGCGCGCATCCTGACCGTGGCTGACATCGTCGAGTCGATGTCGGCCGACCGGCCCTACCGCAAGTCGCTGGGCATGGCCGTGGCCCTGGAAGAAATCCAGCGCCAGAGCGGGACGCGCCTCGATCCCGTGGTGGTGGATGCCTGTCTGCATGTGGTGCAGCAACACAACTGGCGGCCGGTCACCAACTAGCCCGGCGCAGCGGTTTGACCGCTTCGGCTACACTGGCACCACACCACAACAAGACCGCCAGGAGACGCCATTCCATGCCCCCGCACGCCGCGCATGCGCCCTCGCCTTTCATCCTGCGCCACCCCATCCTGACCGCCCTGGCCCTGTCGCTGGGCACGGCCGTGGCGCTGGGGGTGGCGCGTTTCTCCTATGCCCTGCTGCTGGCACCCATGCGCAGCGACCTCGGCTGGCCTTACCTCATCGCCGGCGGCATGAATACCGGCAATGCCTTGGGCTACCTGCTGGGCGCGCTGCTGACGCCGCGCCTGATGCGCCGCTATCAGGCGCACCGCGTGCTGATCGCGGGCGCCTTCGCCACCGCCCTGCTGTCCTTCCTGCCGGCGCTGACCACGGACACGCTGCTGCAATTGCTGCTGCGGATAGTAACGGGTGTGACCAGTGCGCTCATCTTCGTCTCGGGCGGATTGCTGGTGAGCCGGCTGGCGGCCTTGCATGCGCAGCGCGCCGGCCTGCTGCTGGGCTTGTATTACGGCGGTACCGGGATCGGCATCGTGGCCGCGTCGCTGCTGGTGCCACCGGTGATGGAGGCCGCAGCCGCCCGGGGTGCGCCCCATCCGTGGCAATGGGCGTGGATTCTGCTGGGTACGCTGGCGCTGGTGGCCAGCCTGGTCATGACGCTGCCCGCGCGGCTGATGCCGACCTCCCCGGCGCAAGCGGCAGGAGGCGGGACCTGGCGTGCGCGCAGTTTGTTGTTCGGGCTGACCGGTTATTTATTCTTCGGGCTCGGGTACATCGGCTACATGACCTTCGTCATCGCCTTGCTGAAGGAAGAAGGGATGGCACCGGCGCGCATCACGCTGTTCTTTGCGCTGCTGGGCGCGGCGACCTTTGCGTCTTCACGCATCTGGGCACGCATGCTGGACCGCTTCCGGGGCGGGCAATCGCTGGCCATCCTCAATGGCCTGCTGTGCCTGGCCACGCTGCTGCCGGCCATGACGGCCGCGCCGGTGGCGGTGTTTGCCTCAGGGCTGCTGTTTGGCGGCTGCTTCCTGTCGGCCGTGGCGTCGACCACCGCCATGGTGCGTCACAACCTGCCGCCATCCGATTGGCCAGCCGGTATCAGCGCCTTCACCATCATCTTTGCCGTGGGGCAGATCATCGGCCCGTCCATCGTTGGATGGATCGCCGATGGCAGCGGCGGCCTGCAACGCGGTTTGACGTTTTCTGCACTGATGCTGCTGGCGGGGGCGCTGGTGGCCTGGCGGCAAAGGCCGCTGGTAGCGGGCTAGGGACGCACCGCAAACGCTTGACGTTTTCTGCACATCGAGCCGCGCGGCCAACACCGGCGCGGCCCGCAGAGGGGATACTTACTGCTGGCCGAGATGGCGGCGCAATGCCTCCACCAGGGTGCCGCAATCCTCATCGGTGCCGATGGTGATGCGCAGGAACTGCTTGATGCGCTCGCTCTTGAAGTGGCGCACGATGATGCCATCGCTGCGCAAGGCAGCGGCCAGCTCGGCGGCATCGCGCTGCGGATGGCGGGCGAAGACGAAGTTGGCCGCCGAGGGCAGGACCTCGAAGCCCAGTGCTTCCAGCTGCACCACCAGTGCGGTGCGGCTGGCGATGACCATGTCGCAGGTCTTGCGGAAATAGTCCTCGTCCTCGATGGCGGCGGTGGCACCGGCGATGGCGGGGCGGTCCAGCGGATAGGAGTTGAAGCTGTTCTTGACGCGTTCCAGCGCATCGATCAGGTCGGCATGGCCGACTGCGAAACCGACCCGCATGCCGGCCAATGCGCGCGACTTGGAGAAGGTCTGCACCACCAGCAGGTTGGGATAGCGCTGCACCAGCGGGATGGCGCTCTCGCCGCCGAAATCGATATAAGCCTCATCGACCACCACCACGCGCTCCGGATTGCCCTGCAGGATGCGCTCCACTTCGTCCAATCCAAGCAGGCAGCCGGTCGGCGCATTGGGATTGGGGAAGATGATGCCGCCGATGGCATCGCCATGGCCGAGGTAATCCTCGGTGCGCAGGGTGAAATCCTCGGCCAGCGGCACGGCGCGATAGTCAACCTGGTACAGGCCGGCATAGGTCGGATAGAAGCTGTAGGTGATATCCGGGAACAGGATGGGCTTGCCATGTTGCAGCAGGGCCTGGAAGGCGTGCGCCAGCACTTCGTCGGAGCCGTTGCCCACGAACACCTCGCGCGCGCTGATACCGTCTGCAGCATGGCGGCGGGCGATGGCCAGCTTCAGGGGTTCGGCGTCGGGATTGGGGTACAGGCGCAGGTTGTCGCTGACCTCGCGGGCGATGGCCTGCAGGGCCAGCGGCGACGGGCCATACGGGCTCTCGTTGGTATTGAGCTTGACCAGGCGCGCGATCTTGGGTTGTTCGCCGGGGGTGTAGGGCGTCAGGCGGCTGACGATGGGACTCCAGAACTTGCTCATGAGAAATCAGCCCGGACCGGGCCACACAGAATTGAGGGAAAGCGCAGATGGTAGCAAACTTGCCGCCACCCGGCCGCAGACGCCTCAGAAATAAGGGCGGTAGCGCGGCTGGCGGGCCTGGTCATCCTGCAGCACAACGGACGGCCGGGGATGGCTGCTCAGCAGCGACAGGGCGCGGCCGGCAATCTCGGGCGGCAGGCCGATCAGGTCCTGGCAGGCGCGCTGCAGGGCCGACAGCGAGGCAAACCCGGCTGCGGCGGGACTGGCACCGGCATCTTCCATCCGCGCCAGTTGTGCCAGCACCCAGGCCACG
>Ga0182006_1000890_pt1 | contig 20024 bp, 17 predicted proteins | sample Sormic07211104_1_FD_123022 | JGI IMG/M metagenome (GOLD analysis project Ga0182006, IMG submission 123022) | Rhizosphere microbial communities from Sorghum bicolor, Mead, Nebraska, USA - 072115-104_1 MetaG | ecosystem: Host-associated > Plants > Roots > Rhizosphere | place: USA: Nebraska...
GCTGTTGCCATCCTGGTAAGCCCCGGCAAATGTTCATCGCTATGGATACCCATCTGGCGCTCAAAGGCGACGCCCCCTGCCTCCACCGTGGAAGCTCCGGCTTGTATTAACGCATAACCGCTCCCGGCAAGTTGCTCGATCCAAAATTGGTCAAACTCAGAAGCGCTGCCGTCATGTTCGCTTTGCTGACTGGTGAGCGGTGCCATCATGAAACGATTGCTCATTTCCAAGCCATGCAGCAAAGTGAGTGGTTTGAATAAATCAGAAACAGACATTTTATTAAATTTTAGGTATAAACTTTTGTCTGTCAAAGATGGCTGGTTGCCCGCCCGGAAAAAATGGATGTTTTTTACAATCTCATGGACGATTTTTTATCCGTTCTGCTTGTTCAATATCTAAATATAATCTTAAGTCCCTTTATAGGCTAACTAGCTTTTGCTGCAACTGTTTAGGTGTATTTCCATATTTCTCCCGGAAAGAAGCGATGAAGTGTGCAGGGGTTTCAAAGCCCACCTCATAAGCAATCTGGGTAATGTTCATTTCTGACCGCAACAACTGATAAGCCTCCTCCAGCCTGCGCTGCATGATCCATTTCCCTGGGTTCATCCTGAAAGTCTGATTGAATCTTCGCTTAAAGGTGGAGAGGCTGCAATTGGCCAGGAAAGCGTATTGCTCCAGGGAAATATTCTCTTTATAGTGGCTTTGCATCAGCAGCATCAGGTCCCGATCGACAAAGGTATCCAACGTGCGCAGCTGGCTTTCAAAATGATAACCCCCGGGACCGGAGACCAGTACTTGCAACAACTCCCGGATTTTAACAGGTAAGAATGACTTCAAACGTTCAGGATCTGCATCCATTGTAAAACAGGACAACAGCTGTGAGGTCAATATGTTCATCATGTCATCTTTTGGAAGCAAAGCCATATCACGACAGGCTTGTGTGCCTGATGATGCTCCATTAGAGCAGGCCAGGATACTCTCCGCCTGTGAGCGCAGCCATTCGTCTGAGAAAAAAATGATGATGGATTCATAACCGCTATCCGGGTCATCAACTTTATCAGAAACTACATAGGACCCTTTTTTCATGAAAAACCCTGAGCCGGCATGCACGATCATCTTACTGCCGTGGTCAAGGATTTCTTCTGTTCCCTGCAAAACAATACTGATCAGGTTCATATGCACATACATATTCGCCATTTTGATTTCCTGAGGCTGCCTGTAATGCATGACAAAAATGTCATCGTTCCAGGATAAAACTTCAGGGTTTTCCTTTATGATACTATGGCAATTAAGATCGATCATCATCATATAAAGTTGCATTCCTATCCAGCAAATATCGCTTCACAGTAAACTCAAATAAAGTATTTACCAGCGCAAGCCTTTGGTTAGTTACAACAGGTAAATATGGAGATTTCTAAACTAATGAACAATGGACAAATGTGATATTCCCATGGATAATTTTTACCTGTATGCCTTCGTATACCCCTTGAACCCTATACGATACTTTCTGACCTTTCTAAGAAACAGCCTCCATGATATCAGCGCTAAATTTGTACTGTTAAAAAGACAAAAATTACGAACTTTTAAAAATATATACCGATGAAGATGTTTTATTTCACAGACCCGATGTGTTCCTGGTGCTATGGTTTTAGCCCTGCTGTAAAAAAATTAAAAGAGAATTATCCGGAAATCGACCTACAAATTATCTCAGGTGGCTTTTCACCTTATAGTCAGCAAATTGTTGACCAGGAGTACAAAGATTTCCTGGCATTTCACTGGAGAAATGTGAACCAGCGAAGCGGACAGTTTTTCGACCATTCGATGAAGTTCATTTCTGACTCCTTCCGCTATGATACAGAACCTTCAAGCCGTGCCCTTACTGTAGTGCAGGAATTATTGCCAAAACAGGACTTCGATTATTTGAGTCTGATGCAAAAGGCATTCTACGTGGACGGCAAAGATATCACAGACGATACGGTGCTGGCAGCTCTGGCCGAAGAGCTGGGAATTGAAAAGAATAGCTTCCTGGAACGGTTCCGTTCCGAAGAAATGAAGCAAAAAACAAACCAGGGCTTTCAGTTCAGCAGGCAACTGGGCGTTCAGGGATTTCCAACACTGCTCACTTTGGAAAATGGCACGGTTAAAGTGATCACCCGGGGATTTCAGGATTACAACAGCCTGAAGGTAATTGTAGACAATTGGCTGAGCAGTGCTAACGTTACAGCACCAAACAGCGGACAATCCTGCTCATCCGACACTTGTGAATGCTGAAATTAACGAAGGCTGAGCTTCTGTAGAAAGTTTACCTTTACAAATCATTGCTCGGAAAACACCAAAAAAAAGATAGATATGGACCTGTCAGACCTCTTTTCTTTGTTCCAGGAAAAACTTACTGAGAATCTAAAAAAGCCTCTTCCCGGGCACCCCGCTCATAGGATGATGGAGGCATTTTCAGCCGCATACCTCGGTATGCGGCCAACAGAACAAACCAGGAAAAGCGCTATCCTGTTCCTGCTTTATCCATTCAATAATGAAATTTATTTTCCTCTGATCCTAAGGAATTCGTATGACGGCTTTCATTCCGGCGAAGTCGGCTTCCCGGGAGGCAGATATGAACAAACCGATCAGGACCTTATCCAAACTGCCCTGCGTGAGGCGAATGAAGAAATTGGACTACGCCTTCAAGACGTAAAGATCTTAGGAACACTCAGCGAGATTTACATCGGCCCAAGCGATTTTCTTGTCCTCCCGGTTGTGGGATACATTCCCTACAGGCCTGACCTGCTGCCCGACCCCCGGGAAGTTCAGCAAATCCTTGAAGCGAAACTGGCTTATTTTTCTGATCCAAAGATTATAGGCTGCGCCGAAATTCGGATACCAGGCGATGTGGTCTTAACACCTTACTACGAAATAAATGGTCACAAGGCATGGGGAGCCACGGCTAAAATGATCTGTGAATTGCTGACGGTTATCCACAATGATCTTCCCCACATCGAAAAAATGCAATAACTGACCTGTAACTAAAGTCAGTTATTGCATTAAATTACACTGTATTCCTAATTCTCAGCGACACTCATCTGCGAACTATCATGCGATAACAGATAGTTACTGCCCTACTTGTCAAAAATTTCAGCAAGCTTTTTGCCCAACTCTTCACCGCGCAGGTCAGACGCAATTATTTTCCCTCCCGGATCAAGTAAATAGTTTTGCGGAATCGATGTGATATTATACAATTTGGACACATCCAGATTCCCGATGGTCAGGTTGCCTACCTGAGGCCATAAAAGACCATCCTTACGGATGGCTTCCATCCACTTTTCTTTTTCACGGGGTTTATCTAATGTTACCCCCAGTATTTCCAGGCCCTTAACTTTATACTTTTTATAGTTAGCGATATAATTGGGATTTTCTTCCCGGCATGGATGACACCATGAAGCCCAAAAATCTATAAAGACATATTTTCCCCTAAACGCTTTCAAGCTGATTGGTTTCCCGGCGGTATCGGCAAGGGTAAACAACGGGGCCATAGCACCAACTTTGGTCTCGCGTACTGCCGTTAGCCTGTTATTCAACGCCTTTCCCGATGGGGTTTCCTTTAATTCAGCAGACATCGCATCAAATACCGGTTTAATTTTAGTTAACCCGTTTTCTGGTGTGACTGAATTAGAGAGTGCATCAATACTTGAAAATGACCTGGGATAGGCTTTGGCATATGCTATATTTCGCTCAATCCATTGCTCATAAGCTGACCTCGTTTTTAAATGAAGCTGGTCAATTTCTACCTGCGGCTTCTTGTCCTGGAAGGCAATGACCTCATTGCCCCTGTTCCTGTCGAACAGATTTGCCTGTTTTGCGATAAATTTTTGGTAAATTATAAAGTCCTTGGTATAGGGGCCGCCGGTCACTTCAGCGTTTTTTACTGAATCGGCAGCTACAATATTGATTACACCATCTTCCAGCCTGATTTCCAAGGCATCCGGAAATTTACCACCTGCATAACCAAACCCACGGTTATCTATAAAAAAAGAAGCCTTAAGGCGATCGGGCGAGGTACCTTTAAAAACATATTCGCCATTTTCAAGTTTCGCCGTAGCGAACACCGGGTCACCTTCCCTATAGAAAATAAGGTGCGCCTCATTGGCTGCACTTGTACCAGCTACCCTGGCCATTATTGTAAAATTAACAGCCTGGGCAAAACCCAGGTAAGGCATTGCTGCTAATATGGTTATGATCAACTTTTTCATTTCATTTGTATTCTTACAGTTTAATATTTAGTTATAACCCGGGTTCTGCTTTAATTTATTATTACGGCTTATTTCCGATAAGGGGATCGGATAAAGTGCTGCAGCAGGTTTCCAATAGGTAGGTTTTAATACGCCGATGACAGTATTGACCGTACCGGTGCGTTTTAAATCGAACCAGCGATGGCCCTGCTCAGCAAACAGTTCAATCCTGCGTTCTTTGGCGATAGCAGCAAGCGCCGCATCACTGCTGATATTGCCTGCATAATCAGGCAAAGTGGTAGGTGAGGTTCTCGCCCGGGCCCGAATCCTATTGATATCCGCTACGGCGCCGCTAATGTTATTTTGTTTAACCCGTGCTTCAGCCCGGATCAAAAATTGCTCCGCCAGGCGCAACATTGTCAAATACTCGGCATTGGCCCCTCCCTCAATACTTTTGTATTTGTAGGGATAGGTATAAGTTGTACCATTGTAGACAAGTGTATTTGTCCAGCTGACCTTTCTTGCATCGCCCGCTTCAAAAGCTGATGCCAGCGATGGTGTTAATACGAAAGTCGGTATCTTGGTAACAGCGTTCGGCAATACCATAAACGCATATACTGTATACCCATTCGCGTCGTTATAGACCTGCCATATTGCCTCGGTATTATCTGGGGTAAAAACTTTGTTCAAGTCGCCATTTAAATTAAATAAAGCTGAATTAGTAATAACCGCGCTGGCTTCCGCTTCCGCATCGGCCCAGTTTGAGAGGTATAAATCGACCCGGGCAAGCAAAGCTGTAGCTGCCCATTTATTTGCCCTTGTACGTGAACCTCCAGCAATGGAATAATCCGCCGGAAGCGTGCTTTGCGCAAATTTCAGGTCTGATACGATTTGTGCATAAACCTCTGTAGACGGTGTTCTGCCCATCACACTGTTCGCATTAACATCGGTAGTAAGTACCAACGGCACATCTCCGAATAAATTGACCAGGTGAAACAAGCAATACGCACGGATAAAACGGGCTTCTGCAGTAGCCTGGTTTTGAAATTTCAACGAAATATTCTTTGATGAAGCGATACCTTCAATAATCGCATTTGCGTTGTATATCATTTTATATGATACGCTCCAGATGAGGCTTAAATCTTCATTATTAGACAATATCCCGTTATTGATGTAACCATCGTAGGTGCCACCTAAACCACTTACATATACCATTTCGTCTGCACTAAAACCCGGCAGGTAGGATAATGCTGCGGAATAAGGCGAACTCGATTGATTAAGATTCTGATACATCCCCGCAATAGCCGATTGAACGGTAACTGAATCGGTAAATACACTGGAGGATAGCAACTGGGACCCCGCAGGGTCAACCTCCAACATTTTTTTGCAGCCATTCAAAGTATATAACATCATTAGTCCAGCGGCTGCTAATATCATTTTGCGCACGGCGTTAAACTTCAAAGGCCGGTACCCATTATTTATTTCATGTCTTTTCATTGTTGAGTTTTTAAAAAGTTGTTCTTATACCGGCAACCATCATTCTTAAAGTAGGTAATTGATACGGCCCTGTTTCCGGATCGTGCCCCTTGTAGTTGGTAAAGGTCAACAGGTTTTGACCATGCAGATAAACCTGCAGCCCCGACATCTTCAGCTTTTTAATCCATTCAGCCGGAAGATTATAAGCCAGTGAAACATTTTTTAAACGAATGTAGGAAGCATCCTCAATGGAAGCATCAGAACCAGCATAAAAGGTGTAAGCATTCAGCGCAGGCGTACCGTAGGAAGTCGAGTATTTGAGCGGCAGATCCAGCAAAGACTGTGGAATGTTAGAATTCATACCTGGATAGGAGGCAAAGGTCAGATCGCCGCGTTGCGCTGTTTTCTTCACAAACTGAAAAAGAAAATCCAACGTGAAACCTTTGTATGAAATGGTGTTACTCAATCCACCGTAATACTTCGGATCATTATTGCCAAACGCGATCTTGTCGCCCGAGGCGTTATTTGCAAACAAACCGGGCGTAATAACCCCGTCCCCGTTTAAATCCTGTGCAGTTGGAATACCATCTACGATACCCGTAGAGCGGTAGACAAAGCGCGTGTTAAGGGATTGCCCAACCTCAAAGGTACTGGCATAGCTTGAGGAAAGCAGGTCAGGAAACGACAATAATTTATTTCGTGATGCTGTTAAGTTAAAAGACGAGTTCCAGCTAAAGGATTTGGTTCTTATATTTATGGTTGACAGCTCAAATTCAAAGCCCCGGTTTTCTACAACAGCACCCTTGGGCAGGTTTCCCTGGTAGTATCCAAAACCACCCTGAGTAGGGAGCGAAATACTGGCTAGCAGGTGACTGGCAAGATTGCGATAATAACCTGCAGTCAAAAATATCCGGTCTTTCAGAAATCCAAGATCCATAGCCGCATCAAATTTCTTATTGACTTCCCATTGCAAATAAGGGTTTTGAATGCGGAATGGGTACAGGCTTGAAACAGGTCCATAGGGACTACTGGCGGTATATGAGCTTAAATAAGCATAATCAGACAGAGTTTTATCGTTACCAACCACACCGTAGCTCATTTTGATTTTACCAAAACTTAACCAGGGCAGTTTATCGGTAATTAAAGACTCCCTGGAGAAAATCCAGGCGGCAGCACCGCTGCCGAAGTTGCCGAAAGGCTGGTTCGAGCCAAAACGTGAAGAGCCGTCACGACGGAAATTTCCACTGACAAGGTATTTTCCATCCCATTCATATTCCAGTCGGCCAAAACCAGAAATATATTTATAATCAGATGAGCCTGATGTTTTATAGAGAATGTTCAAAGCAGCAATACTGGTAGCCAGCTGGTTATTGGTAAAGGTTCCTAAGGCAAAATAAGGCTGCATCTGGATGACTTCTTGCCAGGTGCCGCCCAGTAAGGCCGTTAATTTTCCTTTGCCCCAGGTATGCGTATAATTGATTTGCGGCTCGGCGATATAGGTTTTGTTAAAATTATTGCTTAGGGTAGCCTGCGGCTGCAAATTATAAATTGGATTGTTAGCGTTAGCTGGTACAACCGTGCTGCTGAACGTATTGATGTAATTATAACCCGCATTGGCTTTTATATCCAGATCAGGCAAAACCCTGTAATGCAAACTCGCATTTGCGATGAGGTTATCGGTTTTTACATTGTAATAGCCATTCAAAGCCGCTAAGGGATTGGTGTAACCAGTACCAAAATACAAACTGCCATCACTGTTATACAAAGGGTAATTTGGAGGCAAACTATAATTCATAGGGCTTAAAAAATAATTGGGCACGGTGTTGTTATCAGCGTTGTAGCTGATGGTCGTACTAATGCCAAATTTACCATCACGGCTATTCTGCTGTGCATTGGTATGAAACTGGACAGCCTTATCAGCGGTGCTGGATTTGAGCACAGTTGATTCATAGCGATAACTACTCCCCAGTAAAAACTGCGTATAACGGTCACCTCCTGATACTGATAATGTTGCCTTGGTTTGGTGCTGTGTGTTACCGATCAGCAGATCCGGAATGTTGGTATTGGCATGCTGATCCCATACGAACAGGTCGGGTGCATTAGTGGCGTTCGGGGTGATATTGTCGTTAGCAAACGCCTGGCGCCTGACGCCCAGGTAATCACTGGTGCTTAGCATTTTGATTTTGTTGGTGACATTTCCAAAGCCGCTGCTGATATCCGCGTCTAGTTTGGTACCGCCAGGCCTCCCTTTTTTAGTAGTGATCAGCACTACACCATTAGCTCCCCTTGAGCCATAAATCGCTGTAGCATCTGCGTCTTTCAGTATATCAATACTTTCAATCTGTGCAGGGTCAATGGTATTTAAAGGACTAAACGTATACATATAATTGTTCTGGGAACCTGAAGTCTGATCGACTGGTAGACTTCCGAAAGGTACCCCATCAATGACATATAATGGATCTGCAACCCCATTAACGGTTCCCGTTAAACTGTTTTGGCCCCTGATCACCACATTTGGGGTAGCCCCGGCATAACCTGCGTTTTGCGTGATAAAGGCGCCCGAAACACGGCCAGCCAGACCTAATATCGGGTTTGATATGGGTTGTTGCTCAAGCTCGGAACCTTTAACCTGGCCGGATGAGCCCGTAGTTAAGCGCTTGGTTGTCGTACCATAACCCACAACCATCACTTCGTCAAGTTTGGTATTACTGGGAAATAAAACAATAATGCCCGCATTGGCTACGGCTTTAAATTCCGTGCTGGCAAACCCGACCGATGTGACAGTGATCTGGGTATCCTGATCAACTCCCTTTAATAAAAAATCCCCGTTTTCATCGGTAATGGTAAAGCTTTTTCCATCTTTCGTTTTTACTGTTGCCCCTGGTATGGCTTTACCTGTCATATCCAGCACACGTCCTTTTACATCAATTATATTAGCGATTCTCCAGGCGGTGTTCGCACTGAGTACAGCCTTTTCATTTTCCTTCCATTTGACCACTACGGTCTGATCCTCAATAGAAAAAGATACCGGCTGGTCTTTGAAAATCTGCTCCAGCACCCTATTCAGCTCCATATTTTTGACGCTGATTGTTACCGGTTTGGTCCCTTTCAGCAAATCACTGTTAAACACAAAATCATATCCGCACTGATTGGAAATGCGGTCGAAAACCTGATTTAGCGTTGCATTTTTTTCGGACAGCGTGATGCGCTGCGCAAAGGTAGCTGCACTTACCTGCATAATGGCCATGATTAAGATGATGGTGGTTAGCCTCATGATTAATAGAATCTGGTGGAGATAAGCCTTGGGCACACCTCTTTTGTTAGCATATTTTTTATACATTAGTAATTCGTTTGGTTAAGCAGTAAGCCATTGCCTCGAAAACAGAAGGCCGACTGCGATGAAGTTGATTTAGTTTTAATGACACATGGCCAAACACATGACCCAGATCCCGATTCCACTCGGGATTTGGCATTTAAAGGCCGTTTAGTAATTATTTACTGACGATAACTTTCCTCCCTTCTATTTTAAAATGAACGTCCCCTGTTTTTTCCAGTTTTCTTAAAAATTCCCTTATACCAGCATATTTAGTAATCCTTGCGTTAAAGCCCTTTTTAGGCAATGCTCCTGAATACTCCACCTCAATGTTGTACCACCTGGATGCCTTGCGCATGATCGAGGTAATGTCCTCATCATAAAATCTGAAATACCCTTTCTGCCAGGCCATCACTTCATCTGGGTTCACCTCAGTTACCTCAATTCCATTTTCAGTCAGCAAACTTTGCTGACCAGGTTTCAGTACTTTGTCCATGGAACCGCCCCCAACTGGTCCCTCCGCAACGCGCGCGGCAACTTTAACCGATCCTTCCATCAAAGTCGTCTTAACCGCCTTTTCATCCGTATAGGCATTGATGTTAAAATGAGTTCCCAAAACCTCTACTTCCTGATTGGCCGCGGTTACCACAAAAGGATGTGCCTTATCTTTAGCAACCTCAAAATAACCCTCACCTGTTAAGCGAACACTTCTTTTTGCCGATTTGGCAAAGCTCGCCGGATACCTCAGTGAGGAGGCGGTATTTAAAAATACGCGGGAACCATCCGGTAAACGGACCTGCGCTTGTTCGCCCCTTGTCGTGGTCAAGGTGTTGTACTCCGTCTTAGTGGTTCCCTGACCGGTCACCTCATAAATGATCTGACCGTCATTAGTTTTAGAAATTTTCACCCCGGACTGACTGGCGATATTTCCCGCCAGGAAATCATTGATAGCAATCTTTCGCCCGTTTGCCAGTGTCAGTGTTGCACCGTTTTTACCCGGGGCAATGTCCGCCGACAATACTGCTTTGTTTTCTTGATCCATTGTACTGAAAGACGACCTGAAGAAGTAAGCACCGATCACCACAAGCGCAACTGCCGACGCAATGGCTATGCGGGGCCACAGTCTGACCGTTCTTTTCTCAACCATACTGTTTTCCAGAAAATTAAACATCATTTCCTCGCTTCTCTCAATCATTTCCGCATCTGGTCGCCCAAAGGAAGTTGACTGTTTTAAGTACCAGCTTTCCAACAGCGCAGTTTCTTCCTCAGTACATTGTCCTTCCAGGTAATTTTGAATAAGCTGTTTGACTTGCAGATCGTCCATTTTTATCTTTTGTTAAGGTTGATTAAGGCTAAGACGGGAAAGGGATAAGCGATGTCCCCCGGAAAATGAAAATAAATAAAAAAATACCCCTTGATTAGCGATGGAATAGGAAAAACAAGTAAACAAAAAAACCAAGTCTACCACGTAATACTTTCATCGCCTTACTCGCCTGGTTCCTGGCAGTTTTCTCTGAGATGTCCAGTTGCCCGGCAATTTCTTTGTGGCTTAAGCCCTTTCTCCTGAGCTCAAAAGTTTCCCTTAAATGCGCCGGCAGCATAGCAATTTCCTTTTCGATGATGGCTTCCAGTTCCCTGGTCCGCAACAGATGGTCAGTTTTTGCTTCACCCTTTGCAAAAAAATCTTTAATAGAATGCAGATACTTCTCCGCTACTTTTTTATGGGCGATCCCATCAAAGACCCGATGCCGGATCATAGTGTATAAAAACCCTGAAAAATTACTGTTAAAATTTATTTCCGCACGCCTGTCCCATAATATCGTAAATACATCCTGAACAACATCACGCGCTTCCTCTTCATCACCCGACAAGCGAAAAGCATGGACAAACAGCAGTCTGTTGTATCTTTTGAAAAGCTCGGCAAAAGATGCAGAATCTCCGGCTTTTAATAAAGCGGTTAGTTCTTCGTCCTTAAAATTACCATAGCTTTTCATCCCTTGTCCTTTGTACAAATTTATTAAAAATAATGGTCAATGTTAAGACTTTTAATCACCCTGTGTGCACGCTGAGTATTCAGCAAAAATGTCCGCTCATCTCGCATTAAAATAACAACCGAGCTGCTATCAGCATTAAACGCAGGCCTTCCAGTCAAACTGAACTTATTACGATAGTTTTTGAACCTCTCCTGAAACAGCCGCGCTAGCAGGGAAGCTAATTTTGCCTCAAACACAAGCGCATTTCAATATAATATTTAATCAAATGTCCGAATCTAATTTATTCAAGCCGCTCACACTGCTGCATGGCCCGGCAATGAGAAACCGCTTTATGATGGCGCCACTGACCAACCAGCAGAGTGAGTATGACGGCACCGCATCCGAGTTCGATCAGACCTGGATGGAGCAACTTGGCCAGGGCGGTTATGGACTGATCCAGACCTGTGCCACAACCGTAGAAGCAGAAGGCATCGCGTTTGCGCGCCAGCTCGGTATTCACAGTGATGACCATTTGCCAGGCCTGACAAGGATGGCCTCCGCCATCCGTGAAGGTGGCGGATTGTCCGCCGTGCAGTTGCACCACGCCGGACACCGGGCCAACCCCCTGCTGGGGGGAATACCCGCCCCTGCTTCAAGCGATACCGTGCCGGGAATCAAGGCCATTACCACAGAAGAAGTAGAGCGCATCCGCGATAGCTTTATCACCGCTGCAAAAAGAGCACAACTGGCGGGCTTTGATGGCGTAGCGGTACACGGTGCTTTCGGATGGATCCTCTCGGAATTCATGTCACCTTATTTAAACGACCGCAAGGATAAATATGGAGGCAGCCTGGAGAACCGCGCACGTCTAACCGTTGAGGTCATTGAAGGCATTCGCCAGGCCTGCGGCCCTGATTTTCAGATTGGCTGGCGCTTGTCGATCGAGCGCTATGGACTGGTACTGGAGGAACTGAGGGAAGTTACGGCAGAGTTCTTTGATCGCGAACTGATCGACTACCTGGATCTGGCGCTGTGGGATTCCGCCCAGGTCGTTCGGGAGGGCGCATTCAGGGGAAAATCCATGCTTAGCGTATTTACCGAACTCCCCCGCAAAGGCGTCCGGTTGGGAGCAGCCGGAAAGATCTACAGCGGGGGGCGTGCCGCAGAGCTATTGGAGGAAGGCTGCGATTTTGTGCTGATCGCCAGAGCAGGCATCATCCAGCGGGACTTCCCGCTGTTGGTCAAAGCAAATCCTATGCACGAAATCCCAAGACTGCCGGTGATGGCCGCATACCTGCGTCAGGGAGGATTAAGTGAGCGCTTTATCAACCACTTAAGGGGATGGCAGACCATTGTGTACCCTAACTCCCCTTGAGAGGCCTTGAACTTTATACGATAGTTTTTGAGCTTCTCGTGAAATAGTCTCCTACCAGACCAAGGTAAATTTGCTTATCAATAACAAACAAGAATATGAAAACGAAAATGACCACAGCTACCCTCGCTGTTACACCCATAACCAATGCAAGTCGTGGGAAGTAAGGAAAGGATACTTCGTCTGAAAGACGAAACCAGGACAAACATTCTGAACGCAGCATTACACATTGCCCAGGTTGAGGGTTGGCAAGCGCTGAGCATGCGCAAGATTGCAGATCAGATTGAATATACGGCACCCATTATCTACGAATATTTCACCAACAAAGAAGGCATTTTACTGGAGCTAACCAGAAGAGGTTACCTGATTTTGACCAGGGAGATTCGCGAGGCCCGTGACCGGTACGAAAAGGCAGAAGATAAAATGGAGGCCATGTGGATTGCCTATTGGAACTTTGCTTTTTCGCACCAGGAATTTTACCGGCTCATGTACGGGGTAGACATGGTTCGCTGCAGCGATGACAGCCAGTTGCCGGAAATTGATAACCTCTATGCAACACTGTCGGGGGTTATTGAATCCCTGTTCCGAAAAAAACCGGTTACAGAGGACAACATCTGCTTAAAATACCATACCTACTGGTCGGTCATTCACGGACTGGTATCCATCAACCTGATCCACATGAACGGGAGAACGACCGATCAGTTAAATCACCAAATTTTAAAAGACGCCATCAAAGGCATCACCTTATCCATCAACAGTTGATTTTTTTTACCCAATGATTTAACGCTGTTAAAAATTATCACAGGTAATCCATTAATAAAACATTAAAACAAACAATATCATGAATACTATTCAATATTTTTTTGATTCAGTTAACGCCGTAAAACGGCTTAATCAGTCCAGGCATCTGCACGTAGTTGTCCTCATTGCTATCAGTTTAATCGGCTGTAAAGCCTCAGGTGATCAATCGGCTACTGCGTCACCGCTCGTGTTGCCGGTTAGTATGGTTAATGAAAGTTCACAAACCACTTTCACTGAATATCCTGCCGCCATCCAGGGAACAGTGGACATCGATGTTCGTCCGCAGGTGAGTGGGTATATACAAAGCGTACTGGTCAATGAAGGCGCACATGTAGCGGCCGGGCAAACGCTATTTCTAATCAATGCCCAGCCCTACAAAGAGGCTTTAAACAACGCCAAAGCAACCCTGCAGGCCGCAGAAGCTGCTATTTTAAATGCGCAATTGGAAATTGATAAATTAACTCCGCTGGTTGAAAACAAAGTTGTTTCCGAATTCCAGCTGCGCACCGCGAAGACAGCTTACCAGATTGCACAGGCAAATGCCCGGCAAGCCAAAGCCAGCGTTGCCTCAGCCCAGATTAATTTAGGCTATACCAACGTCAAGGCCACAGTGAGCGGCTACATCGGCCTGATCCCTAAAAAACAGGGAAGCTTGGTTTCACCTGCTGATCCAACCCCATTAACCCAGTTGTCGGACATCGACCAGGTGCATGTTTATTTCGCGCTAGCGGAAAATGATTTCAACAGTTTCAACAAAAACTATCCGGGAAAAACCCCGGGAGAGCGGATTAAACAACTGCCGCCGGTTGAGTTACTGCTAGCTGATAATTCTGTTTATCCCCTTAAAGGAAAGATCGATATGATCAGTGGTCAGTTTGATAAAGGTACTGGCGCAATAACTTTAAGGGCTACTTTCCCCAATGCCAGCGGGAATCTGCGTTCAGGAAATACCGGTAAACTTCGATTAGGTCTAACCCATGATAAGGCGATTTTAGTTCCACAGTCAGCAACCTTGGAGATGCAGGACAAGGTCTTTGTATTTGCCCTGGGCAAAGGCAATAAAGTAGCCAAAACGCCAATTTCGGTGATTGGGAAAACCGGAACAAATTACCTGATTAAAGAGGGTTTAAAACCCGGTGACCAGATCGTGCTGAGCGGCCTTGACCGCTTGCAGGAAGGACAAGAGATCCAGCCTCAAAAAGCAACAGCAATGGCTGCTCAGTTAATTCATAATAAATAAGATCCACGACCATGTTCAAAATATTTATACAAAGACCTGTACTGGCCACCGTTATCTCCATTATACTGGTGATACTGGGTGTAATCAGCCTGATTAAGCTGCCCATTCAGCAGTTTCCTGATATTGCTCCGCCATCTGTAGTGGTCAGTGCGCTGTATCCGGGAGCAAATGCCGAAACAGTTTTGCGTTCAGTAGCACCATCGCTGGAAGAATCAATCAACGGCGTTGAAGATATGACCTACATGAATTCAACGGCCAGTAATGACGGTTCCATCTCCATCGCTGTTTATTTTAAACTCGGTACAGACCCCGACCAGGCAGCAATCAATGTTCAGAACCGCGTTTCACAGGCCTTGAGTCATTTGCCTGCCGAAGTGGTTCAGCAGGGGATTACCACCTCCAAACAACATGTTACTTTTATGATGGGTATTGGTTTGTATACCGAGGATGAATCCAGGTATGACCAGACCTTTGTAGGAAACTATGCAGAAATCAACATTCTTCCTGAACTAAAACGTATTCCGGGCGTAGGTTTGGCAAGCATATATGGCGGATCCAAAGACTATTCTATGCGGGTTTGGTTAAACCCGTCCCAAATGTCGGCCCACCAGGTAACCCCTAACGAGGTAACTCAGGCCATCCAGGATAAAAGCCTGGAAGCCGCGCCGGGAAAATTTGGCCAGCACAGTAAAGAAGTATTTGAATATGTAATCAAATACAAAGGCAAATTAACCAAGCCGGAAGAATATGAAAATATCGCGATCAGATCCAACGCTGACGGTTCAGTATTGCGCTTAAAAGATGTAGCCAGGGTAGAACTGGGCACCTTTTCTTACAACAGCATTACCCGTTTAAGCGGCAAAAAAGGTGTCGTTCTGGGTATCCTTCAGTTATCAGGCGCAAACGCCAATGAAACACAGATTGCCGTAAGAAAAGCGATGGAAAAGGCCTCTAAAAGTTTTCCGGCGGGAATCAAACACCAGATCTTTTTTAGCACTAAAATTGCTTTGGATGAATCCATTGCCCAGGTAAAGGATACGCTGATCGAAGCATTTATTTTAGTATTCGTTGTGGTATTCCTTTTCCTGCAGGATTTCCGCTCGACGCTCATCCCTGCTATTGCCGTTCCGGTGGCCATATTAGGCACCTTCTTTTTCATGCATATATTTGGGTTCTCTATTAATTTGCTGACCCTGTTTGCCCTGATCCTTGCCATCGGGATTGTGGTGGATGATGCGATCGTGGTCGTCGAGGCGGTCCATGCTAAGATGGAGCATAAAGGACTGGGGCCGAAGGAGGCTACCCATGAGGCTATGCATGAGATTTCCGGGGCGATCATTTCCATCACGCTAGTCATGGCGGCAGTGTTCGTGCCAGTGGGTTCCATGGAAGGTTCTACCGGATTGTTCTACCGACAGTTTGCTTTTACCATGGCCATAGCCATCGTCATCTCAGCTGTTAACGCTCTGACGCTAAGTCCGGCATTGGCAGCTTTGTTCCTGAAAGATGTCCATGGTACGCATCAAAATGAAGAAGGTGTAACGGTTAAAAGAGGGTTTAAAGAAAAGTTCTTTATCGGCTTTAACAACAGCTTTAATGCGATCACCAACCGTTATGTGGGCGGCTTAAAATTCCTGGTCAATCATAAATGGCTCAGTATGGCCGGTTTGGCATTGGTGACCATGGCTACGGTGGTCATGATAAAATTTACCCCCTCCGCATTTATTCCTACAGAAGACCAGGGATTTATCGCCATTGCTTTGAATACCCCATCGGGTACAACCCTTGACGGAACCCAAAAAGTAATGAAGCAGGCCGAAACCTCCTTAAAGAAAATGGAGGCTGTACGCTTTGTAACCGCCATTTCCGGTTTTGATGTGCTCACCAACTCGATGAGTCCATCTAAAGGGATCATCTACATTTTGTTAAAACCCAGCAAAGAGCGTGGTGAGGTAAGAAATCTCGATGCCATTATGGACCAGGCAAGAGGTAAAATGAGCGAAATTACCGGTGCTGGAGCATTTGTTTTCAGCTTCCCGACAGTTCCCGGATTCAGCAGCGTGGAAGCTTTGGACCTCGTGCTTCAGGATAAAACAGGTGGTAAGCTGGATAAGTTCAGTGGCATTTCCCAGCAATTTATTGCAGCATTAATGAAACGCCCTGAAATTGGCGTAGCCTTTACCAGCTTTAAAGCGGACTACCCGCAATTGCAAATGGAAATTAATGACGATAAAGCAGGTCAGCTGGGTGTCAACGTAAAAGATATCCTGGAAACCATGCAGGCTTATTTCGGCAGCGCCCAGGCATCAGACTTTAACCGTTTTGGTAAATATTACAGGGTGATGGTACAGGCGGATATTACTGACCGGGCGGATCCCTCAGCTATAGACCGTGTTTTCGTTAAAAACAAGGCCGGCGATATGGTACCAATGAACTCGTTGGTAAAATTAAGCCGGGTGTATGGCTCGGAGACTGTATCAAGATATAACATGTTCAACTCGATCTCGGTCAATGCAATCCCTAAGCCTGGTTTCAGTTCAGGTGCGGCCATCAAAGCGGTGGAGGAAGTAGCTGCGCAGCAGCTTCCAGAAGGTTATACTTACGAGTTTTCCGGTCAGACGCGTGAAGAGATCGCATCGGGAGGGCAGTCCACCCTGGTCTTTATTCTATGCCTTGTATTCGTTTATTTCCTGCTGGCAGCACAGTATGAAAGCTATATCCTTCCACTAGCAGTGATCTTGTCTCTGCCAGCCGGAATATTCGGTGTCTTCTTGGCCATTGGGTTGACAGGTATCTCCAACAGCATTTATGTTCAGGTAGCGCTGATCATGCTGGTCGGGTTGCTGGCTAAGAATGCAATTCTGATCGTTGAATTCGCGGTGCAACGAAGAAAGGCTGGTCTGTCCTTATTCGATGCAGCCATAGAGGCAGCGAAGCTGAGGCTCCGTCCGATCATCATGACTTCATTGGCTTTTGTGGCCGGTTTATTCCCGATGAGTATTGCCACAGGCCCATCTGCCCAAGGTAACCATTCGATCAGCATAGGCGCTGCCGGAGGCATGGTATCCGGTGTATTCTTAGGACTATTCATTATCCCGGTCCTATTCGTCATTTTCCAGCACCTGCAGGAGAAAGTTAGCGGTAAGCCGACCAGAATGCATCCGGACAAAGCCGGCCACGAGCATGCCGTCAAACAATTGGAACCGGAATTATCATAAAGAAAATAGCATAAGAAATGAAAACGATATTAAGCGCAGTAACCTTATTCATGATTATAAGCGGCTGCAACGTTTCCAGGAATTTGGAAACACCAAAACCAGCACTGCCCGCTTCCTTCAGGAATGCAGTGGCTACCGCCGATACCAGCAGCATTGCCGAGCTGCAGTGGAACGACCTTTTTGCCGATCCGGTCCTGCAAAAGCTGATCGATAGTGCGATCAGAAACAACTTTGATATGCAGATTGCCTTAAAAAATATGGAATCCTCGCAGTTGCTGTTTAAGCAAATCAAATTTAACCATATGCCACAGGTAAGTTTAAACGTCTCTACAAATACCAACCGCCCTTCAGACAATAGTTTGAATGGGTTGACCCTGGGACAATTTTTAGGCACCAACCACATCGAAGATTACAATGCTAACCTTTCCCTGTCATGGGAGGCAGACATCTGGGGCAGGATCCGCAATCAAAGCAAAGCTGCACTGGCACAATACCTGCAAACCGCAGAAGCCAGGAAGGCGATCCAGACCAGTATTGTATCCTCTGTATCCCAAGGCTATTATAACCTTTTGATGCTGGATGAACAGCTGGATGTTGCCCGGCGCAATCTCAGGCTGAACGATAGTACCCTGCAAATTATCAAATTGCAGTTGCAGGCAGGACAGGTGACTTCTCTGGCTGTGCAACAGGCAGAAGCACAGCAATTGGCTGCCGCTCAGCTGGTACCGGAATTTGAGCAGAATATTGCGATCCAGGAAAATGCCCTCCGTGAACTTGCCGGTGCCCTGCCTGATCATATCGGACGCAGTACCCGTTTAAATCAGCTTAACGTGGCAGAAAACCTGCCTGCAGGTCTGCCATCATCGGTGGTCAGCCGCAGACCTGATGTACGCAGCGCCGAGTTGGCACTTACCGTGGCCAATGCAAACGTTGGCTTTAATAAAGCCAGTATGTATCCGGTACTGAACATCACCGCCGCAGCCGGGGTAAATACTTTGAAAGCCAGTAACTGGTTTAACATTCCCGCATCACTGTTCGGCACTGTAGCGGGAAGTGTTTTACAACCCTTGTTCAACCGCAAAAAACTAAAAACCCAGTACGAAGTATCAAAAATCGAGCGTGAGAAAGTGGTGCTGCAATTCCGCCAGTCAGTGCTCAACGCTGTCGGTGAGGTATCCGATGCATTGGTAAAAGTAGAAAAGCTGAAAGCACGCCAGGTTATTGTTGCGACCCGTGTGAGTACTCTGAAGCAGGCCACAGACAATGCCAACCTTTTATTTAAAAATGGCATGGCCAATTATCTGGAGGTCATCACCGCCCAAAGTAATGTACTACAAAGCGAACTGGAACTGGCCTCCATTAAACGCCAGCAGCTAAGTGCCGTAGCTGAGCTTTACCGCTCGCTTGGTGGTGGCTGGAAATGATTACCGTAACCCACATTCAAAATAAGCTCTCTTACTTTTTGCACATAATTTCACTATATGAAAACATTAATTATCGTCGTCCATCCTGACATTCAAAATTCAGTAATCAATAAAAGATGGGTCAAAGAATTAGAAAAATTTCCTGAACAGTTCCATGTACACCAGTTACATGAAGTTTATCCTGACCAGCAATTTGACATAGCGGCGGAACAAAAACTGATCGAGGAACATGACCGGATTGTCTTTCAGTTTCCATTCTACTGGTACCACGGCCCTGCATTATTAAAAAAATGGCTTGACGAGGTTCTGACCTATGGCTGGGCTTATGGTAATTCAAGCGGCTACAAATTAAGGAAAAAAAAGATTGCACTGGCGCTCTCTTTAGGCCTTAAAGAAGATGAAGTACAGAAAGGCGGGCCTTATAAATATTCTCTTGAAGAAATGACCCGTCCATTCGAACTGACATTTGGTTATGTGAAAGCCAATTACAGGCCTCTTTTTGCCTATTATGGTATGGCCTACAACCCTTCAGAAGAATGGATAGAAAAAAGCGTTCCATTGTATCTTGATTTTCTGGGTCAGCTACATGCGGCAAATGATGGTAAAGACGCGGACTGACTACAAAAACCAATTACCAGAGGGTGCGTTTTATGATAAATTATAAATCAGCTTTTAACCCAATTAGCGCCCGGTTGAAAGGAATGGGCGGCTTAACTCTTCAAAAAGAGGGTGTCCAAAAGGCACCCTCATGTTTATTTTGCGGCATTGAGTTTCGCCCGATAATAATGAAGTTACTTAAATCGATAGCGTTGTTCATTGGATATTGGGTTAATCCATATTATCTATTCTATCATTTATTTGTGTTTTATCCATTGAGCTTTGTAAGCCTGAATTGTTCATCAAATTCGGCGATAATCCGGTTCCCATCTTTTTCTGCAGAGAGATGGCTTCCATTTTCCGCAACATGATAATAATATATATATA
>Ga0182006_1000900_pt1 | contig 19944 bp, 19 predicted proteins | sample Sormic07211104_1_FD_123022 | JGI IMG/M metagenome (GOLD analysis project Ga0182006, IMG submission 123022) | Rhizosphere microbial communities from Sorghum bicolor, Mead, Nebraska, USA - 072115-104_1 MetaG | ecosystem: Host-associated > Plants > Roots > Rhizosphere | place: USA: Nebraska...
AAAGATGACAAATGTCCTACAGTTGCTGGTCCTAAAGAAAACGGTGGTTGCCCATTCTTAGATGCTGACAAAGATGGTGTTGCTGATAAAGATGATGACTGTCCAACAGTTTATGGTCCTGCTAGTAACAGAGGATGTCCAGAAGTAACTTCTGAAGCATTAGAAGATCTTAAAGTTCAAGCTAGAGCAATCTACTTCAACTCAGGAAAAGCTACTTTCAAAACTGGTGACAAAGAAACTCCAGCTAGATTAGATGCTATTAAAGAAATCCTTAAAAACTATCCAAACGCGAAATTCTCTATTGAAGGACACACAGATAGTACAGGTTCTGCAAAAATCAACCAAAAATTATCTGAAGACAGAGCTGCTGCTGTATTAAACGCTTTAATCCAAAGAGGTGTTAATCCAGAGAACTTAGAGTCTAAAGGATTTGGTTCTAGCCAACCAGTTGCAAGTAACAAAACTGCTGCAGGTAAAGCTCAAAACAGAAGAACAGAAATTAGACACATTGGTTCTAAATACCAAGGTAAAATCTAATTTACTTTCTAAATAAAAAGGAAAAGCCATTCTTAATTGAATGGCTTTTTTTATTTTTATACTATGATAAATACTTCTTTTCTTCAAAAAATAGCTGGTGTTGTAATTCAAGATTACGCACAAAAACTTTCAGAAATAACTATAATTCTTCCTAATAAAAGAGCTAAAGTTTTTTTGATTGATGCTCTTAAAAAAGAAACTGATAAAACTATAATTGCACCTGAAATCACAAGTATTGAAGATTTTGTACAAGATGTCGCTTCAATTCGCTCTATTGATTCAATTGAACTTTTATTTGAATTTTATGAGGTTTATTTATCGGTTACAGAAAAAAAGAATCAGCAGTCATTTGAACTATTTGCAAATTGGGCAAAGACGCTCCTTCAAGACTTTAATGAAATTGATCGATATCTCTTAGATCCTTCACATGTTTTGTCTTATTTAAAAGATATTGAAGACATAAAAAAATGGGGATTAGAAGTGGATCAAAAAACAAAACTTCTAGAAAACTACATTGATTTCTGGAAGCTTCTTCCTTTGTATTATGATTCGCTTTATAATCATTTGTTGTTTAAATCTATTGGGTACCAGGGACTAGTTTATAGAGAAGCGGTCAATAATTTGAATCATTTTTCAAATACTATCGGTAATCGAATTTTTATTTTCGCAGGATTTAATGCTCTCAATGCTGCTGAAGAAAAAATTGTACAGCATTTATTAGCTTTAGGTCAGGCTAAAATTTTTTGGGATGCCGATCAAACTTTTCTCAATGATCCATATCATGATGCGGGACTTTTTTTAAGACGTTTTAAAGAAAGTTGGAAACATTACAAATCAAATATCTTTGAATGGATTGTGGATGATTTTTTGCAATCAAAAAATATCCAGATTATTGGAACTCCTAAAACTATAGGGCAGGCAAAATTAACAGGAAGTATAATTGAAGATTTAATAAACAATGATCCTGCGGCGTCTTTAGACAAAGTAGCCGTTGTGCTAGGTGAGGAAAATTTATTGATTCCAGTTTTATATTCACTACCTTCTTCTGTTGGATTTTTAAACATTACCATGGGATATTCGGGTAAAAATAATCCATCTCAAATTTTAGTTGCCAAGTTGTTTAAAATGCATACTAATGCGCTTTCGCGTAAGGGAGGCAGTTATGTTTTTTATTATAAAGATGTATTGGATGTTTTAATACATCCATTAGTAGAGCCTTATGCAAATGCTCAAATGTTGGTAAAAATTATCAAAGAGAATAATTATACTTTTATTACGCATCATAAAATTTTAGAGCTTCATCCAAGTCCTTCTCATTTTTTTAATTTGTTGTTTGAAAAATGGGAAAATGGTTCTGTTGCAGTTTTAAAGAATATTTCGGCATTGCTAATTGTTATAAAGGAACATTTCAGTAATGATAATGAACAGGAGAAAATTGCAAAAGCATTTGTTTACGGAGTTTTTAAAGTCATAAATAAACTAATAAATTACTACTCCAAACATCATCATATCGATAATATAGATACGCTTCACGCCATTTACAAACAGATTATAGATTTAGCAGAAGTATCTTTTGAAGGTGAGCCTTTAAGAGGTTTGCAGATTATGGGAGTTTTAGAAAGCCGTGTTTTAGATTTTGAAACAGTTATTATAACATCGATGAATGAAGGAAAATTTCCAGCAGGAAAATCTCAGAATTCATTTATTCCGTATGATGTAAAACGAGAATTAGGGTTGCCGACTTTTAAGGAGAAAGATGCGATCTACACCTACCATTTTTATCATTTATTACAAAGAGCTAAGAACATATATCTCATTTATAATACTGAAAATGATGGTTTAGATGCTGGTGAAAGAAGTCGTTTCATTACACAGTTAGAAGTTGAAAAACAGAGAAATCATAATCTTACGTTTGATATCTATAATCCGGTACTTCCTAATACGGCTTACGAACCTATTTCGGTTGCTAAATCGGAGTCAGTAATGGAGCGTTTAAAGGAAATAGCGATAACAGGTTTTTCACCATCGGCATTAACAAGTTACATCCGAAATCCGATTGAGTTTTATTTTCAGAAAGTCTTGAGGATCCGAGAAGTGGAGGAAGTGGAAGAAAATATCGCTTTAAATACTTTAGGAACTATCATTCATGAAACTTTAAAGGCACTTTATGAACCTTTTATTGGTAAATTTATTTCAGAAAATGATATTTTAAACTGCTTTAAATTATTGGATGATGAAGTTCTTAAGCAGTTTAAATTGGTTTATAAAGAAGGAGAAATTAAGAAAGGACGAAATCTGCTGGCTTTTGAGGTCGCCAAACGAAATGTTTCTAATTTTTTAAGAATGGAATTAGAATCTATTAAAAATGATGAAGCGATTCAGATTATTGCCCTAGAGCAGACTTTTGAGCGTGAATTTGTTCATCCGAAACTTCCATTTCCTATTTTGATAAAAGGAAATGTTGACCGTATCGAACGACGTGACGGGAAAATTAGAATTATCGATTATAAGACAGGAAAAGTTGAGAAGTCGAATGTTGTGCTGAAAACATGGAATGGATTGACACAAGAGCTTAAAAATGATAAAATTATTCAAGTATTAGCATACGCTTTCATGTTTGAGAAAGAAGCTGGAGGGCTTCCGATCGAAGTCGGGATTATTTCTTTTAAAAATCTCAAATCTGGTTTTTTACCTTTCGGGTTTAAAGAAGATAAAGATTTAAAAGCTATTGTGACATCAGAAATACTGAATTCTTATTTAGATGAAATTGCGAATTTGTTAAGTGAGATTTTTGATATAGCTATTCCATTCGAAGAAAAAATTTAAAAGGCTTATCAGAAAAATTTGGAACATATTTGAGTTTTATAAAACAACTTTAATTATAAATTTAGTTGTTTCTATTCCTGCAATCCTTTTTGGAAGCGTTAATTATTTTCTGTTTATTCTCGCTACAATTGGGTTTTTATCCAGTATAGGATTTAAGGAATTGTATCGTAAAAGCGAATATTTATTTTATGCTAACAACGGAATTTCAAAAAATAAACTTCTCTTTTATAGTTTTTTAATGAATATTTTCTTCATTGTTCTATTTGGAATTGTAGTAATCTTTATTCAAAAAATATATTGAAAAAACATATTTTAGAAGTTAGCGGTATTCAAAAAAAGTTTAGTGATAAACTTGTACTTTCAGATATTTATTTGAAAATTGGAACAGGTGAAATAGTAGGTCTGCTCGGACATAACGGTTCTGGCAAATCGACTTTATTAAAAATTATCTCTTGTAATTTAACTGCTTCGGATAAAAGTATATTTATTGATGGAGTTTCAAGGAATAATTGTTCAGAGTTGGTCAATGAAATTAGTTATATGTGTCAAGATCAATTTATTCCAAACCATTTGTCCGTATTAAGGACAATTGAATTATCAGTCGCTAAACAAAAATTGAATCTTTTTTATGAAGATGACTTCCTAAAACCTTTTTTAAGACAAAAAATCAAAAACCTATCATTTGGAGAATTGCGATATCTTCAAGTAAAATTAGTCCTTTTTAATTCGTCGAAATTTATTCTTTTAGATGAACCGTTCAGCGGATTGTCACCAAAAATGATTGAAATTATAGTTCAGTTAATTAAAGAAAATTCTCGAGAAAAAGGAATTCTCATAACCGATCATCAATACGAAAATGTGATGAAAATTTCAACAATATTGTTATTGTTGAAAGGCGGTAAGTTGCATAAAATCAATGAAAAAGCCGAACTAGTAAAAAATGGTTATCTAACACGTCCGGCTGATTTTTAAAAGCTATTAGCTAAATATTTTTTTAAAGAAACCTTTTTTAGTATTTTCTTCTGCATTTGTAGTATTGATGTTTCCGTTTTCAATACGAAATCTTCTAAACTTCATCAATTTTACATTTAGGTCAAAGCGTAATTCGTCAACAGTTTTCATTTGTATAAATTTTTTGCAAATCTATATAAAAACTTTTGGGTAATGCAACAATCTCTATATGTTAATTTTAGAATTGAGTTTTATCAAATGAAATGTTACGATTTTAGTATAATATGTTTTTTCTGTTAATTTTTTTTAAATATTTTATCCGAAAAAAGACGATTAATTATGCTATAAATAAAAGTGGCTCAGGATGTTATATCGGCTGTTTTTTTAACAAGTGTTTAGGCGACAATTGTTAATATTGAAATATCTTTGACGCTTCCAAAACATGACAAATAAAGAATATGATTGATTTACAAACACTAGTAGAAGAGACTGGAGCAGAATCTGGATTGAGTTTTAATATTGATGGAATCTTAAACGAGTCGGTTAATTTAGAATACGACGGGAATGTTGCAGCGATGATCGGAATGATCTTGAAAATGTGCCTCGAAATGTCTGAAGACATTAACAACGGAGATCTTAAACAAGTAATGATTAAGAATAATGACGGAATTGTAGTGGCAAGCAAAAATCAAGAAGATAATTGTATCGCGTTGCTTTCTAAAGATTTGAGTAAAATGGGACTATTACTTCGAAAAATGGACTCTATTTTTAATAATTAATTTAAAACCAATATTATACATGTCAGATTTTTTACAAAATTTTCAAAACGATTTAAAAGAGAATGTTAACGGATTTATCGCTGTTTCAGTAACTGAAGTTGAAACAGGAATGTCTTACTGCTCACTTACTGTAAATCCTAATTTTGATCCAGAATTAGCATCTGCTTACAATTTAGAAGTAGTTAAAGCAAAACTAAACGCTATTAAAGCTTTAGGATTAAACCAAAAAATCAATGATATTTTAATTACACTTACAGATCAAATACATATAATTGACGTGTCTGAAGACGGAAGGTATTTTATCTATTTAGCTGTAGACTCAACTAAAGCAAATCTTGGATTAACAAGAGCTACTTTATCTAAATACAAAAAAGATATTACTTCAAAGTTATAATAACATTTTGCCCCCAGAATGATAAAAAGGCTATTCCAACCTCGGTTAGAAATGGCCTTTTTTGATTTTGTAAAGTTCAAATTATTCGAAGAAATCGAACAAAATAGTTTTCAAATCTTCCTTGTTTTCAATATGGCTCATGTGTCCATCTTCAAAAGAAACTAATTCTGCTGTGGTGTCATCAATCTGAGCAAGATTTTCTTCGTAATTTAAAACAGGATCCTTCTTTCCTAGAATTAATAGAACAGGAAAACGATTTTCGTGTAAAAGCCATTCTCTATCTTTTCGTATCTTCATTCCTTCAAGAGATGCTACGATTCCTTGTAATGGTGTTTTTAAAGCCTGCTCTTTTACTTTTTCAATTTCGTCAGCCAAGCGGCTTCTATTATTTTCACTAAATAAATTAGCGATTGCTAAACTAACAAAACTAATATAATTCTGTTTTACCGCTTTTATGGCGCGGGTTCGATTTAGTTTTTTCTCAGCGTTATCTTCCTTAGAAGTTGAATTCTGTAAAACTAATTTTTGGATTTTCTGCGGATATAATTCGGCGAAAGCCAAAGCGACATAACCGCCCATAGAATGTCCGACAATTGTAGCTTTTTCAATTTTTAAATGTTCTAAAACTTCGTTAACTGCTTGGGCATTTTCTTCCATTTCGTGAACATAGCCTAAAGAATCAGATTCGCCGTGGCCTAATAAATCGATGGTTACAACACGATATTTTTCTGAAAAAAAAGCAGCATATTCTGTCCACATTTTTTTGTTTTCCAGAAAACCGTGAAGAAAAACTATTGTATTTCCTTCTCCTGAGTCTGTAAAAGAGATTTTGGTATTTTTATAAAAAATATTTTTCAAAACGATGTTTTTAATTGTAAAGTACAAAGATAAAAAAGGTATAACCATATAAGAAATATAAGTTCATTTGAGTTAAAACTAATGTTCTTTCAGTTCAATTTTAAATGATCTTATAGTTTATAAGACAAATAAAACGGTCTTCATTTATGAAAGCCGTTTATCTTTATTCTATAATCTGTTTTCTGTTCTTCTTTTTTAAGGATTCATTAAAGTTTCGATTTCGTCAACTTCAACAGGAATGTTTCTCATTAAGTTAAAAGGTTCACCTTTTTCCTGAACTACAACATTATCCTCCAGACGAATTCCGAATTTTTCTGCTGGAATATAAATTCCTGGTTCAACCGTAAAGACCATATTTGGTTTCATTGGTTCGTGAAGCAATCCGTAATCGTGCGTGTCTAATCCCATGTGGTGAGAAGTTCCGTGCATGAAATATTTTTTGTAAGCAGGCCATTCTGGATTTTCATTCTGAACATCAGCTTTGTCTAATAAGCCTAAACCAAGTAATTCAGAAGTCATAATTTTACCAACTTCGATATGATATTGTTTCCAAAGCGTTCCTGGAGTCAACATTTTTGTAGCTTCGTTTTTAACTCTCAAAACGGCATTGTAAACTGCTTTTTGTCTTTCAGAGAATTTACCCGAAACTGGAATCGTTCTTGTCATATCGCTTGAATAGTTAGCATATTCAGCAGCAACGTCTAATAAGATCAAGTCGCCGGCTTTACATTGCTGATTATTTTCGATATAATGTAAAACATTCGCATTATTTCCAGAAGCGATAATTGGCGTGTAAGCAAAACCTCTAGAGCGATTACGGATAAATTCGTGCGCTAATTCAGCTTCGATTTCATATTCTGTAACATTTGGTTTCACAAACCCTAATAATCGGCGGAAACCTTTTTCTGTAATATCGCAGGCGTGCTGAATCAAATCGATTTCTTCGCTTTCTTTTACAGAACGAATTCGCTGTAAAATCGGGTTGCTTTTTGCCACATTGTGCGCAGGATAACGCTCTTTCCACCATTTTACAAAACGAGCTTCGCGAGTTTCAGTTTCAACAGTCGCGCGGTAATGTTCGTTGGTGTTGATGTACATCGTATCGGCGTACGTCATCATTTCGTTCAAAACTTTATGAAAATCTTGTAACCAATAAACTGTTCTAATTCCAGAAACCTGAAAAGCACGTTCTTTAGTCAGTTTTTCACCTTCCCATACTGCAATATGATCGTTGGTTTCTCTTAAAAAAAGAATTTCTCTTTGGTGCTCATAAGGCGCATCTGGAAACAAAAGCAAAACGCTTTCTTCCTGATCAACACCGCTCAGGTAAAAAATATCTCTATGTTGTGCAAACGGTAAAGTACTGTCGGCACTAATTGGGTAAATGTCATTAGAGTTGAAAACGGCAACCGAATTAGGTTTCATTTCTGCCGTAAATTTTCTTCGGTTTTTTACAAAAAGAGCGCTGTTTATTTGATGATATTTCATAATTATTTCGTTTTTGAACTTCGAATTTCAAAATTACATATTTTAAATAAAAAGCGGGAAATTGATTTATTAAAGTTTTCTTATTTGTTTTGGTTCTAGGGTTTTTGCCACGAAGGTGCAAAGGCGCAAAAGTTTTCTTTTTTGTCATTCTGAGGAAGGAAGAATCGTATTAGAAGTTACGCAAAGTATTTCGCCATTTTTTGTCCTCCTGAGCGAAGTCGAAGGATCAGCGCAAAGTATTTCTCTATTCTTGTCATTTCGAGAAACGAGATGTTTTATTTGTGAACCAATAAGTTGATTTTGTAAGTTTTTTTACGAAGTGAATAAGTTATCTGTAAAAAAACTATTTTAGCGACTATTAAATAGTTTAAGATCAAATATTAGAACAGATATGCAGACGGATTTTTGGGATTACTTTAGCTTCCCTAGTCAATTAACTGAACATGATTTTTATGAAACTTCAATAAAAATTGTCATTGGTGAAAATGGGAGTGGAAAAAGCACGCTTTTGTCAAACTTAGCCAAAAGATACGCTGTATCGAACAGAAAGGTGATTGCAATTGCTAACACTATACATGATAAATTTAATTTTACTAATAAGAATTTCAATGTTTTAAAAGCATCTTCAGGAAAATATTTAGCAAAAAAAACAATCATAAACTCATTTAAAAATTTGGCAAAAAGTGATCAACAGACATTAAGATCAACGATGCTAGCTTTGGGGTATGTTGGTTTTGATGAGCGTATAGGTTTTAAAATTGTTAATTTAAATCCAGATTTTGAGAAACTTATATTTCAGATTAGCAATCTTACTGATGATGATAAAAAGAAAATAATATCAATTTTATTTCGTATTCAGAATGAAAAAAGCAAGAGAGAGATATTTTGGATAACTGATTTAAAACATTCATTTGAAGAGTTATATTATTCAGATTTAATTCAGCTTTTTAGTTTTGAATATTTATTAAGACAAATGAGAATTATTGGACGTTTAGATGTTTTTCTTAGCAGGCAAGGATATATAATCCCAATGCTTCATGCTAGTTCTGGAGAGTTATCTTTAATTAGTTCTATAGTTTATATTTCGACAAGTATTACAAATAATTGTGTAATCATGATAGATGAACCTGAAAATAGTTTACATCCTAAATGGCAAACTGAGTATGTTGAAAGGCTTCTTGATTTGTTTCATTATTATACTCCTCATATAATAGTAGCAACACATTCGCCATTAATAATCAGCGGTGCAGAACAAATAGAAGCAAAATTAGAAATATTCAAAGCAGATAATGGCCTTTTAAAAGTTCAGAATAATGATCATGTTAATTTAGAAGAGATTTACTCTGAATATTTTGATTTAACAACACCTCAAAATCGATATATTTCAGAATTTGTCATTGAAAAAATGAATCAACTAACATCAAAAGAAATTAGTTATGAAGAGTTTTCAGAGTTGATTTTTGAGTTACAGAGAAATTCTTATGATGAGAAGCAAAAAAGAGTTTTGCTAGATGTTATTAATTTTGGAAGAGAAATATTAAACGATATTGAATAAAAGATGGCATTAATATTTGATGAATTAGATTTGGTTGATATTGAGACTGCTATAAATGCAGGGGGAAGAATATGGTATAATACTACTCTAGATAGATTGAAGGGTAAAATAAAAGATTTTTATACCTCAAATGACACGTCAAAATGTTGTTATTGTGCTAAATTGTTTCAAGGAGAATTTAGATTGGTAATTGATATAGAACATGTTCTTCCTCAAGCTCATTTTGCCTCGGAAAGATTTGTAGTTCAAAATTTGAATGTAGCTTGTAAAAGATGCAATATGTTAATTAAAAAAGATGATTTAACCTTTTTGTTTAATCCTGCCATAGCAAATAATTATTATGATTCGAGTCATTATAAATTAATTCATCCGAATCTAGATGTTTATACTGATCATTTAATTTTAAACACTTTTCGGAATGGCGATTCTATATTAAATAAATATGTAATAAAAACTATAGATAAGGGATTATTCACGTATCAATATTTTCAGTTACAAGAAACGGAAATTGATACAATAAGTAAGGCGCAAGGAATTAAAGAAAATAGAGGGTTAACTGATAAAATTAGAGGAGCTATTAGAATAAGGTTGTATCAATTATTAGTTAAGATTTAAAAAAAACCGAAGCTTTGAAATTTCAAGCTTCGGTTTTTCTTTATTTATAAAAACTCTTATTTCTTATCAAGTAACTTCTCCAAATAAGCAGCTTTTTCTCTTTCTATTTGAATCAATCTTTCATAAAGTTTTTCATTCTTTTCAATAGATTCGATAAGTTTATCTAACGGATTAAAAGTACAATTATAGTTTTTTATAGATGAAGAATCATCATTATAAGTATTCCCGATAATATTAAAAACAGCGTCTTCAGAAAAATTTTTAATTACTTCAGGTGTAACTCCTAAAGCTTCCGCAATTTTCTTTAATTTTTCTTCATCAACACTTTCGCTTCCTTCAATGATCGAGATCGATTGTTGGTTTGTACCAATTGCAATAGCAAGCGCTTCCTGCTTCATATCTCTCAGTTCTCTAATTCGGCTAATGTTTCTACCGATATGTTTTGGTTTTACTGTGCTCATGTTTCAAAGATATTTAAAATTCTTTTACCTTATTTGTTTTATGTAGAAAACAAGGTTTTTCTTGTGAGATACAAATTGTAAATCTTTTCGCGGTTAAAAATACAACTTTTCTGACTATCGTTTGATTTTGAATTTAGAATTGTGTAATCTTGATATTCAAAAAAAAATCAACTTCGATTAATATCAATAAAATGCAAACTTCCAATTTCAAATTAATCACAATAGCCGAAATCAAAACAAAATATCCTTTTTTAACAGAAGATGAAAAGTTCGATTATTATGAAGATTGGGAAAATGAAGATTTTTTTCTAATTGCAGACGAAGATGTAAATTTTGATGGCAATTTTTATTTAGATCTTTATGAAGAGAAAGAGAAAAAATGGCTTGCCAATTTATTAAATCTTCCCCCAAAGAAAATCGAAGAAATAAGGATTGAAGGCATTTTTATAGATGGAAACTTCTCTGTTGGCGGTTCAATTATTAATGCAGAAGGCGATTATGGCCCGTATGTTTTCATTAACGGAAATATAAATTGTCAAAGTCTTTTACTTGGCGGTGCTAATGTTGAAATAAAAGGGAAAATTACAGCAAAGGAAGCTGTTATGACCTATTATAATCATGGTAGTTTTAATTGTACAGGTTTAATTGAAGCTCCAGTTTTTATAGTAACAGATCACAATACAACATTTGCAGAAAGAAAAAATGATTTGTTTTATTATAATGATAGAGTTGATCTTAAAAATGAATGCGAATATGATGATGAGACGGGAGACGAAATTATGTCGAACGAACTCCGAAAATTACTTGATAATCCGCTAATTGAAACTTTTGAAGAATTAGAAAGAGAGCTAGCAAAAGGCGAATTGGTTTTAAAACAAAATAATCCACCCGCTAAAACTTATGAATACTGGCGTAATAGTGTTTTAGAAAATTATAGAAATCTAAAACTAGTTCCAAAAGAATTTAAAACCGAAGAACTTTGTAATTTTGCATTGAATAAAACCTTCCACGCTCTGCCATTTATCGATCAGGACTTAATAACATATGAACTCTGCGAAAGATTAGTCAGTAAAGATGGTTTTGCAATTCAGGTTATTCCAGACGAGTTTATCACAAAAGAATTATGTTTTAAAGCTGCTGAAAGCGGTACAATGCTAAGATTAATTCCGTCAGCATATTATTCTGAAGAATTGATTCTATTAGTTTTCAAAAACGGAAAACATGAACCAGATATTAATGATGTTTCTTCTCAATTTATAACAGAAAACCTTCTTGTAGAATATGTGAAAATTGGAAAAGGATTATGGCTTGATAAAGCCTGTAAAGGAAGTGGGATTGATAAATTACAAATTCTAAAAAAAGTAATTGATTCAGGAATTGAATATTTGAATAATATTTTTGGAAATCATTTTAGCCAGGAAACAGTTGATTATGCTGCTTTAGTTTATGATAATGAAGTTTTTAAAGAAACATGGAATAATTATGTTCAAAAGTATAAACAGAAATTTGAACGACTTGAGAAATGAAAGAGCTATTAATTGAAAGTAAAGGAATAAAAACTAGCGAGTATTTTATACCGGCTTTTGAACTTAGAAAAGGAGAACTGCTTCTCATTCATATACATGGAACAGTTTGTTTTTATGAAATGAAAGCAGAGTTAACAGATATTTTTACAGGAAAAACACAACATGAGAATGTAAAGATATTACATGCCTTAACTTTTGCTGAGAATTTTAAAGAATCAAGATTTGAACGTATTTTTAATTCTATAACAGTAAGTAGATACTTAAAAAGAAATACAAATTTGCATGAAGACTCAGTTCCAAAAATCTTTAAAGAAAATGGTATTTCTAAAAATGATAAAGTAAAAAGCCTTGATTATAGTCAAAAAAAGTTACTTTCTTTATATTCAGTTTTTACGAAAACAAAAAATATAGTTTTTGATTTAAGTGGAGAAGGTTCTGTTGGAGCTATAAAAACATTTGATTTTGTTAAAAATGAAATAAAAAATGATGGTGCCGCAATTTTAATTGATTGGGCGGGAAGTGACGTGAAAGATAAATGTTCAAAAGTTATTGCTATTGAATGGCTTATTGAGCCGAAAAAGAGGTAATAAAAACATTGAAGGAAATATTATGAACAACAAAGAAAAAATAATTCAAAATTATATCGAAGGATATAATCAATTTGATGTTGATAAAATGATTGCCGATTTTGACGAATCGGTTATTTTTGAAAACATTCAAAATGGCGAAATCAACTTGACTTTGACTGGAATAAAAGAATTTACAGTCCAGGCCGAAAAAGGCAAAGAATATTTCTCAGCACGAAAACAAACTATTACATCAATTAAGCAAGATGAGATTACAGCAATAATTGACATTGATTATTATGCTGTTCTAGCAGTAGATTTCCCAAACGGATTAAAAGTTGGTCAAGAATTAAATATGAAAGGAAAATCGATTTTTCAATTCTTGGACGATAAGATTGTAAAACTGATTGATATTAGTTAGAGTTATGAATCTAAAAGTAAACATCAGAAAAGGAGAAAATCACGACTTAGATTTCGTTTACAAATCAATATGCGAACTCGAAAATGAAATTTTAGATTTTAAAGTTTTCAAAGCAATCTTTAACGAAAATATTTCAAACCCAAAAAATCTGTATCTAATCGCCGAAAATGAAAATGAAGGTTTAGGTTTTATTAGTTTCCACACCCAAAATCTTTTACATCACTGTGGATTGGTTGGCGAAATTCAGGAGTTTTTCATTCATCAAAAATACCGAGGTCAAGGCGTTGGAAGATTATTAATTAGTGAGATTTTAGATTTTGCTACTCAAAATGATCTAAAAAGTATTGAAGTTACAACAAATAAAAAGCGAGTAGAGAATGTGGCGATTTATGAAAATCTTGGTTTTAATTTGAGTCATAATAAGTTTACGATTTATAAACAATAAAAGTTGAGAAAATAAACTATGAATACAAAACAACGTTGCTTGATCGGATTAGTGTTTTTTCTAATCAGTTATTTATTCTTTTCCAAACTTTTGCCAAGTTTTAGCGACTCAGTAGATTTTGCACATTGGTTTAACTTAATTGGAGCTTGTTTTTTGTTGTCATTTAATGATGTATTTCCTAAAAACAAAATAAATTCTGTTGCTTCTGTACTGACAACTTTAGGTGTTATTGCTCATATCGGACTTTGTACAATCGATTTTATAATGTCAAGTTATGGAAATAATGAAATTGCAAAAGAACAGTTAAGCCAGCATATCAGTAATTCACCATTGATTTTTTATCCGTTTGTGGCCGTTGGTCCGTCTTTGCTTTTTCTTGGTTTGGCTTTGCATGCATTTGCTTATATAAAGACCGAAACTCTAAAATCTTTAATGGTAATTGTTGGTTCTGTCGCTGTTGGAATTTCTTTTTTTGCTTTGAAAAATGGGATTTTGATGGTTTTGAGCTGTCTGGTTTTTGTTTTGGGATTGGGACTTTTGCTGTTCGCAAAAGAAGAAAATGAACTGAAAAAGTAGCTTAAAAAAAATATTTTAGTTCGTATTTTTGTCTCACAAAATAAAATGATCCATAAATAAATTGAAAAAACATATAAAATACTTAATTGCACTCTTTCTGACTTTTGTTGTGATTGCGGGTGATGGTACTTTATATTCTCAATCTAAATCGGCAAAATATTACGAGTCTTCATTTGTAGTTTTAAGAAGAGAATTAAATCTTAAAAGCTCTCGTTATATAAGTTCGGACAAATTGCTTCTTGGAATAAAACGAGATTCTCAATTGTTTTAAATTTTCTTAAAACAAAAAATGCCTTTACTTTTCAAATTAAAAAACTGCAAGATCTGCTTCATCAAAAACTAATTTCATTTATAAATCAATCTGTTTTTATGAATGAAATAATCACTTCAAAACACTTCAGTAAAAGTTTATACAGCGCTTAAGAAAATTTATTTCTGAGCATAGAATGATTAAATAATGTCTAATCATTTATCATTTTCAAAATGTATAAACAAAATAAACAAACACGTTTAGAGCGATCTAAGCGACCACTTCTTCATTGGATAAAAAGAAAATTTATAATTATAATTACAGCCTTTATGTTAGGAATGGCAAACGGAATGCATACTGAAGATACTCGAATTAAAGGCAATCAAAAATATACTGAACAGCATAAAAAGGATTGATTGCTTGTTTGTGCTGTGGCCTTTATCAAGGCTTAAAACTTTTACAAAGGTTTTGAAATGCTGAAATTCAAAAATCATTTTTAGCAATATTTTTCGAGTTAAATTTTTTTTAATAGTTTTGAGCAAATTCCTACATCAAAATTTTAATATGGATCGTAAAACCAGATTTTTTAAAAATGCCGTAATACTACAATTTATACCCCTTCTTTTACTTTGTCTTTTTATTGTTTCCAATTTTAGAGAGCAAAAAATACTGAAAATTAGACAACTTCATCCTTACGAATTTAATTATGGCGAATTGTTGCCTTTAATTTTTTTTGCTGTCTGCTGTATGGTTGCCCTTTTTACTTTGTTTCCAAAAACGCCAGATGCTCCAGAAGATGATGAAGAAATTTTGAAAAGAAAACGTAAACAGAACTTTTGGAAATTTGCCTTCTATTGCAACGTTTTTTTATTGTTCGTTATTGGTATGTTTTCAGTATTGGTTTTTCAAAAAGATGCTTTAATTATTGATCAGCCGATTCATTTTTATGCAATAATTTTTTCTAGATTCCTGCTAGTTATTATAATCAGTTTGGTTGTGGCCTCTTTTTTATTAGCGGCTGGTCTCTATTGGAAAATAAATAAATCATTGGCTACGGTTATCTTGATATTTAGTTTCTTAATCCTAACTGTTTCGACTGTTTTTGAATTGGTTTTTGTTTCAGTATTTATAGAAAATTCAGAAAGACATTTTATTGCTAAAGCACAAAAACAAACTGGAAATCAAGAAGAAGTTTATGAAGATTATGGCGAAAGCGAAGAAGCTGACGACGAAAGCGAAGACACTGCCACATTGTTGTATGAATCTTGGATTTCTTTAATTGAGAATTGTGGTGGAACCGATGGTAAAGAACAATTTTTTAATATTAGAAATTTGATCGAAATAGCACAGCAAGAACAAATTTCTTATAAAGATGATTATTATCTCCTCAATTTCATAGATAATTTAAGAAATAAACCTGATGAGATTTATTCTGAATTTGAAACATTTAAACCTGTATTCTACAGCGCTGTATCCGAAAATACCTATCGCAGGGCTCATTTTGATAAAATTGTAGAAGGATTATTATTGGCTCACGACGATATTGGTGGTGAAAAAGATTTGCTTAGTGAAATGTACAAAGTAATGAAGTCCAATGCAAAAGACGAAGGAGATAACACTGATTTTTTTGAAACCTTTGAATATAATTTTTCTGAAGAAACGGTTAGAAAACTTTATGCTTTAAAAGTTTCCAACGATTTTTATTTATCATCCGATATGAGATGGTTCTATGGTTTTTGGGCCAGAAGAAATAATGAAGGGAATTTGAAAGAGGTAGCCTTGATTTTAAAAGAAATAAAAGAACATTATGAAAATTCTGAAGAATGATAAAATCGTATAAAATAATTTTAATAGTTCAGTTTTTCATACTTGTCGCACTAGGTTGTACCTTTTATCAGGTAGAGTATGACGAATATTTTTCGATAATTACAAAAATCCCATTATTCTTAATTGGCTTTTTTCCTCTTATTTTATTAGGTATCTCTATTCTAGTACAGCGATTAGTATTAACAGTTATTTATTCTGATTCATCAAAAAATCATTCTGAAAAAGAAGATGAAGATAGATTTTGGACCATTTCTTTTTTTACATATGTAATTTTTGGGAGTTTTATGTTTTTAACTTCTCTCATTGCTTTTGCTTTAGGTTTCAGAAGTGCAGCAGAAGAGTATAAAGCTTTTATTTTAAAGCTCTGTATTTTCATAGTTCTTTTAATAGCAGTAAGCTTAATTATTGGTCTTTTTTTAAAGGTAAAAGAAAAGGTTAATGAGGTAAGTAAAATGCTCAGTGCTTTAATGATTTTTCTTTCGCTAATTCTTTTTGGAGGTGCTTTCTTTATTGGGGTTGGAAACATGGCTACTTCGGAACTTTATTTAAATGTAATGTTTGACGCTATCAAAGTAATGCCGTTAGTAGATGAAAGACTGGCCGTAATTGATAGCAGTACTGTAGAAGACATTGAAGTAATTGGATCAGGAATGAAATATGTAGAGGATTATTATGGTTTTAGAGATATGAATACCTCTAATATAAAATCTACTGGATTTTTGAGGAATCGATATGATGAAGAATATAGCGATTCTAGAATAAGTAACGAGATAAAATTTTTTTTCGCAGATTTTTTGTATTTAAGGAAAAACCAGTCTTTAACAGGTTATAGAAATGAAACTAAAATTGGGTTACATGCTGATGAATATGTATATGAAACGAAGCTTCTCACGGATAAGTTAAGAGAGAATCCTGATGAACTTAGAGGTGCATATGAAAGTTACAGACCAATTTTGTTTGCGCTCTTGTCAAGAAGTATATATAACGATTCAAATGTAGATTTACTTATAGAGGTTTTAATTTCGAGCAGAGATGATATTTCCCGTGCTGAAAATGAAAATAAAGGTGAAATTGAAGTACTAGATATGATTTATAAAACAATGACTTCTGGTGCTGAAAAAGAGTTTCCAAATGATCATTTTAGTCAAATCAGTCCTTTTGTTTCAAAAAAAACATGGGGTTTGATCACGAGAAATTCTAAGCAAAATAGAAAAACTGACTATAATACTAAAGCGACAGCAGTTTGGATTTACAGCTTTTGGGCAAGAAGAAATCAGGAAGGAAATATGGATGTCACTTATGCGATATTAAAAGATGTTAAAAAACATTATGAAGTTATTGATTCTCAATGATTTTTATAAAAGACCGCTCTATGGAATAAAAAAAGGTTTCTGTAGTTTTTGACAAAATTTTTAGCGTAATCTTGTCATTTCGACTGAAGGAGAAATCACACTAGAAATTCCGCATGTAAAATCGCCAATCTTTTTAGAGCTACTAGCGTGTCCTTCGACTTCGCTCAGGATGACAAACTGTATGGTATAAAAACAAAAAACCGAAGCAAATCGCTTCGGTTTTTTTATTGGAATCTGGTCCCGAAGCCTCGGGATAAAAAATTTAGAATTTCTTAATCAACCCATTTATAATATCTCGCCCCAATCAAAACAGGAATCTCTTTTTCGATTCGATCTAAAACCCATTCGTTTTTTGGAGTTCTTACACTTTGTTTTTGTTCTTTTTTATGAAGACTTTCATAAGTATTGAAATCAATTTCTACGCTTTCAGCTAAATTTTCAAAAAGCTTTACATTGGCCAAAGCCGATTTCCATTCTGGCTGAATCGTTCCTTCAAAAACTTTAGATTTTGATCCGCTTCCGTAAGCTAGGAAACCGAATTTAGTTCCTGCAACTTCTTTATTGGTATTATAAAAATGCGCCAAAGTCGACAATAATCCCATGAAAATAGAACCCGTGTAAAGATTTCCAATTAACGATGAAGCCAATTCTGCAGGTTGTAATTTTTCAGTTACAAAACTTTTGTAATCGTCAGATTTTGCTACTTCCTTAATTTTAACTTGATAATCTGCAGGTGCGATATCATCGGCTATAATTTTTTCGGCGCTGTCTAAAGCATAGATTTCAGATAACATCCTTCTTCCTTGGAAAGAATAAGGCAAGTGCATCACGATACTATGCCAAGTATTGTAGAGAGTTTCGGTAGTATTTTTTAATTTTTTAAATGAAAAGTAAGCATTACGAGTACGATCCATATAACATTGGTTTGAATATTGACCGTCAAAAACGGGCTGGTCTTTGTGGATTTCGATTTCGGCTTCTAAATTGTCAAACCAAGAATCATTGTTAGTGTTTTGAGTAATTTCTTCTTTAGAAATAGTTCTGTAAGGTTTAAAGAAGTCAAAAACACCTTTTGTGCTCGTCGCCCAATTATCATCAAAAGCAATAATTTTTGGATTTGCAGTAATCAGCATTGCAACTGCACCGGCTCCTTGAGTATATTCTCCGCCCGAATTCAAATCGTATTTTGCAAAATCAGTTGTAACTACAATTGCTTTTTTCGTCGGGTTTAACTTTACAAAGTCCAGACAGTTTTGTAATGCGTCTACACCGCCAATACAAGCGAAAGTAAAATCGACAACATCGCATTCTGCTAATGAATCTTCGCCAAATTTCTGCTCCATTAAATTAATCAAATAAGAAGCGATTGGTTTTGAACTGTCAATACCGCTTTCGGTACCAACATAGATTCTGCTTATTTCGTTTAGATTGATTTTATTATCAGTAATAAGTCTGGTTAAAGCGTTTGCTCCAAAAACAACCGTGTCCTGATGAACGTCTGGGAAAGTCATTTTTAGTAATCCGAGACCTTTTTCTAATTTTTCTGGTTCAATATTTCTGGCAGCCGCCAAAGTTTTTATGGGTAAATGTATGTTTGCTACATCAAAAGAAATAGCATCAATTCCTGTTTTCATTCTTATTTTTTTGAGCCGCTAAAGGTAAAACTATGTTGCGGAATGACAATTTTTTACTCAGACAAAATTTATGCGCAGTGAAACTTTTAAAGAAAACAAATCAAAACTTTGAATAAAATAGCAATATGATAATTTTTGATAATCTACTTAGAATTGATTTCTCTCGATTTTACTTAGAAAACAGTGGTTTGAGAATTGCTATAGTGAATTATTTTTTAGCAGTATATTTTTTGTACGTAAAAATACGTAGAACTAGGCTATTTTAAAATCATTATAAATAACAGCGAAATGGTTGTAGTTCTTTTGTAATTGAGTTATTTTTGTCTAATTTTTTAAAACAAACTACTTAAACACTTATGGCACAATCTGCACAGTTGAATGCTTCCATCTTAAAGAAAGTAGCTATGGCTCTTTCGGGAATATTCTTAATCACGTTTTTAGCGCTGCATGTTTCCTTAAATTTTATTTCTATTATTAGTGAAGACGTTTTCAATGAAGCTTCTCACTTTATGGGATACAATCCGCTGATACAATATGTAATGCAGCCAGTTTTGGCATTCGGGGTAATTTTCCATTTCGTAATGGGATTTGTTCTTACAGCTCAAAACAGCGCAGCAAGACCAATTGCGTATGCAAAATACAACGGAGCGGCAAATGCTTCTTGGAGTTCTAGAAATATGATTATTTCTGGATTGGTTATCTTGGCATTCTTAGGATTGCATTTTTATGATTTTTGGTTTCCTGAAGTTAACTATAAGTATATAGCAGGAGAAGTACCAAATGCTACAAGGTATTATGGAGAGTTAGTTCATAAATTTCACGATCCAATCCGTACAGGATTATACTGCGTGTCTTTTATCCTTTTAGGATTCCACTTATGGCA
>Ga0182006_1000904_pt1 | contig 19844 bp, 16 predicted proteins | sample Sormic07211104_1_FD_123022 | JGI IMG/M metagenome (GOLD analysis project Ga0182006, IMG submission 123022) | Rhizosphere microbial communities from Sorghum bicolor, Mead, Nebraska, USA - 072115-104_1 MetaG | ecosystem: Host-associated > Plants > Roots > Rhizosphere | place: USA: Nebraska...
AAATGTCTGTTTTAAATGCGGTCAGAAACAAAATAATACACCGAATTTATAGTTGTGTGATGAATGAAAGAAAGTATGAGAAAAATTATAAAAAAACATTGCTTTATCCATAGAAATCTCTCGTATATAAAGACGCTAAAGCAGAAGGAATATTGTGTGGAACATAAGTTTTTATAAAAATTAGTCGTTTTTCGATAGGTTTATGCCAGTAAGGCCTTCGGAAACAACTTCCTTTTTTAAGCTGATGGGTTCCGCCGTTTCAGTAGATACTTTAACCGTCTCGGTTTTCAAATCTTCGCGAACATCCAGGTTGTTGATGTTTCGGTGGATTTCTCGTTTTACACCCTCAGAGGCATCTTTAAAATCTCTTATTCCCTGACCCAGCCCACGTGCCAGCTCTGGCAACTTTTTGCCGCCAAACAGCAGCAGGATAACTGCAAAGATCAGTATGAGCTCGCTTCCGCCAATATTTAAAAATTCTATCAATGTTCCTTGATACATATGTTTTATAAAAACAGTTGGTGTTTTTTTCAAAGATAAAGTGCGATAAAGACATTTCAGTCTACATTAAAACATTTTAATGTGGTTATTACTTTCTGTTGAAAAACATTGAAAATGTGACTGCATTTGGCGGTCATGTTGAATTTTATATTTATTATTGGCTTTGGAAATTTCTAATTTACAATAAGAGGGAGCTAGATGGTATACCGAGAATGTACTGATGAACAGCTGCTTAGTCTGTTGAAGGGAGGAGATCAGGCTGCCCTTACCGAAATCCACAGCCGCTTTTATGCTGTGCTCTATGCCCATGCGTACAAACGTTATCCCTATCGTGAAGAGATCCGCGATATTCTTCAGGAGCTTTTTACCTATCTGTGGGATTCTAGAGAAGATATTCGGGTAAGCACTGGTCTTCCTGCATATTTGTATGCCTCGGTAAGGAATCGTATTCTTAATATTCACCGCAATCATAAAGTAAGACGTGATTATGCGATATCGATCCAGGCTTTTGCTAAAGAAGGAGAGACCATTACAGATGATCAGCTCAGGGAAAAGGAACTTGTACAAGTTGTAGAACGGGAAATCGCTGCATTGCCAACACAGATGCGCATTATCTTTGAACTGAGCCGCAATCAGGATTTGAGTCACATAGAGATCGCTGAGAAGTTAGGGCTTAGTCCGCAAACTGTGCGTACTCAGGTTCGCAATGCGCTGCGCATCTTGCGCGTCAAGCTTGGGCCAAATATCTTTTTTATTTTATTTTGATATTTTTTTATAATCGTCTACCCTATAAGGGATGTTGCCGTGTTATTAGAGTATAGGTCAACAAAACCTTTACTATGACGAACGATAATTATACTAACTCGGCGTTTGAACACGAAGATGGCGAACAACTGATTTCCAGGTACAATGAGGGGACCGCAACACCTGCCGAGCGAGCTTTGGTAGAAAGCTGGTATATCCGCACTGAATTTAAAGATAATCTGGATAACGGAGAGCAACTTCTTAAAGATCAGGTGAATAGTAGGGAGTTGTTGGTCAAACATATGAATCCTGGAAAGACCGGGAAAAAATGGTCTATACCTGGAACGCGCTGGGCAGCTGTGGCAGCTGCGGCTGTTGTGCTGATAGCACTAAGTGTTTATCTCTTTAACCCTTTTGCAGAGCATAGTTTTCATAATGACATTGCTCCGGGGGCTAAAGGAGCAACGCTGACATTTGCCAACGGCAAGAGGATTGAATTGAATGGTGCCAAGAATGGCGTTGTTATTGATCCATCTTCATTAACCTATGACGATGGCAGCACCGTAGACCAAGGGGCGGTTGAACAGAGTCTGGAAGATAAAAAGGCCTCTTCTTTACAATTAACTGCGGCTACAGCCCGCGGCTTTACCTATGCACTAACGCTTTCTGATGGAACAAAAGTCTGGCTCAATGCGGCCACAATAATTAAATTTCCTGTTTCTTTTACAGGCCTGGCAAACAGAACGATTTCGTTGAATGGAGAGGCTTATTTCGAGGTCGCTAAAGATAAAAAACATCCATTCATTGTTGAAAGTGCTGGCCAGAAAGTGCAGGTGCTGGGTACGCATTTTAACATCAATAGTTATGAAGACGAGGTAGATGTGAAAACAACTTTGCTGGAAGGCAGTATAAAAGTATCCGCTGTTCCGGGAAGGAAGTATCTCTACGCAGGAAAAGGGGATAACGTAATTCTAAAGCCAGGACAGCAAGCCGTTCTAGTCCATTCTGGGTCCATATCAGTTGAAGAAGTGGAAATTAATGAAGCATTAGACTGGAAGAATGGAGACTTTATTTTTGATCGTGAAAGTCTGGCGCATATTATGAAAAGAGTGGCCAGATGGTACAATGTGGAGGTGATTTATGAGCCAGGGCTTGATGTTGATCAAACTTTTGGGGGTAAAGTATCAAGAAGCAAAAATATTTCTGCGGTGTTGAAAAGTATACAGTCTACAGGTAAGATTAAATTTAGAATTGAAGGAAACAAAGTCATAGCAGAAGCGAAAAACAGCAAATAATTAATAGAAATATCAACTTAAACCAACAACCAACAATGACAAAACTTTACAAAAATGATCCCTGAAGTAAAAAGGTAATACAAAGAAGCCGATAGTGCTGAAACACCATCGGCTAAGTTTAAACAATTGATTTTTCAAACAATTGTGTAGTGCCATCAACCTTCGAAAGTACAGGCACTATACAGATTAAACACTGCAATGTATGAATTTTTACGTGAAAAGTCCACGCCTGCCAGGAGCGGGTATGGCGAAAATTTTCCTGGTGATGAGACTTATAGTAATTCTATTAACAACCTCAATATTACAGGTCAGTGCGGGTACTTACGCACAGAACGTGACCTTAAAGCAAACCGGAGCGCACTTAACCAGTGTACTTGATCAGATCCGTAAACAAACTGGCTACGACTTTTTCTATAGTCAAGGTATGATGGAACGTGCAAAACTGGTTAATGTAGACCTGAATAAGGTGGACATAGAGAAAGCTCTTGAGGTATGCTTTACTGGCCAGCCATTAACCTACACGATTAATAATAAAATTGTAACGGTAATGGAGAAGCAGCCTTCCTTTCTGGATAAGGTAGCAGGGTACTTTAGCTCGTATACACTACATGGAAAAGTACTCAAGGAAAATGGTGAACCTCTTCCGGGGGCAAGCGTCAGGGTCATGGGCCAGAACAAAAGATATCAGGCCGGTAAAGAAGGCGATATCTTTCTGGATGATATGATTGGAGACGAAATACTAGTCACTTCTTATATCGGTTATAAGTCGGATACGTTGCGGTTGCATGGAGAAAGAACGATCACTATAAGAATGCGGGCAGCCGCTTCAAATCTTACGGAAGTCGATATTGTAAGTACCGGATATCAGCAATTGAACAAGGAACGGGCTACAGGTTCATTTGGAATAGTTACTGCCAAGGAATTGGATCAGTTTCCGGTTGTGAGTGTGCTGGAACGCTTGCAGGGATTGGTACCTGGGGTAAATATATCGACCAAAACAACTGCAGGAAAGAGCCGTAATGGAACAATTAATATTCGTGGTATTTCTACGCTGGTGAGCAGTTATACCAAAGTAAGTACCGATCCGTTGCTGGTTATTGATGGTTTTCCTTCTCAACAGTCCATTACTAATGGGGCTTTTGATTTTATTAATCCAGATGATATTCAGCAAATTACCTTCTTGAAAGATGCAGCTGCGGCTTCGATCTGGGGTATTCAGGCAGCTAATGGCGTAATTGTGATCACCACTAAAAAGGGAATACGTAACAGTAAACCTGTATTTAATTTCTCTACTACTTTTGGTACAAGCAAAAGACCCAGGGCCAATTATGGGAAGATGATGTCTATGACAGATTATATTGCCGTGGAGAAGGAGCTTATAGATAAGGGAATATTAAGAGATCCGGTCTTAACCACTACCGGTATTCTTCCTGAAAATAATAGTCAGGCCCAGGCCATTATTTTTAGTGCTAAGCGAGGTGAGATCACAGATGTACAAAGGGACCAGCAACTGGCGGCTCTTGCCAAAAATGACAATAGCGACCAGGTATCCAATTTATTATTACAGCCACCCACTACCCGTCAGTATAATCTATCCTTATCAGGAGGAGGAATCAATAGTTCTTATTTCATTTCCGGGTATTTTTACAACGAAGACCGGTCCTATAAGAGCAATACAAATAGAGGTTATTCTCTTAAAGCCAGTAATGTATCGAGTTTAGCGAACGGACATGTGACGGTAACTTCCGATCTTTCCGTTGGCAATACAAGAGACAAAATAAATGGGGCTGCGGTGCGGGCTATGAGCATTTTTTCAGGAGGATTGAGACCTTATGATATGCTGGAAGACAATAGTGGAAACAAAATTTATTATGATGTGACTACCGTACCGTTGATTGCGAGAAACCTGGAAAGTAAAGGTTATCTCCCCTTCCGGTATTCTCCAATTGATGAGCTTGACTATTCAAATACCCTCAATACCTCCAACAATATCAATTTGAATCTTGCGGTTAATGGAAAGATTACCTCCTGGCTTGGTGTTAATGTTTCCGGTAACATTGGGCGTACTTATTCGGAGAATGAAATCTATTGGGAACCGGATAGTTATGAAGCAAGGATGATGGTGAACAAAGGCACGAGTTTGAGCAGTACCGGTGCAAGGATATATGGTCTGCCGATTGGTGGTAAACTGAGCCTGGGTAACTCACTGGGCAGAACCTATAGCCTCAGAGGACAGGTAGACGTGCATAAGAACTGGGAAAACAAGCATGAGTTGAATATTCTAATTGGTAATGAGATCAGGGAACAGTATACCAAGTCCAGCAGCGAAACTCGCTATGGTTATGATAAGTTAATTAATTCTTACCGGATTGTCAATCCAACAGTTGGCTATAAAGACATGTATGGCACTACACAAACTATTGGTGCAACTTCCGGACCGGTGACCGAAAAAACCACCCGGGCATTGTCTTATTACGCTAACGGATCATACACTTTCGATACAAAGTATACTGTATCAGGTAGTGCACGCTTTGATGATTATAACCTGCTCGGGGTAGATCGCCGTAAAAGAGCTATTCCACTTTGGTCTGCCGGTTTGAAATGGAACCTGAAAAATGAGGAGTTTATCAAGAACATTTCCTGGCTAAATCAGCTCTCCATGCGTGGTACCTACGGTTTTAGCGGGAATGCACCACAGGGATATGCGCCAGTGGCCGTAATCAACCTGCTTGGGAATGATTATTACACGGGCTATCCTTATGGCCTGATCGCTACACCTGCGGTAGATAACCTGGGTTGGGAGAAAACCCGTATGATCAATTACGGCCTGGATTTTTCTTTGTTTAACAGTCGTGTATCCGGATCCGTTGAATATTACCGTAAACATTCGACAGACATCATCTGGTCCATGCCTATCAATGGTACTTATGGATATTCCAGTACGCTGTTCAATACCGCAAACTTAGATGGTAAAGGGGTAGATATAGGCCTGAATTTTATTCCTCTCATCGAGAAAGATTTTAAGTGGACTACCACATTAAACATCTCTTACAATACGAATGTAGTCCATGATGTTCGTTTTAAAACGCCTACAGGATCTTTTTCACCAGAAAACCTGTATGACGGTTACCCAAGTGATTACTTGTTTTCCTATGTCTGGGGCGGGCTGGATGCAACCGGACAATCCTTGATCAAGGATCCTAAAATTCCGGGTAAAACTTATACGGTAATGGACTATCCTTATCAGGATATCCGTGAGTACTCAGGGCGTACAACTTCTCCATGGTATGGCAGTTTTGGACATACCTTTCAGTACAAACAATGGGAATTGAGTTTCCAGTTTATGTATGCATTGGGTGGGGTATTTCGTAAACCATCAGTAGTTTCCATTGGCTTTAGTAATACCGTTAACGTTGGTAGATCTGGTGATTTGGATGAAAGATGGCGTGTGCCCGGAGATGAGGCTTTTGCAAATGTTCCAGGGCTGGTTTTTGGAGCCAATTCCAATTATTTTCAGAGTCTGGGCAGGTATTCTGAATCCGATTATCTCATTAGAAGCCGTAGTAATGTTAAGCTGCAACAGGTGATGATGTCTTATAGCGTTCCACCCAGATTTCTCAACAGATACGGTATTAAAACACTTACTTTTTCTGCTGTAGCTCGTAATCTGGGCATGATCTGGGCCGCCAACAAGGAAAACCTGGACCCGGATTACTTGTATACAACAGGTAATAACTACCAATTGGCACCCGTGCCTAGTTTTTCATTCAGAACAAGCTTGACTTTTTAACCATAAAGATTTGTACTATGTATTTGTTTACTAAAAAATATTATCTGTTACTGCTCTCTGTTAGCCTGTTGTCTTGCCGGAAATACGTTGAAAATGTTCCTCTGCAAGGGCAAAGAGTCCTTGAATATACAGACGATTACAGGGCACTGATGAACTATACTGATTTGCTTCAAACCGCTTTTGGTCAGGCTCCCGTTTTGAGCAGCGATGATCTCGACTATACAGCAGATGCTTTGCAGAGCAACCTAAAAACCAATGTGATTCAGAGATCTATGTATACCTGGCGTAAGCCTTTTTATGTGGAAACCAATTCTGACTATGACTGGAATGCTCTTTATAGCGGTATATATACCTTTAATACGGTTATAAACCAGGTAATGGACAGTAAAGGCGGCTCAGCACCAATTAAAAGTGGTATTCTGGGAGAAGCATTGGTTCACCGTGCTTTCAGCTACTTTATGCTGGTCAATCTATACGGAAAGCAATATGATGCAACAACAGCAGATAAAGATCCAGGGGTGCCATTGCTGCTGGAACCAAAGTTGTTCGTAGACTTGACAAGAAGTCCGGTGCAGCAGGTGTACAATAAAGTGATTGAAGATACGAAAAAAGCTATTCCTGTACTGCCTTTAAAGCAGGATATTAATTTTCGTCCAAATAGGGCTTCAGCTTATGCTTTGCTCTCCAAAGTATACTTATTTATGCGTGATTTTACGAAGGCAGCCGCTTATGCAGATAGTACACTTGCATTATCCGCCGAATTGTATGATTACAATACCAATCTGAATAACTTTCCTTCTCAATATAATGATAAGCAAGTCCTGCTTCGAAAAACATCCCGTGCCTATCCGAATGTCATGCAGCTGAGCGGAGATTTGCTGAATCTGCTTGGTGAAAAGGATTTAAGGTACAGTTTGTTTGTTAAACCAGGTGCCAATTTTTATCCGGTTTTTACTGGCTTTGGATACTGGTCGAGGGATCGGTATTCTGGTTTTCCAGATAAGCAGGCAGTTGGTTTATCTGTTAATGAAACCTGGTTAATTAAGGCAGAATGCCTGGCCAGAGCGGGTAAAAAGGACGAGGTCGTAAAAATGCTAAATGATTTCCGCAAAATGAGGTTCAAACCTGCCGATTATACGGATCTGGCCGCAGCGAATAGTGAAGAGGCCCTGCAATTGGTGATCAAGGAGAGGCGTCTCGAGTTTTTTGGAACCGGGCTGCGCTGGTTTGATCAAAAACGTCTAAATAAGGACCCGATGTATGCAAAAACCTTGAGCAGGGTGTTCGATGGCGTAACCTATACACTGGAACCCAATAGTAACGGGTATGTTTTTCCATTGGCGGATATATTGATCAATCAGAATCCAGAGATGGTACAAAATCCTTATTAGGTGATCACGAAAATCTTTTTTACCTGTGCTGCTGCCCAGATCGGACAGTGGCACAGGCTAATCTGCTATGTAAAAAAAAATAAAAAACACATGAAAAATGGATAAAAGTATTGTTAAAATAGAAAAATTATCACACAGGTATAGCCGTAGTTGGGCTATACGAGATATCAATTTGGAGATTACCCAATATGGCATTGTAGGTTTACTGGGGTCCAATGGTGCGGGTAAATCAACTACGATGAATATTCTGTGTGGTTCTCTGAACCAAACCGAAGGCAACGTGTATATCAACGGGATCAACTTCCGAGAGGATCCTATGCAGGCAAAAATGCAGATCGGCTTTTTGCCACAGAACCCCCCGCTATATATGGACCTCACAGTAGATGAATACCTCGAGTATTGTGCCGGTCTTCGGCATATGTCTGGCAGTTCCATGAAAAATGCGGTCAAAGAAGCAAAAGAACGTTGTGGTGTTGACCATTTTAGCAGCAGGCTGATTAAAAATCTTTCTGGAGGATATCGGCAACGGGTAGGAATTGCCCAGGCCATTGTACACCGACCTAATGTTCTGGTGCTCGACGAACCGACTAATGGTCTGGATCCCAACCAAATTATCGAGGTCAGGTCTCTGATTAAAGATATAGCGAAAGACAGGGTTGTCATATTTTCATCTCATATTCTTTCCGAAGTACAGTTGCTCTGTAAAGACATTAAAATGATTGAAAATGGAAGGATTGTATTTGCAGACACTATGGATGCTTTTAACAATTACGTAGAACCCCACAGCATGCTGATCCATTTTGGCAACATGCCTGCTGAAGGTACATTGGAGAAACTATCGGGAGTAATCAGAACAGAATTACTTACAGATAGATCTGTACGTGTATATTTTGACGGACACCAGGATATTACAGAAAGAATCGTCGTAGAAAGCGTTCAGCAAGGCTGGCGTTTACAGGAAATCAGCCTGGAGAAAAACTCTGTTGAAGAAATATTTAAGCAATTGTCACAGCATTCATCCTAACAAAAAAATAGTAATGAAAACAATCTTTCGAGTTGCAAAAACAGAATTGAAAACTCTGTTTTATTCTCCCATTGCCTGGTTCCTGATCATTATTTTTATGATCCAATGTAGTGTTACCTATATCAAAATGCTAGACTCCGTCGCGCGTTCGCAGGAGGATGGTTTTAAATTCCAGTTCAGTCTGATCAGTGAAATATTCCTGGGAAGAAATGGCTTACTGGGCTCGGTGATGAGAAACCTATACCTGTATCTTCCTTTACTTACCATGGGACTGATTAGCCGGGAAACCAGTAGTGGAACGATTCGGCTACTCTATTCCTCGCCCATTCGTCTGCGCGATATTGTATTGGGTAAATTCCTTTCCATGATGGTGATCAGCTTTATCATGGTCGCAATTGTAGGTGTCTATATGGCATCCAGTTATTATACCATATCATCTCCGGATACATGGATGCTGCTGAGTGGTCTGCTTGGTCTGTATTTATTGCTTTGCGCGTACTCCTCCATTGGTTTGTTTATGTCTTGTCTTACCAATTACCAGATTGTTGCTGCGGTTTGTACCTTCGTTACGATTGGTGTTTTATATAGCATAGGCAATTTATGGGAGGGAGTTCCTTTTGTGAGAGATCTGACCTATTTCCTTTCTGTTTCCGGGCGTACAGATAAATTGCTGACCGGACTGATCACGAGTAAGGATCTGATCTATTTTGGCCTCATTATTTATCTTTTTCTTGGGCTAAGCATTTTCAAGCTGAAGGCAGGGATGGAATCTGCCACAGCTGCAGTAAAATTTGGACGTTATATGCTCGTTGTGGCATCTACCCTGTTGATTGGCTACATTTCTTCCATACCTCAATTGGTTGTCTACTTTGATGTTTCCCGAAGTAAAAGCAATACCATCACTCAAACCACTCAGAAAATCATTAAAGAATTGGGCAACGAGCCACTGGAAATCACTGCCTATGCAAACCTGTTTGGACAGTATTTTGATGATGGTACACCAGAGGCTTATAACAGAAATTTTAAGGCATGGGAGCCATATGTGCGTTTCAAGAACAACATTGTGTTGAAAAATGTGATGTATTATGATACATTGAACCAAAAGAATGATATCATGAAAGCTTACCCTGGCAAGACTTTGGAACAGGTTGTGAAAAAGGTAGCAGATATTAGGGATATGAAGCCGGATCAATTTAAAACACCTTCCGAAATCCGTAAGCTTGTTGATCTGTCCGACGAGACCAACTGGTACACGATGCAACTAAAGTATAAAGGGAGAACCACTTTTCTGAGGGTATTCCCGGATAATGAGCACTGGCCATCTGAAATAGAAGTATCAGCAGCATTGAAAAGACTTTTGCAGGCAAAAATGCCGAAGATTGTGTTTGTAACCGGAGATTTCGAACGCAATATTTATAAAATTGGAGACCGGGAATACCAGGCCCTTACCAATTTAAAAACCTTCCGGAACTCGCTTTTAAACCAGGGATTTGATGTAGATACCATTTCACTGGAAACGGGGATTATTCCTGCAGATATTTCTGCACTGGTACTGGCAGATCCAAAAATAGCCTTAACTCAGACAGCGTTATCCAAGCTGCAGAAGTATATAAATGGAGGTGGTAACCTGCTCATTTCCGGCGAACCAGGAAAACAAGCCATACTCAATCCCTTGCTGAAGCAATTTGGCGTCGCATTGATGGATGGAGCTATTGTGCAGCAAAGCAAGGACCTGCAGCCGGATCTGGCAACGCCTTATCTTACGGAAACAGCAGCGGGTCTTTTTCCGCCATTGGAGCACAGCCATCACAATCATGCTTTAGTTTCCATGCCAAAGGCAACTGCAATAACTTATAAGGATTCCGGTGCTTATATCATAAAACCATTATTATTAACTGATCCCAAATTGAGCTGGTTAAAAAAAGACAGGTTTGTAAGCGACTCTGCTACAGTTCAATTTGAGCCAGGGAAAGGTGATGAGCGCAAATCATTTCCTCTTGCCGTAAGTCTTACCCGGCAAATAAACGGGAAAGAGCAGAGGATTGTAGTTGCAGGAGACGCTGATTTTATGGCCAATGCGGAGTTACAGCGTTTCAACATGAGAACAGCCAATTTTGTGTTCAATACAGGGTTGTTTAGTTGGTTAAACTATGGTAGGTTTCCAATTAACAGCTTCCGTACACCAGCTATAGATACCACAGTATTGGTTACGAAAGATCAGGTTAAGCCAATCCGTATCCTCTTTATTTGGATCTTACCAGGTATTTTGCTGGCCTGCGGAAGCATATTGTTAATCAGACGAAAAAGAAAATAAGGATATGTCATTTATCACCGACCAGCAAACCCTGGATGACCTGAATATATTTGGTAAACATGGAGGTGATTCCGTGTACCAAATCTTCAACCAGACCCGCACCCGTGGTGGAGCATTAATTTTAGAGGATATGTTCAGGTATCCCCTGTCAGATGAGCAGGCGATCAATAAACGCAGCAGCATTGTTCAGTTCTTTGCTTCAGCAAATAGTACTTTTCCTTTTGAAAGCTCGGATTTTGATGCCATAGAACCCTATTTAAATGGCAAAGATGAGCGGACAAGGCTTTCTGTTCAAGAGCAATCTGTAGCCGCAAGGTTGAGTAATCTTGTAGCAATGGATGCAGATACACAGGCTATTCATAACGGGATCATTACATTAACCAGGCTGTTTATCAAAATTGAAGCTTTTGTTAATGCACTCGAACTTCACAATAACCATCCTTATCAATTAGATAGGGATGGCATGGAATTGTTGCTACAGGAATCTGTCTTTGTGTCTGTTCTAAACCGGCCGGCAAAACAAAAGTGGCAAGCCGCAGAGCTTGCGGAATATGATGCACTTTTCCGGTTTAAAGAGCGGGATAAGGTATTGAGACTGCTTCAGTACATCTATTACCTGGATGTATATCTCACCATAGCCAAGGTGGCGCTGGACTGTAATTTTACTTTTCCCAAAGCCTTGTCAAAAGGCAAAAACAGGCTTAACCTCGGGGGCGTGTATCATCCTCAGGTTAAAAATGCAGTGCCCAATTCTATCGAAATCGGTGCGCAAAGTAATGTGATCTTTTTAACAGGTGCCAATATGGCGGGTAAATCTACCTTTATGAAATCGCTCAGTCTGGCTTTGTACCTGGCGCATATGGGTTTTCCGGTTCCGGCATCCAACATGGAATTTTCTGTACTGGATGGAATGTATACGACGATAAATTTACCTGATGATATGGGGATGGGAGCCAGTCATTTCTATGCCGAGGTACTTAGAGTCAAAAAAATAGCTATGGAACTCAAAAACAGAAATCTTTTTGTGTTGTTTGATGAACTGTTTCGCGGCACCAATGTAAAAGATGCAAATGAAGCTACAATCGCTTTTACAGCCGCATTTGCAGCAAAGAAGAACAGTATTTTTGTTATTTCTACACATATCATTGAAGCAGGAGAGGTACTGAGGGAAAGATGTTCTAATATCAATTTCACCTATTTGCCCACCCTCATGAAAGGAAATCAGCCCATATATACCTATAAACTGGAACAAGGAATTACATCCGACAGGCACGGTATGGTGATCATCAACAATGAAGGTATTCTTGATATCCTGGCCACAGGATTAAAAAAAATCAATCCATAGACTTATGAGTTTTACAACAGATAAACAAACCCTTGCCGACCTCAATCTTCTGGGGAAATACAAATCCAATTCTATTTATACAATTTTTAACCAGGTACGAACCGGAGGAGGGGAAAGACTGTTACAGGAAATGTTTCAGCATCCCCTTGCTCATCCAGATCAAATCAATAAAAGAAGTGATTTATTTAAGTATTTCCAGGAAAGGAATCTGAGTTTTTCTCTTGATACAGAGTCTTTCAGGAAAATGGAATCTTATTTTAATAGCAGTAGCGGCAGTAACAGGCTGCTGGTTACGGCAGCAACGGCCTGGAAAAAATTCGCTTCTAGTTTTCTGAGAGATGAAGAATATAACTTCTTGAATGATGGTCTGCTGGCCACAATTGAAGTGCTGAATTCTTTTCGGGCTTTTGTGAACAGTATTGAAGACGATATCAACAGTCCTTATGCCGCAGAAAGACTCGCCATCAGCAATATATTTCAGGACAAACAATTACAAGTCTTTTTGGAACAGAAGGTCGTCAAAGAATTTTCCTTTGAGAAAATTGCCAGGTATGAACACTTACTGAAACATAACCTGCAGCAGGAAATGGAGTTTCTGATCAACAGTTTGTACAAACTGGACGTATACCTGACCGTAAGCTCAGTTGCCAGACAGCGCAATTTTTCTTATGCCCAGGCATTGCCAGCTACACAACCACTCCTCAAGGCTCGTGGTTTACACCATCCGGCTTTGTTGAAAGCAGTGGCCAATCCTATCGATTTTAACAAAGACCATAACTTGTTATTTCTGACCGGAGCTAATATGGCTGGGAAGTCGACTTTTATGAAAGCCTGTGGGATTGCTGTCTACCTGGCGCATATGGGTTTTCCGGTAGCGGCAGAAGAACTTTCTTTTTCTGTTATGGATGGCATTTATTCGTCAATCAATGTCGCCGACAATTTGAACATGGGACTTAGTCATTTTTACGCTGAAGTACTGCGGGTAAAGCACATAGCTGAGGAAGTTGCCAGAGGAAAACGTGTTTTGGTCCTATTCGATGAACTTTTCAAAGGTACGAACGTGAAAGATGCTTACGATGGTACATTACTGGTTACTGCTGCCTTTTCTAAATACCGGAATTGCTGCTTTATAGTTTCTACGCATATTATAGAAGTTGGGCAGGCACTTCAACAAGAAGGAAATCATATTTCCTTTGCCTATCTGCCAACAGTGATGAATGGTGTCGTTCCTCAATATACGTATGCGCTTACCGAAGGCATTACTGGCGACAGGCAGGGGATGATGATCATTGAAAATGAAGGTATACTTGATATTTTAAGTGCTTCCTGATGGGTAAAAACAGGAAGTATAAATTAGAGTAGTTCAATTCGAAAAAACAAAATAAACGTATATATTTAAAAAAAAACTACAACTAATGAAACATAAACTTTGGCTTAACCTTGCATTCCTGACCTCAATTTCCTTTGCTTCGACAGCACAAACGGTAACACTTGATTACCATTTTAATCATGAGGTAAGAACCAATAAAACAGGACAGAAGGAACGGTTTCATTACATGTGGGAAGATACAGGAAGCACAGGTTTTTCTATATTGGGAAAGGCCTTTACCGGCAATGGTGCAAAGTTGAAATCTTTGGATGCCGCACCAACAGCCGCCAATTTGAAAAATACAGATGTGTATATTATCGTTGATCCAGATACTAAAAAAGAGAGTGCAAATCCTAATTATATTGAAAAGAAAGACATCCTTGAAATTGTTAAATGGGTGAAATCCGGAGGCGTACTGTTTTTGCTTGCGAATGATAGTGCCAATGTAGAACTGCCTCACTTCAATCAGTTGGCAGGAAAATTCGGACTTCATTTTAATGATGATCTTCAAAATCATGTGATTAATGATGATCATTTTGAGGATGGTGCCATAGAAATTAAGAATGATCCAATCTTTAAAACCAGCCGCAAGATCTTTATGAAAGATGTTTGTTCTATTTCGATTACTGGCGCAGCTTATGCAGGATTGAAAAATAAAAACAACGCTGTTATTATGGCCATCACCAAATACGGAAAAGGAACGGTTGTAGCTGTTGGAGATCCGTGGTTGTACAATGAATATACAAATGGAAGGTTGCCATCAGATTTCGAAAATGATAAAGCAGCCCATGATATTGCAAAATGGTTAATGGAGCAGTAATAAAAACACCAGTTTGATAAAGTTTAACTCGTAAAATTTGGATATTAGAATTGAGTATCGTAATATTGCGATATATAATTATGGGACTTACAAAATCAGAAATATTCACTGAAGAGCAAAACAGGCTTTCCACTTTACTGAAAGCCATTGCCCATCCAGCAAGGATCGCCATCTTACAGCAGATCATTAAATCTAATGCTTGTATTTGTGGAGATTTGGTAGAAGAATTAGGATTAGCACAAGCCACAATCTCGCAGCATTTAAAAGAATTGAAAACTGCAGGTTTAATTCAGGGAACGATTGAAGGCGTATCTGTTTGTTACTGTATCAATCCTGTCGTTTGGAAGGATCTGGAGAAACAGCTTTCAGGCTTCTTTGGTACGTATAATTTAAAGGCAAACTGCTGCTAAAAAAATTTGGCTGCATATATCGCAATATTGCAATAATACTATAAAAGGAATTTAAAATTGTAATCATCATAAACAGAATTTAAAATCATGGATAAATTAGAAACAATTAACTGGAAAACCTTTAAAGAAACATTAGAACAACACCCCGATCTGACGCTGCAATTTCAATATGCAGAAGACAAATGGGTGGATGCTTCCTATCACATCACCGAAATAAAGCAGGCTCCAATCGTATCGGTAGACTGCGGCGGTGTTATGAACAGCTGGACTGAAATCATTGTGCAATTGTGGGAGCCTGAAGGGGAGCAGCAAGATAGAGCGATGAAAGTAAGTAAAGCTTTATCTATTGTTAACCTTGTAGAGAAATCACTTCCTTTAAATCCGCTCGGTACTGTTAAAATTGAATTTGGAAATTCTCAATTTGATACCAGGCAAATGTTTCCAAATGACTTTCTGATTTCTGGAGAAAACCTGATTATCGATTTGCGTCCTGATGCCGTTCAGTGTAAAGCTATTGGAAGAGGTGGGAGTTGTGGTACAACGGATACTGGCGAGGAATGCTGTACACCTTCGGTAAAGAAAGAGGCCACGCTGAAACCGAAACTGCAGATGGTAAATCTTGCGAGTACAGATCAAATTTGTGAACCCGGCTCCGGCTGTTGCTAAACTAGAAGACAAATGAAAAAAGTATTAGTACTCTGCACCGGAAATAGTTGCAGGAGCCAGATTGCAGAAGGTTATTTGCGATTTTTTGCCGGAGATCAGGCGGAAATTTATAGTGCGGGCATAGAAACACATGGTGTTAACCCGAGGGCAATTGAAATCATGAAAAGAGACGGAATCGACATCTCCAGTCATACTTCAAACAATGTTAATGAATACAGCAATATCGATTTTGATTTTGTGATTACTGTATGTGACAATGCCAAAGAGAGTTGTCCTTATTTCCCCACCAATGCGGTTAAGCTGCATTACAACTTTCCAGATCCTGCCAAAGCAAAAGGCAGCGAAGAAGAAATCATGGAACAGTTTCGCGAAGTCAGGGAAATGATCCGGAAATATGCTCAGAACTTTGTGAATGAAAACTTAAAACATTAAGATGTCAGCAAATCATTGTGCACCTGCTATTGAACGAAAACAACTTGGTTTTTTAGATCGGTATCTGACGCTTTGGATATTCCTGGCTATGGGTATTGGTGTGGCTACAGGCTATCTTATTCCTTCCTCATCAGGGTTGATCAATTCCTTTTCAAGCGGAACAACCAATGTTCCGCTTGCTATTGGCCTGATCCTGATGATGTATCCACCTCTGGCGAAAGTTAAGTACGAACAAATGGGGAAGGTATTTAAGGATATTAAAGTATTAAGTGTATCACTGGTACTAAACTGGATAATCGGACCGCTATTGATGTTTTTCCTTGCTATTATTTTTTTAAGAGACTATCCTGAATATAGGATTGGCCTCATTCTGATTGGCCTTGCCAGGTGTATCGCAATGGTGGTTGTTTGGAATGAACTTGCCGAGGGGAACCGCGAGTATGCTGCCGGATTAATCGCACTAAATAGTATTTTTCAGGTATTGCTATACAGTGTTTTTGCGTATATTTTCATCACTGTTCTTCCTCCATATTTTGGCTTTCCAAGTCTGGATGTAAATATTACTATTTTAGAAATTGCTAAAAGCGTGGGTATTTATTTGGGAATTCCTTTCGCGATGGGGGTGATCAGCAGATATGCATTGATTGCTCTTAAGGGAGAAAAATGGTTCCAGGAAAAATTCGTGCCGCTGATCTCGCCAATCACGCTGATTGCATTGCTCTTTACGATTGTGATGATGTTCAGCTTAAAAGGTAAACTCATTGTTCAAATTCCTTTGGATGTGGTAAGGATTGCCATTCCTCTGGTGATCTATTTCTCCATCATGTTTGTGGTTAGCTTTTTTGCCGGGCGTTATTTTGGTGCTGATTATTCCAGGTCTGCTTCAATTGCCTTTACCGCTACTGGAAACAATTTTGAATTGGCAATAGCAGTTGCAATTGGTGTATTTGGGATCAATTCAGGGCAGGCATTTGCAGGAGTTATTGGCCCTTTGGTAGAAGTACCTGCCCTTATCGCATTGGTCAATTTGGCGTTTTGGTTTAGAAAGAAGTACTTTCCAGTGAAATAAGTAAGATTAAACCTCCTGATGCTTTGGGTAGTCTATGTATCCCTTATCACCCTCGGTGTAAAATGTATTTTCGTCCCAGGACGCGAGTGGCAGATCATACCTAATGCGTTCAACCAGATCAGGATTTGAGATATAGAGTTTACCCATAGCAATGAGATCGACCAACCCTGATGCCAGGATTTCTTCGGCACTTGCAATATTAAAGCCTCCGGCTATCATAATGAGGTTTTTGAAGCGTTTTCTGGCATCCTGCAGATAGTCTTTTGGTATAGTAGGCCGTCCGTCAATCATTGCATTTGAAAAATGTACATAAAGGATGTCCAGTTTCTGCAATTCATCCATGATGAGCTGGTGTGTTGCCAGTTCCTGTGAATATGGCCTCAGATCATATATTTCACGAAAAGGGGAGAGTCTGATTCCTGTTTTTTCCTTGCCTATTTCTGCGGAGACCGCCTGCATGACCTCTACTAAAAAACGGATCCTGTTTTCTATGCTGCCACCATATCTGTCAGTTCTTGAATTACTCCAGGGGTTTATAAACTGATCGATCAGAAACCCATGTGCAGCATGGATCTCTACGCCATCGAAACCGGCTTCCATCGCATTGGCAGAGGCCTGGACAAATCTTGCGATCCATAAAGGTATTTCTGCTGTTGGAATGGCAATAGGCATGTCCATCTGCCGATGTGTTCCATCAGGAACGCGGATATTTTCATTAACCCTGATTGCTGAAGGAGCAACCAATGGCAAACCATCCTGAATAGCACTATGACCTACCCGGCCAGAATGGACCAGCTGAATAAATATTTTCCCACCCCTGGCATGTACAGCATCTACTATTTTCTTCCAGGCCAGTTTTTGTTCGCTGGTGTAAATTCCGGGTGTATTCAGGTAGGCACCGCTATTAGCAGATATTGCCGTATTATCGGTGGTGATTAGTCCGGCACCTGCACGTTGCACATAGTAAGTAATCATCGATTCTGTTGGTATTCCATTTACTGCCCTGCGTCTGTTCATAGGTGCCATGACGACCCTGTTGGGAAGTGATATCGAATTGGTCTCAAGCGGTGTTAATAAAGGAGATGTCATATTTCTTTTTTTTCCTAAAGGTAGCCCTGACGGCTTGGTGAAAACAGGAACAAAAAGAGGATATATTTGTAATTTTAGAGGATGAAGAGAAAACATCTGCACCAGCCCTTTGAACTTCATGTTCTGGATATGGAAAACTGGAATGAACAGCCGCTTACCTACCAGTTCTTCGAAATTGTTCATATCATCGAAGGAAAGGGCACCAGAATAGTAAATGATAATGAGTATCCTTATGATAAAGGCGGCATATTTCTGTTTACTCCAATGGACTGCAGAGGTTTTGAAAGTTGTACACCGACGCGGTTTTGTTCCATACGCTTTTCAGGCACATTTCTGGAACAGTACAGAGGCCAGCAGGAAAGGGAGAATCTATTGCTTTGGTTAAAAAAGCTTGAAAATATTTTCACCCGCCACAATCGTTTTGAACGTCTGCTCATCAAAAATGATGCGGATTGCCAGATGATCTCCTCACTGATCGAAAATATGATCTCTGAATACACCAATAAGGATGTTTACCATCGTGAAAACCTTCAGCTTATGGTGACCATGGTGTTGAATATTATATCCCGCAATGTTTCCGCAGTACATATAACAAATCCGGATAAACAGTATTCGGAGCCCCTGATTAATCGTATTATCTTTCATATCAACCAACACATCAGTATTCCGCAAAAGCTCAGGATAAAGCATCTTGCCGAACAATTCAATTTATCAGCAAGTTATGTCGGTGAGTATTTTAAGAAGCTTACAGGAGAAAGTTTAAATTGTTACATCACGCAATACAGAATGAATATGGTGGAAGAAAGACTCCATTTCAGTAGTTATCCTATTGGTCAGATTGCCCGGGAACTGGGCTTTTCGGATGAAAGCCATTTAAGCAGGCAGTTTAAAAAGAGCAAAGGGATTACCCCGGCTGAATTCAGGAGATCATTTATGAAATAACCATTAATTTGGTTGCTTTTTATCGGATACCAGTTATATAAATGTTATCTTAAATTTATTATGTTTGAGTGTACATTAATTTAAGCGGATAAAATATTGGAATGGAGAGTAAAGTTGTAATTGCGCTGGAAGAAGAACATTTGTTGCTTCAGGAGGCTTCTTTGGGCTGTCGTACTGCGTTTACAACATTGTATACTTTTTATCTTCCTAAATTGTATAAATATATTTTCCCATTTGTCCGGTATTCCAAAGAGGATACAGAAGAGGTTCTTCATGATATTTTTATGAAAATATGGGAAAGGAAGGAAGATTTGTCGGCAATAAAATCTTTCAACAGTTATCTGTACAGCATGGCCAGAAACAAGCTGATCAATATTCATGAACACAGTAAGGTTAGGCGAAAAGCTATAGATTATATTTTTCAACACAGTGATGTGGCAGGCAATACTACCGATGAGAACTTCATTTACTCTCAGTACAATGAGGTTATTCAGCGTGCAATAGATACACTGCCACCAAAACGGAAACGTGTATTTGAAATGAGCACTCACGAAGAACTTTCACAGGATGAGATTGCTGAAACGTTGAATATCTCTAAATCTATGGTCAAGAAACAATTGTATGCCGCTACCAGATATGTAAA
>Ga0182006_1000905_pt1 | contig 19798 bp, 20 predicted proteins | sample Sormic07211104_1_FD_123022 | JGI IMG/M metagenome (GOLD analysis project Ga0182006, IMG submission 123022) | Rhizosphere microbial communities from Sorghum bicolor, Mead, Nebraska, USA - 072115-104_1 MetaG | ecosystem: Host-associated > Plants > Roots > Rhizosphere | place: USA: Nebraska...
CCCGGATTGGGCGGACGCGTCACCCCAGCGGCGGGCCGAATTCGAGGTGACGGCGACGGGTGCCTACATCACGGCGCTGGTCCAACTGGCCCGTGGAAAGGTGGACCCCGTGCGGCTGGACCCTACCTGGAACTTCGATCCCACCGCGATCGATCCCCAGGAAGGCATGACCTTGCTGCAGACCTCGATCGACGAACGCAGCATCGACCAGGCCTTCGCCACAGCCCGGCCGCAAAACCCGCTTTACGCGAAGCTGCGCGACGCGCTCGCCCAGCTTCGCGCCACGGCGTCGGAGGGCGGCTGGCCCACCGTACCGGACGGCCCCGTGCTGAAACCCGGCATGACGGATGCCCGCGTCGCCGCGTTGCGGGCGCGCATGGTCGCGGGTGGTTACCTCGATCCGACGCTCGCCGAAGGCGACCAATTCGACAATCCGCTGAAAGACGCGGTCAAACGCTTCCAGGCCGACCAGTACCTGGACGCCGACGGCAACGTGGGCGGTGAAACGATCGCCGCGCTGAACGTGCCCATCCAGGACCGCATCGGCCAGGTCCGGGCCAACCTCGAACGGGCGCGCTGGTTGCTGCATTCCCTGCAAGGCACCTTCGTCGTGGTCGACGTCGCGGGCTACAAGGTGACCTACTACCGCGACGGCAACCCGGTGTGGAAATCGCGCGTCCAGGTCGGCAAGCCCTACCGCAGTACACCGATCTTCCGTTCGCAAATCACCTACGTCACCTTCAATCCCACCTGGACGATCCCGCCCACGATCCTCAAGAACGATGTCTTGCCGAAGATCCGCAAGAATCCCGCCTACCTCGCCAACAATCGCATCCGGGTGCTCGACAGCAGCGGGAATACGCTGCCGCCTTCGAAGGTGAACTGGGCCAACCCACGGGGGATCACGTTGCGCCAGGACGCCGGGCCCGGGAATTCGCTCGGGCAGGTGGTCATCCGCTTCCCCAATTCGTTCGCCGTCTACCTGCACGACACGCCACACCAGGAACTGTTCGAGAAGGCCAAGCGTGATACGAGTTCGGGATGCATTCGCGTGGAGCACCCGCTCGAACTGGTGGAGTTGTTGTTCAACGACGCGCAGAAATGGAACCGTCAGGCGATCGACGAGCGCATCGCCACGAAGAAGACGCAGAACGTGACCCTGCCCACGGCGGTGCCGGTCCTGCTCGCTTACTGGACCGTCGACATCGCGGACGATGGGAAGCTCGCGTACAAGCCGGATGTGTACCAGCGCGACAGTTCGCTGCTGGCCGCCCTGGACAAGCCCCAGCCTCTTCGTACTCCCTGAGCGGCGATCTTCCTACCCGTCGGCTCGGCCGACGCTGGCAGCGTTGATACCGACCTCGGGGCATAACTCGTCGGTCATCCGAGGAGTTATCGCCCGTGCCAATCCATTCGCTACATGCGCAGTCATCGGCCACTGCCGCCACGGTTCATCCTGCTTCCCGAATCGGCGCCGCCAGCCCGGGCCGGCCATCGTCCATCGGCGGCTCGTCGCCGTCGATTTCCGTGCTCGGCAAGGCCTTGGCCGAGGCTGTCCAACGCGCCGAAAAGCGGGACAAGGAGTCGTCTCCCGCAGAACTGAAAGCGCTGGCCGAAAGGACGGGAAGGAATGTGTTCGATGGCGATTGGCAACGAGGCGGGGACATCGGGGGTGTCGAGCATCTCAATGATCTTCCGGCAATCGAAAAAACTTTCTTTGCCGAAGGCTACCTCGACCGACTCCATTCCCTGATCGCTTCATCGGAAATGCCCGATTCTCCCATCGATGTCGCTTCGCCCACGATGACATCGCTACGGAAATCGTACGAAAGCCTGTTCGTTTCTGACCACCCATCTCAACATTCGTCAATCCAATGGCGTTTATGGACCGCGTTGGATGCATAACGCCAAGCCATTCGGCGGAGCGAACTGTACTAGTCGGCTGATGTCGACGAATCCTCTGAGCCGCGACTGGATGGTGGAATTCACCGTTCGCTGATTCCATCGGCCCCGCCGAAGCCGGGGCCTCTACGATCCGCCGAACCATCGCCTCTACGACCGCCCGCTCATCGCCCGCGCAGTTCCTGCTTCCCCATATCACGTACGAAGGTGATCTTCCCGTTCGGTTCCAGCCGGCCGATCACCACCGAGCTTTCGTCCTCCATGCCCGCCGCGTGCAAGGCACGATTGAACGCCGCCTCGGGAAGATTCTGCCGGCGCATCACTTCGGCATCGCGCCTTCCATGCCGCACGAGTTCGGCGGGCAAGCCCTCCACGAGGCGATTGAAGCGCGGCATGCGCGTACACAACCAGGCAAGCCCCTTGTTCGCCAGCAGGATGCTCGCCACGCCGATGAAGGCACCGAGGTAACTGTGGTCTTCACCGACGATCGCCGTGCGCAAGGTCCCGCCGACGAGCACGAGCACCAGCACATCGAAGGCGGACATCTCGCCGAAGCTTCGCTTACCCGAGATCCGCATGAGGACCAGCAAGCCTACATAGGTCAGGACGCCACGGGCGGCGAAATGCCACCACGGCTCCGAGAGTTCGAACCACTCGTTCATCGCGATGCTCCTCGACTCTTCGCTCGTGCTTCACGGGCCACGAAACACCCTGCGCACGTTGTGGCCGTTCGGCTGCATGGGTGAAGTGAAATCGGGAGACGCGACCATGGCGAGAGACAATAACGACCGGAGTTTCTTTACCCGCATGGCGATGGCGGTGGCAAGGGCGTCGGGTAAGCCGGCCACGTTCGCCACGGCCGTGGCCATCGTCGTGATCTGGGCTGCCACCGGCCCGGTCTTCGGGTTCAACGATACCTGGCAACTGGTGATCAACACCGGCACCACGATCGTCACCTTCCTCATGGTGTTCCTGATCCAGAACACCCAGAACCGTGACACGGCCGCGATTCAGATCAAGCTCGACGAACTGATCAATGCGTTGAACGGGGCCAACCCCGCCTTGCTCGACCTGGAGGAACTGGACGAAGTCACCCTCGAAAAGATCCGCGCCCACTACACGCGTCGCGCGGCCAAGGCGCGCAACGCGCAAGGACATGACGGCGACCCGGAACACGAAGCCCCCTGATCCCCGGTGCACGCCTGCCGGGGCCGTTTGCCGCAGTGCGGGGATGGGACGCCGCCGTATACTGCAAGTCATGAACGCGCCCCTCGATGTCAGCGAAACGACCCTCCACGACCAGGTCCGGGACGAGGGTTTCGCCTTCGTGCACGGTCCGCACATGCGGACCATGGTCGAACACCTGGCACCACTGAGCGATTGGGATGCCTTCGTCGCCAGCTGGAACGCGCTCGAGCCGGACACCTACCTGGCGGCCACGGGGCGTTTTCGACGCCGCCGCCACGCCACCTTCGCCGCATCCCGTTTCGGCCGTGTGGAGCCGAGGCCGCACCAGGCACATTTCCAGACCCTCACCTACAACCGCCTGCAGGGCGATATCGCGCGTTGGTTCGAGCCGGTCCTTCCGGAAATCGCCACCGGTGCCACGATGAGCGCGATCCTCGATTTCTGTCGCGACTTCTTCGGTGGGCTGTCTCCCGAGATCGGTCAATGGCACGTCGAGGTGCACCAGTTCCGCATCGAGGCCACGGCTGGCGCGGCAGGCGAGCCCACCCCTGAAGGCAGCCATCGCGATGGCGTCGACTATGTGCTGGTGCTGCTGGTCGACCGGGAGAACATCGCCAGCGGGACCACCACCATCCATGCGCCCGACGGGCGCGCGCTGGGCGAGTTCACCCTGGCTCAACCGCTCGACGCCGCGCTGATCCACGATCCAAGGGTGTTCCACGGGGTGACGCCGGTCACGCCACTGGACCCGGCGAAGGCGTCGCACCGAGACGTGCTGGTCGTGACCTTCCGCGCCGCTTGAGCCGCGTTTTCGCGTTCGCGCGAAGTCCACCGCCGGTTCACGGCGGCTGGGGCGTACTGCGATCCACCGCAGCCGCCGCCATGCCGAGGCCTCCATGAAAGCGTCCGTCTACTGCACCGCCCGCACCATGGAGCAGGCCGAGCACATCGTCCTCGAACTCAAGCAGGCCGGCTTTACCAGCGACGATATCTCCGCCCTCCTGCCCGATCGGCGCGGGACACGCGATTTCGCGCATGAACACCACACGAAGGCACCCGAGGGCGCCACCGCCGGCGGCGTGGTCGGGTTCGGCCTTGGCGCAGGTCTCGGTTGGCTGGCCGGCGTGGGCTCGCTTGCCATTCCCGGCATCGGCCCCTTCATCGCCGCCGGCCCGATCATGGCGGCGCTCAGCGGCGCGGCGGTGGGCACGGCGACGGGCGGGCTCATCGGCGCCCTGGTCGGCATGGGCATCCCGGAGTTCGAAGCCAAGCGCTATGACGCCAAGGTGCGCGAAGGCAGCATTCTTATTTCCGTGCACACCGACAGCGGCCACCAGCGTGACGTGGCCCGCGAGATCTTCCGCAACAACCACGCCGAGGACATCTCCACGGGCACCGAGGCCAGTGTCTCCTGATATCCACAGGCGCTGTGGAAAGCACCTGCATAACCATGTGGATAAGTCCGACGTTGCCTTACGCGACCGTCACTTGCGTTGTGTTGGTCACATAATCGTCACGATTTGTCGGCCGCCAATCTCAAGCCGGGAACGGACGACCGTGCCACAATAGGCGTTCCTCCGGCTCCAAGCAGTACGATGAACTCGTCCGGCAAATACGACTTCAAGCAGTTCCAGGAGGAACTTGCCGCTCTCGACCGTCAGGCCTCGGGAAGCAAGCCTCCTGCGGCCGATCCCGCGCCTCCCAAGCCGGCGGCTCCCGAACCGGCCGCCCCGAAGCGCCGCGGGCGCCCGCCCAAGGTCGACCCCCTGGCCGGTGCCCGGGTGGAGTTCGAAGCCTTGCGCCTGCGCCATGGCCTCACGGTGGCCGATGTGGTGTCCTGGTTTCCCCCGGAGGAAGGCGTCGCTTACCTGCAAGCCCTGATCGCCGCCAGCGAGCCGAAGCCACGGCGGCGACGCAAGGCCCTCGATGCGGATGCCGATCCGGGTGAGGCCGACGCCGCCGGCTGATCGAAGGCGCGAAGCCTTCAATGATCGTCGTAGTGGTAACGGCAGCTGACGATTTCGAGGCGATCGTCGCAGGCGGCATAGACCAGCCTGTTCTTTTCATCGATGCGCCGCGACCAGAATCCCTTGAGATCACCCGATAGCGGTTTGGGCCGTCCCGTGCCTTCGAATGGCGTGCGCATGGCTTCCCTGATCAGGGCGTTGATGCGCTTTAGCGTCTTGCGATCATGGGTCTGCCAGAACTCGTAGTCGGTCCAGCTCTCCGCGGTGAAAAGGAGCGTCCTGCTCATCGTCGGCGTCAATCCTCGGGTGCGGGATCGACGAGGGTTCGGGACGACAGACGACCTGCCCGCAGTTGTTCGACCGAGCGGGCAAGATGCTCACGATTTCCGCCACGCAGCAGGTAAGCCGTTTCTTCCATGCTTTCCCACACGGCGGCCGGAACCATGTAGACGGCGCGACTGCCATCGTGATCGCCTCTGCGAGTCACTATCGTGACCTCCATATCGTTGACGACGTCGTCCAGGACGGAAGCGAGGTTGTTACGAACCTCGGAATAATTGATGGCGCGCATCGCACACCTCACTTGTACAATTAACGGTACAAGTATAGCCCGGCGTGTCGGGACGTCAACTTTGCTATCTAATGCGCATGCCCCAGACGACCGCGCCGACCATCGCCGAAGCCCTCGCTTCCTTCGCGGTCCGGGAGTGCCGCACGGCCATGCGCGCCCTGGCGGACACAAAACAGCGCCATCGCGGCGTCCATGAGGCACGAAAGGCCGTTCGCCGCCTGAAGAGCCTGCTCACCCTTGCGGCGGAGCCGTTCGCCGAATCGCTGCCGTCGATCGAAACGACCCTGGGCCGCCTCGCCACCGGGTTGTCGCCGCTGCGGGATGCCTACGTGGCGGTCAACACGGCTCGCACGGTCGCGGGTCCCATGCCCTCTTCCGAATGGCGACACGCCATCGAGGCCCTGGAACATCGCAGCGAAGGGCGTCTCGTGGCTGCCCTGGCCAGGGACCCGCGTTTCCTCAAGCGCCGGCGCGAACTTCGCGACCTGGCGGCCACGATAGAAGCGCTGCCCTGGCAAGAGGTACGCCGCGACACCGTCGAACAGGCGATCGCCCGTTCGGAGCGGCGCGTCGCCAAGGCGCACAAGCGCGCATCCCATCACCCGTCGCCGGTCAACCTGCACCGCTGGCGACGCCGTGCGCGACGCCTGCGCATGCAACTCGATGCCTGGCGCAAGGTATTGAAGGTGACCGGCAAGTCGTCGCATCACCGCGCGCACGAGGACAAGGCCGCGGCGCATGCGATGTCGAAGCTCTCCGATGCCCTCGGCGCGAAACAAGACCTCCGGGCGCTGCGCACGGCGCTGCGTTCGTTGCGAGAACCGGAAGCGGTAGCGCCATTGCTGGAGCAGATCCGCCAGGAACTGAAGAAGCACCGGAAGATCGGTTGAACCGCCCGCCGGTCCATGGAAGTCCAGACGTCCATACCTCGACGCATGGCATCGCTTGCAAGGTGGGGTACCCTCGCCGCTCCACTCCCCGGAGCTTCCCATGATTCGCAATCACTTGAAGATCGCAGCGATGGCCTTCGGCCTCGCCACCCTGCCCGTGCACGCCGCGGACAAGGAACAGGGCTGGACCTCGCTTTTCGACGGCAAGACGCTCGCTGGATGGCATTCATTCGGACAGGAAGGCATCGGCAAGGACTGGAGCGTCGTCGACGGCACCATCCAGCTCCAGCGCGACCTGAAGGCTCCCGCGCGCGATTTCGCCGACCTCGTCACCGACAAGGCATACGAGAACTTCGACCTCAAGCTCGAATGGACCATGACGCCCTGCGCCGACGCCGGCATCATGTTCAACGTGCAGGAGTCGCCCAAATACCACGAGACTTGGGAAACCGGCCCCGAAATGCAGATTGCCGACCTGGTCTGCACCAAGCCGGACAGCTACACCCTGTACGAACGATCGGGCGACCTGTTCGACCTCATCTCCTCCGACATCGAGAACGTCAAGGAGCACGGCAACTGGAACACGGTGGAGATCATCGTCGACCACGGCCACGTGCAGTTCTTCCAGAACGGCCACAAGACCGTCGACACGACGTTATGGACGCCTGAGTGGAATGCCCTCGTCGCGAAGACGAAATTCGCGAAAATGCCGGACTTCGCCCGCTTCCATAAGGGGCACATCTCCCTGCAAGGCGGCGAAGACAAGGGCATCGAGCCGATCCGGATTTCGTACCGGAACATCCGGATCAAAGAACTCGGCTGAGGGCACACCTCGCCATGACCTTCGTTGTCATTCGAAGACATTTGACCGATCAAGGGCTCGCCGGCGCCTGACGCGGCGCATCAGGTGCCGATGAGTCCTCTTTCCCGCGAATTCGCCTTCATGCGCCGATTGATCCGCCGCACCGCGCCATCGAATCGTTAAATGCGATTCACGCCGACGGTCACACTTCGTCACATTGCAAATAGACAACGTTGTCATTGAGGACTAAACCGGAGCCGCGTTTCGCTGCGGCTGCTCCGCGCCGAACGCATCAGGGGAACGGGGGACACGGTCTCGACCGTGGGCCAGCGAGCCCCTTCCAACTACTTCGGTCTGGAGGCGCTCCATGTTCATGAAGACATCCGGTGTGCGGTCTCGTGCGGTTATCGGTGGGTGTTCGGGCACGCTGGGCGTGGCCATCGCCATCGCCCTCTCTTCGGTGGTACCGGTGCGACAGGCCCACGCGGCCGGTGCCTGCGCAGCGGCGTGGAACGCGACGGCGGTCTATACCGCCGGCAACACGGCCAGCGAGAACGGCACCAACTACGTCGCCAACTGGTGGACGCAAGGCAACGACCCTGCCACCAACAACGGTGGCAGCGGATCGGGACAACCATGGACCTCGCAGGGCTCGTGTACCGGCGGCGACACGCCACCACCCGATAACCCGCCACCGGACAATCCGCCCCCGACCAGCGGCACCCTGCTCTTCAGTCCCTACAAGGACATCACCATCAACCTCGACTGGAACACCAACGTCATGTCGACGATGGTGACCGGCACACGTCTGCCGGTCGTGGGCAGCGGCAGCCTCGTCTCCACCCAGGTGCCGAACCTCGGCGCGATCACACTGGCTTTCGCCACGGGTGAATGCGGAAGCGAGAACTGGGGTGGCGTGCCCGCGGCGGCCTTCGCCAGCGCCAACATCGCGCGCCTGAACAGCGCGGGCGTGAACTATGTCGTATCGACGGGCGGCCAGGCGGGTGTGTTCACGTGCGGCAGCGCGACCGGCATGGCGAAGTTCCTCTCCACGTACATGACCTCGCACATGGTCGGTGTCGACTTCGACATCGAGAGCGGACAAACGCCCGCACAGCTCAATGCCCTGGTCAGCAACGCCGTCTACGCCGAAAGCCTGTACCCGAACCTGCGCTTCTCCTTCACCCTCGCCACGCTGGCCGCATCCGACGGCAGCTATGGCGGCGTGAATGCCACCGGCGACGCGGTCGTGCGCGCGGTGAAAGCTTCGGGCCTCAAGAACTACACCATCAACCTCATGACCATGGATTACGGCTCCGCCGGTCCGGGCATTTGCGTGGTGAAGAACGGCAGCTGCGACATGGGCCAGTCGGCGATCCAGGCGGTGACCAACCTGCAACACACCTATGGCATCCCGCTGAGCAAGATCGAGATCACCCCGATGATCGGCGTGAACGATGTCTCGAGCGAGACCTTCACCATCGCCGATATCGACACGGTCACCAACTACGCCTCCGCGAACAAGCTGGCCGGCCTGCACTTCTGGTCGCTCGACCGCGACAATCCCTGCTCGGGTGGGTTCGCTTCGCCCACGTGCAACTCCGTGCCCAGCACGACCGTATTGCAATACACGAAGCGTTTCCTGAGCAACCTCGGCAAGTGACGAGTCACGGTCGCGAAGCCGCGGTGGCTTCGCGACCGTGCGAACCAGGACGCCATGGCCGCGTCAACCGGCCTCAGGCCGCGACCGCCGCCAGGTCGAAATCCGCCAGCCGCGTGATGGCCGGGTCGGCGACGGGAATGGCGAAACGGGGTTCGGCGTCCGCCAGGAAGGTCAGTTCCAGGCGCGGTGAATCGAAGAAGGTCGCGCGCAGGAGATAACTTCCCGGCAGCCACGCGATCATCCTCGTATCGCCGACTCCACCCACCTCGATGCCATTGACCATGGGCAGGAGGAAGGGCACCTCGATCACGCGTACCGCATCGGACGCCATGAGCTGGTATCCCCGGACCCGGGTCACCTGGATATGGTGAAGGCCGTCTTCCTGATGAAGGCGGAACGAGGCCGAACCGGGACGCCATGCGAAACCCTGGGCGATCTGCCGTTCGCTCCAGGCGCTGAAGGGCGAGTCCATCGCCGCCCAGCAGACGACGATCTGCTGCCGGGTCAGCCGTACGTCGACGAGCGTCCTGTCCATGCGTCCTCCTGACGAAAGCGACCCCGATGATACTCGTGATTATTTGCGCGTGCCGGAAACCGGCCGGCAAGTAACACGGTTGCCATACAACGATCCTAGGCTCGCGTGACGAACCTGGAGCCACTGTGTCGACCGAGACGCCGCAGAGCTGGGCGCGCCTCCTCGTGGACAAGGGCCCGTCACTCGCCAACTACTTCCTTCGCCGCGTGGCCCATCGCTGGGACGCGCAGGACCTGGTGCAGGAGGTTTACCTGCGCCTGCTCCGGTCTGGCCAGGGCGACACGGGCGCGGTTCGCAACCCGGAAGCCTACCTGTTCACCGTGGCCGCCAACCTGATGAAGGAGCATGCACAGCTGCGCCAGCGGGCCCCGGTCGGCAGCGAAGGCCTCGAGGAAGTCATGGAGCGGCTGGCCACCCCTTGCGATGCGGGTGCGGACATCGATCGCCAGCTGCGCCGGCAGCGGCTGGCCACCTTGATCGACCGGCTCTCGCCGAAATGCCGCGCCGTGCTGGTGCTGCATTATCGCGACGAGCTTTCGTATCGCGAGATCGGCGAACGCTTGTCGATCTCGCCGAACATGGTGAAGAAATACATCGTCAAGGGACTGGCCGCGTGCCGGCAAGGATTGCAGCGTTATGAATGATCGGCGCATCACCGAGGAAGCGGCTGGCTGGTACCTCGACATGCGCGAGAACCCCGGGGCGTACGCCCAGGAGCAGTTCCTCGCATGGTTGCGCCGCTCGCCACAGCACGTGGCCGAGTACCTGGCCATCGCCCAGCTGCACGGCGACATGCGCGCGGTCGCGGCGATGGATGGCATGTCGCTGGACGAGCTTCGGGCGCTGGCCGCGACGGAACCGAGCGTGGTTCCACTGAGGCGCGACCAGGCGGCCGGACCGCGGGAAGTCCCGGCAAGGCAACCCCGGCGGCACCAGCCCGCTCGCTGGGCTGCGGCCGTGTCGATCCTCTTGCTGGCGGCCATCGCATGGTTCCTGGGCCGGCCGCCGGCGGACACGCCCGGCGTCCGCTATGCCGCCACGGCAGATGGCGTCCGGACCGTCACGCTGGCCGACGACACCCGGATACAGCTTTCGCCGGGCAGCATCGTGGATGTCCGCTTCGACGACCGCTCGCGCCGCATCGAACTCGTGTCCGGCGACGCGTCGTTCGATGTCGGCAAGGACGCGACCCGCCCGATGGAAGTAAGCGCCGGTGGGCAGCGCATCGAGGACATCGGCACCGTGTTCGACGTCAGCCGCCGCTCCGGCGACGTCGAGGTATCGGTGATCAGCGGCCGCGTGGCGATCTCCAATGCACCGGCACCTTGGCTGGACCATGCCCGGCTTCGCCTCACCGGCCGGGGATGGCCGGCCGAGCGCATCGCCGAGATCGGTGGCGGTGAAACCGCGCGGGTGTCGGCGGATGGACGGCTGGTCGGCCGAGGCAAGGCCGACGTGGCCACGGTCGCCACATGGCTACCCGCCGAAATCCGCTTCCACGATAGCCGCATCGCCGACGTGGCACGCCGTTTCAATGCCTATACCGCGACGCCGTTGTCCGTGGACGACCCCGTCCTTGCGGAGAAACGCATCAGTGGCGCGTTCCATGCGCGCGACCCGGAAGCCTTCGTGAGCTACCTGGGCAGCCTGCCTGATGTCCGCGTGGTGCGCGAGCCGAAGCCTATTCGTTTCACCTCGGCGCGTGCCAGCCGCCGGCTGTAAGAAAAAATTCATCGAGATAGCGGTACCCGATGGGATGCGGGCGGACTCTTTGAAGGTATATCCCATCGAAGGAAGTTCCTCCATGCGTCGTTCGCTCGCCTTCTGCATCGCCCTGGCCCTTGCCGGTCCGCCCGTGTCGTCCGCCTTCGCGGAAGCCCCCGCCACGACACCCATCGCGTCGATGTCACTGGCGCAGGCGCTCGACCAGTTCGCGCAGGAATCAGGCTGGCAGGTGGTCTACGACGCCGGCGTATCGGACGCGATGCGCAGCAGTGCCGCGCCCGGAGGTGTCCCGGCGGAGCAGCAACTGGCCGCCCTTCTGCAAGGCACGCACATGACCTATCGGTTCGTCACGCCCACCACGGTGAAGATCGTCCCGGGAAACGCGCGGGCCGGCATCGCCCCGGCCAACGCCACCATCCCACCCGTCGACACCCGTGACGAAGCGAAGAACCTCGCCCCCGTCAGCGTCCACGCCAATGCGGTCGATACGCTGGCACCGAGCGCCGCGCCACTGGACGCCACGCAACCGACGTCGGTGATCGATGAACGCTTCATCCGCGACGGCCTGCGTTTCAACGCCAACTTCGATGACATCATCAAATACGCACCGAGCATCACGGTGACCTCGCCGGAGGGCCCCGGGCTGGGCAAGAACGAAGGCATCAGCCTGCGCGGATTCCAGGACGGCCAGTTCAACATCACCTTCGACGGTATTCCCTTCGGCGACGCGAGCGACCTGCACCACACGACCTCGGCCTATTTCAACAACCACGTGCTCGGCCAGGCCGAAATCGACCGCGGCCCCGGTGGCGGCAGCACCATCGGCAACGCCACCTTCGGCGGCACGATCGCCTTGCGCTCGCGCGATCCCTCGGACGAGCCCGGCATCACACCCTATCTCACGCTCGGCAGTTGGAACACACGTGCTGGCGGTGTCGCCGCCGACGAATCGTTCGGCAATACGCGCGTCTTCGCGGACATCTCCAAGGAGTCCAGCGACACCTACCTCAAGGGAACCGAGGACAAGCGTGAACACGCCTTCGTGAAGACCATCAGCCAACTGGGCGGTGTCACCACGCTCACCTTCGTCACCAGCTACAACCGAGAACACCAGAACACCGTGCAAGGCGCCACCAAGGACGAGATCGACCGTTTCGGCTGGCGTTTCGGCCTCGGCGACGACCCTGCCGTGCAGAACTACAAGGGCGCGAACAACGCGGCCTACTATTCGAGCTTCACCTACCTGGGCCTGACCAGCCAGATCGGCGGTTGGGATGTCGACGACAAGGTCTACTACAACACCTTCGACCATTGGGCGCGAAAAGCCGCCGATGCCACCGACATCGATCCCGCGGACAACGGCGTCACTTTCTATAACGCGAAGGGCAAGAAGGTTTCCACGGCACCCACGGATCTTCCGGGCAAGCTGTCCGATTCCGGATTCCACGCGTTCGGCAACGTCCTTCGGTTGGGCCACGACCTTGGGCCCGGCACCTTGTTCACCGGCGCCTGGCTCGAACGCAACATCGATGCGCGTTACCAGTATCCCGTGGACCTGACCACGGGCGCGAAAACCGGCACCAAATACGGGCCTGTCGAAAACTACGACCTGTCCGACCGTACCGACACCGTACAACCCTATGTGCAATACGACTGGAAGCCGACCGACAGCATCACGGTGAGCCCCGGCATCCGCTATTTCGAGGTCACGCGCAGCATCGACGCACCGCTGAACAAGGTCTCTCCCCCGGTACCGCTCACGGCGGAGGCGACCTACCACGCCACCCTGCCCTCCATCAGCATCCACGATCGCCTCAGCGATTCGTGGAGCGCCTACGCACAGGCCGCCAAGGGCTTCCTCGCCCCACCCATCGACGTGATCCAGGTCAATGGATCGCGCGGCCTGTCGCCGGAAACCACGCGCAACTACCAGCTCGGCACGGCCTACGCCTCGCGTGAACTGACCTTTGGCGCGGACATCTACTACATCGATTTCTCGAACTACATCTCGCAGACCGAAGTCGCCACCGACAACGGCAACGAGGATACCTTCGTCAACGGTGGCGGCGCCATCTACAAGGGCGCCGAGGTGGAGGCCACCTGGGCCCTCACGCGCACGGTGAGCCTGTACGGCAATGCGAGCTACAACAAGGCCACCTACAAGGACAGCAGCGTGCAGATCGCCGGCACGCCGAAGGTCACCGCGGCGCTGGGCCTGCTATACAGCGGAAGCAACGGTTACTTCGGCTCGCTGATGGGCAAGTTCCTCGGCCACCAGTACGGCATCGATAACACCACGGGCGACGACGGCAACCTGGTCTTCCATAACGACCAGCGCATCGCGGGATACCTGACCGTCGATGCCGCCGCGGGTTACCGTACCGACAAGGGCCCGGCGGGCACCAAGGGCTTCTCGGTGAGCGTGGACGTGAACAACCTCTTCAACGTGCACAAGTTCACCGGTTACGCGGGAACCCAGTCGGTCAGCGGCGCACCGCTGTACTTCGGCCTGCCCGGCCGCGGCATCTTCCTCGATCTGTCGGTGAAGCTGTGAGGGTCGCGTCCAGGCTCGTCTTTCTCGCCCTGGCCTGCGTGGCGTCGACAGCCGCGACGGCTGCCAGCGACGACGCCAGGCTGGAGATCGTGCTGATGCGCCATGGCGTGCGCTCGCCCACGAAACCCACGGCGACCTATGTCGACTATGCCCTCGGAACGTGGCCCGAATGGCCCGTGGCGCCAGGCCAACTCACTGCGCATGGGCGTGATGGCATGCGGTCCATCGGCAAGCAGTCGCACCGGCTAGTCGTCGCCGACGGTGCCATGGGCAAGGGCTGCCCGGCATCCTCATCGCTCGTGGTCGTCGGCGACAGCACGCCACGCAACCGTGACAGCAGTGTGGCCCTGCTTGCGGGGATGACGCCGGGCTGCGACATCGGTTACCTCGCCACGGACGGTGACACGAACAACCCCCTGTTCCACTTCCGCAAGGACGAGAACGACGATGACGACGGCACGGCGGCGACCGTGAGGCCACCCGTGGCGCTGGCCGAGCTGCAGTCGCTACTGTTGGATTGCGCCGGATCGTCGTGCGCGGACGCCGCGAAACGCGGCGGCAAACGCCTCCTTCCCGCGGACACGGGCAAGGCGATGAAGCTCGCCGGGACGCTCAGCGAAAACCTGATGCTCGCCTATGCGGAAGGCATGCCGATGAACCTCGTCGCCTTCGGTCGCGGCGACGGTGTGCTTCTCGGTCGTCTTATCGCCTTGCACAACGCTCAGTTCGACGCGACGAAGAAGGCCATGCCTGCCGCTGCCCGCGCCGGCTCGAACCTCGTCGCACACATCGCCGCGACGTTCGACGCCGCGCTTGGCAAGAAACCGTCCGTCGAGCCGCTCGTAACATCGAAACGCGGCGTCGTGGTGCTTGTCGGCCACGACACCAACCTCGCCAATGTCGCGGGTGTACTCGGCCTGGATTGGCATGATCGGAAACGTCCGGACGATTACCCGCCAGGGGGTGCCATCGTCCTGTCACTGGTGACCCACGAAGGCCATGACGCCATTCGCATCCGCAGTCTCATGCCGGACATGGACCAGTTACGGGCCAATCACTTCGACGGCATGAAGGCACAGCCCGTCCGTATCGCCGGATGCCGTCTCGTTGGCGAGTGCACGGTGGAAGAGTTCCGCGCGATGGTCGAACACGGCGTCGACACGACGCGCGTCGACGCCGCCCTCCCGCCGATGGTTCAGACGATAGGACGCGCTTTACCCCGGAGCCTTTAATCATGGCGCAAAGGCGAAGAAGATGAAGCATGCGAACAGCATGAGGTGAACGGCGCCCTGGAGCAAGTGCGTACGCCGGCTGGAAAACGTGACCATGCACAGGAACAGGGTCAACACGAAGAGCACCAGGTCCGTATGGCGCAGGCCGAGCATCACCGGGTGGTCGGTCAAGCCACCGATGATGAGGATCGCGGGAATGGTGAGCCCGATCGTGGATAGCACCGAGCCCATGAAGACGTTCACCGCTCGCTGCAATTCGTTGCGATTGGCCGCGCGTATGGCACCCATGCCTTCGGGCATCGCCACGAGTATCGCCATCGCGAGGCCACCGAGGGCGGCGGGCGCACCGAGCGTCTCCACCACGTAGTCGACGGGCACCGCCAGCCTGTCGACCAGGAAGACGACCGGGAGCATGTACGCGACGAGCAGCAAGGCGGATATCAGCGGTCCATGGGAAGGCGTCCGCGTCGTCGGTGCCTCGACACGCGAGGGCATGCCGTCCGGAACGAAATAGCCTTTCAATCGCCGCGTTTGCAGGAACAGGAAGGTGGCGTAGAGCAACAGTGCGAAGATCGCCAGGAACAACTGATGCGAAAACCGTAACGGCGAGTCGGCGGCATCGCGGGTGAAGCTCGGCAACACCATGCTGAGGACGCCGAGTGGAATGATCAGGCCGAGGTAGGCATTCGCGCCTTGCAGGTTGTACGACTGTTCGCTGTGTCTCAGGCCACCTAGGAGCAGCGACAGCCCCACCATGCCGTTCAACACGATCATCGTGACGGAGAACAACGTGTCGCGCGCGAGTGTCGGGTTGTTCGCCCCGTGGAGCATCACCGCCGACACGCTCATCACTTCGATGGACGTGACCGCCAGCGTGAGGATCAGCGTGCCGCGCGGCTCGCCAAGGTGATGCGCAAGATGCTCGGCATGGCGGACGACGGCGACCGCCGAACCCAGGACGACGAGGAACAGCCAGGCGAAAACCACGACCAGCCAACCCATCGATTCCAGTCCGGTGAGCAACACCTCCGGAACGGCGAGGAACACGAGGCAGGTGACCAGGCTCACTGCAAGGAACCATTCGGTACGGAACAGGGATCGCCTGCCCATGTCTGCTCCCGAAGCGTAGAGAGGGATGCCGGGTGAAATCCTAGCATCCGAAGCCATGGGACATGGACCGCCCGGGCTAGTTCCGTGTCTCGGCAGGCCGTTGGGGTACCAGCCAGATACACAAGGCCATGAACGCCAGCAACACCGCCGTCGCGCTGTAGCGGCTCAATGCCAGCCCGCCATCGTCGAGCGGCTTGTCGAGGAAATCGCCGAGCGCGGCGCCGAGCGGCCGCGTGAGCACGAAGGCCATCCAGAACAGCAAGGTGCGGGATACGCGGGTCACGGAATACACCACGGCGATCGCGGCAAGGAGGCCACCGAAGATCATGGCGCTGCCGAAGTAGCCGAGGCCGGCGTCATCCGCCGTCCAGTCTCCCAGCGCCGTGCCGAGTGTTTGCGAGAACATGATGGTGACCCAGTAGAACCACTCCGCCCGCGGCGTCACGATGTGATGTATGGACACCGAGCCCATCGCCCGGTACCAGATCGCCAGCGACGCCAGCACCAGCGCGAGGAGCAGCGTGCTTCCGCCGGCATAGCCGACACCCAGGGAACGGTCGGCGAAATCGGCCATCGTGGTGCCGACGGTCGTGGTGGCGACGATCGTCAGCCAGTAGAGCCAGGGATGGAAACGCGTCGCACGAACCTGCGCCACCACCGCAACGATGAAGATCGCCAGGAAGAGGCCGCTGGCCACCAGATAACCCAGGCCCAGCGACATCGAAACGGCGTCGCCACCCGTCTCGCCGAGCGTGGTGGCGGCGACCTTCAGTATCCAGAAGACGACGGTGACCTGCGGTACCTTGCCTGTGGTGATCGAGGCGGGAGTGCGCATCCTTTGGCCCTCGCTTGGGGAGCGGTCGAGTCTAGGCGGCGCTCCTTAGAAGGACCTTTCCGTGATCGGATGGCAGGTCGATCGAAGGTGGAAACGCCCCTGTCGCGGCAAGACGCTGCAATTCAGCCGGGCCACCCGTCCTGCGACAATCCTTCACGTGCCAAAACGTCGCGCCGGCGTACCCTGCGCGCGCCACGGCCTAGACTGGATGCCAGACGGAGATTCCCATGCACGTATCCGACACGGCGCTCCTATTGGCCCGCTGGCAGTTCGCCTTCACGGTGTCCTTCCACATCATCTTCCCGGCCATCAGCATCGGGCTGGCCAGCTATCTGGCCGTGCTCGAAGGCCTCTGGCTGAAGACCGGCAAGGTGGTCTACAAGGAATTGTTCTTCTTCTGGTCGAAGGTGTTCGCCGTCGGCTTCGCCATGGGCGTGGTCTCCGGCGTCGTCATGAGCTACCAGTTCGGCACCAACTGGTCGGGCTTCTCGGCGGTTGCCGGTGCGGTCACCGGCCCGCTGCTCGCCTTCGAGGTGATGACGGCCTTCTTCCTCGAAGCGGGCTTCCTCGGCATCATGCTTTTCGGGTGGACGAAGGTGGGCCCCAAGGCCCACTTCTTCGCCACGCTGATGGTCGCGGTGGGCACGCTGATATCGACCTTCTGGATTCTCTCCTCGAACAGCTGGATGCAGACGCCGCAGGGCTTCGAACTGGTCGACGGCAAGGTCGTCCCCACGGACTGGCTCAAGATCGTCTTCAACCCGTCCTTCCCCTATCGCCTCGTGCACATGGCGCTGGCCGCGTTCATCGTGGCCGCCGTGATCGTCGGCGCATGCGGCGCGTGGCACCTCCTTCGCGGACGAAAGGACGACGCCATCCGCAAGTCGTTCTCGATGGCCCTGTGGATGCTGCTGGTCGTGGTACCGATCCAGGTAGCCGTGGGCGATGCGCACGGGCTCAACACGCGCGAGCACCAGCCAGCCAAGATCGCCGCCATCGAGGGGCTGTGGGAAACCGAGAAAGGCGGCACGTCGCTCAACCTCGTCGGCTGGCCCGACATGGAAGCCGAGATCACCCACTATGCCGTCAAGGTGCCGCACCTGGGCAGCGTGATCCTGACGCATACCTGGGATGGCGAGATCCAGGGCCTGAAGTCGTTCCCGCCCGAAGACCGCCCGAATTCGACCATCGTCTTCTGGAGCTTCCGCATCATGGTCGGCATGGGATTGCTGATGCTCCTGCTCGCCGTGTGCGGACTCGCCTTGCGGCGCCATGGCCGCCTGTACGACGCGCGGTGGTTCCAGCGCTTCGCCCTGTTCATGGCCCCCTCGGGCCTGATCGCACTGCTGGCCGGATGGGTGACCACCGAGGCCGGCCGCCAGCCTTGGGTGGTCTACGGCGTGTTGCGCACGCGCGACGCCGTCTCGTCCATCACCGTGGACCAGGTCGGCACCTCGCTGATGATCTTCGTGATGGTGTACTTCCTCGTCTTCGGCACCGGCATCTACTACATGCTCAAGCTGATGGCGAAGGGACCGCACCTGCCCCACGACGAAGCCGATGCCGAAGCCAGCGACACCGGCCGTGGCAGGGAGCGATTCGACCATCGCCCGCTGTCGCGCCCCACCGACTCCATCGACGAGTAACCGCCATGCCTATCGACTTGCCAGTCATCTGGGCGGCCATCATCGCGTTCGGCGTGTTCATGTACGTCATGCTGGATGGCTTCGACCTCGGCATCGGCCTGATCTTTCCCTTCTTCGACCGCGAGGGCGAACGCCAGGTGATGCTCAACACCGTGGCGCCGGTATGGGACGGCAACGAGACATGGATGGTGCTCGGCGGTGCCTGCCTGTACGCCGTGTTTCCCCTCGCCTATTCCATCCTGCTGCCGGCGACCTACCTGCCCATCATCGCCATGCTCTGCGGGTTGATCTTCCGTGGCGTCGCTTTCGAAATCCGTGCGAAGGCACGGCGCACGCAGCACCTGTGGGACCTGGCCTTCATCGTCGGCTCCGGCGTGGCCACGTTCGCCCAGGGCGTGATCCTCGGAACCTTGCTGCAAGGCGTGGAAGTGCGCGACGGCAAGTTCGCCGGCGGACCCTTCGACTGGTTCTCGCCGTTCAACCTGTTCAGTGGCATCGGCCTGCTGGTGACCTATGCGACGCTGGGCTGCGGCTGGTTGTTGATGAAGACCGAAGGCGAACTCCAGCGCCGCATGGCGGTGTTGATGCGCCCGTTGACGCTCGCGCTCGGCGCGACGGTCGGTATCGTGAGCATCTGGACGATCGCCGGGCAGGATTCCGTGGCGAAGCGCTGGTTCGCGCTGCCCGACCTGTTCTTCTTCCTGCCGGTACCCATCCTGGTGATCGCCTGCCTCATTGGCATCCTGGTCTGCGTGCGCCGCGGCGCCGACCGCGCGCCTTTCCTGCTGACCATGGCGATCCTGTTCCTCGGCTACACCGGGCTGATCATCAGCATCTTCCCGAACATCATCCCGCCGTCGGTCGACATCTGGACGGCTTCGGCGCCGCGGTCGAGCCAGGTGTTCACCCTGGTCGGCGCGGCCATCGTCATCCCGATCATCCTCGCCTACACCACCCTGGCCTACTGGGTCTTCCGCGGCAAGGTGAGAGCCGACGACGAGGGCTACCACTGATGCCCACCCGCAGCCGATGGCGCCAGGCGGCGTGGTTTGCCCTGCTCTACGCGGGCGGTGTCCTCGCTGTTACGCTCGTTGCCCTCTTTTTTCGGCTGCTGATTCCTCGGTGAGCGCGCGCGGCTCGGCTTTGCCATCGCGTTTTGCTTGCCTTGAGGCAGGGGA
>Ga0182006_1000913_pt1 | contig 19703 bp, 21 predicted proteins | sample Sormic07211104_1_FD_123022 | JGI IMG/M metagenome (GOLD analysis project Ga0182006, IMG submission 123022) | Rhizosphere microbial communities from Sorghum bicolor, Mead, Nebraska, USA - 072115-104_1 MetaG | ecosystem: Host-associated > Plants > Roots > Rhizosphere | place: USA: Nebraska...
ATTAGATTTAAGCCCTAAGAACTACAGACTCAGGTTAAATAAACCTGATAGAACGAAAAGCCCGGAACGAGGTACGAGTGAGGACTTGAAGAGATAGCAGGGCGGTCGCAACCGAAGTACATAGAAAACCCTGCTTTTCAAAATAATGCAGACTACCTAATCACCTAGTTCAGACCTTCTAGGTTTAAGAAACTATAAGGTTTTGCGAATAAAAAATCCCGTTTAACCTCTCCAGGCAAAACGGGATAAAACCTAAAACAAAATCCGTTTCATTTGACAAAAACGTAACAACTTGTGTGTTGTTAAAATAATAGACAATAATTTCTGTTTAAGGTTTAATGCCCGATGAATATTTTTATTTAATTTAAGGCAGATTATAAAACCAATAGATAGAGGTGCAAATTTAGCGCTTCTTGAAAATGATGAGGGGTATAATAAAAGTCTTAACAGCAATGCTTACAATTTGTGATTATTTTTTTTGTTAGGCTTTCGTTAATGCTGCGCAGTTTTATCTAAGTTTGTTCAATATTAAATTATTTAGGATAGAAAATGTCGGTAAGGGGTAACCAGTTTAAAACCAATACATTCAGAGATAAAGGTGCAGAAAGTGCACCCGGCAGATCATCATCAGGTCGGCAGCCGAAAGAAAAAAGAGATTTTTTGCCAAGCTTCGATCTGGCAGACGGCCGTGCAGTTAAAATTGCAGGTCTGTTTTTTGTGATATTGTCACTTTACTTTTTAATTGCTTTTACCTCGTATTTATTTACCTGGCAAGATGACCAGAGTTATGTAATCGATGCAAATGGTGGTTGGGGCAATCTTTTTAAAACAACAGAAGAATTAAAAGAAGCTGGTGTTTCTATACCGGTAGTTCAAAACTGGTTAGGTAAGTTTGGTGCCTTGTTATCGCACCAGTTTATTTACGAATGGTTCGGTATTGCATCTTTCTTGTTCGTTTTGGCCTTTTTTATTATCGGTTACCGCTTATTATTTAAAGTTAAAATCCTTTCCATCTCGAAAACATTGGGTTATAGCTTTTTCTTTTTGCTGTTTATATCCCTAACCTTAGGTTTTGCACATAGCTTCTGGTCAGAATCGCCACATTATTTAGAAGGCGAGTTTGGGTATTGGAGCAATAAATTATTAGGTGCCCAAATTGGCGCAGCTGGAGTAGCGGGACTAATCGCTTTTGCTGGTTTAACCATTTTAATCATCGCTTATAACATTGATTTTAAATTTCCTGAACGTAAAGAGAAAGAAGTTTACCTGGACAACGAAACGCCAGATTATATAAATGATATCAGAGAGCAGGCCGTAAAGAACAAAACTTTCGACGAGCCTTCAGCACCCATTGAATTTCCTGTACGGGATAAACCAGTAAGTAACGAACGTAAACAACAAAACGTGGTACTACAGCCAAGCCGTTTTGAAGAAAAAGAAGAGGAAGAAGCTATAGCACCTGTGGTATTATCTCCGTTGGCTACTAATCTGCCACTTGCTACTGCTGCGGCAACAACACTTCCATTAACGGTAGAACCACCAATTGAAACCGAAAAGGAACCTGCTTTTACGATCGAAAAAACTGAAGAAGAAAAAAAATCGGATGATCTGGTAGAACAGTTTGGCAATTATGATGAAAAACTAGATTTATCGGGCTATAAGTATCCAACAATAGATTTGCTCGAAAATTATGGCACCAATAAAATTTCGGTAAATGCCGAAGAATTGGAAGCCAATAAAAATAAAATTGTAGAAACCCTTAATCATTACAATATCGAAATTGATAAGATTAAGGCAACCATTGGCCCAACGGTTACCCTTTACGAAATTATTCCGGCCCCTGGGGTAAGGATTTCGAAGATTAAAAACCTGGAGGATGACATTGCACTTTCGCTGGCAGCCTTAGGTATCCGTATTATTGCACCAATGCCGGGAAAGGGTACAATTGGTATTGAGGTACCTAACCAACACCCAGAAATGGTGCCTATGCGCAGCATTCTAAATACCGAAAAATGGAGCCAAACTACCATGGATCTGCCTATTGCATTGGGTAAAACCATTAGTAATGAGGTTTTTATAGCAGATTTGGCTAAAATGCCCCACTTATTGGTAGCAGGGGCAACTGGTCAGGGTAAATCGGTTGGTATTAACGCCATTCTGGTTTCGCTGTTGTTTAAAAAACACCCTGCGCAACTGAAATTTGTACTGGTCGATCCGAAAAAAGTAGAGTTAACTTTATTCAATAGAATTGAAAGGCACTTTTTAGCTAAACTACCGGGAGAGGCCGATGCCATTATTACCGATACCAAAAAAGTAGTCAATACTTTAAATTCACTTTGTATCGAAATGGATCAGCGTTACGATTTACTGAAAGATGCACAGGTTAGGAATTTAAAAGAATACAACGATAAGTTTGTTAAACGCAAGCTTAATCCGAATAACGGCCACCGCTTTTTACCATTCATTGTTTTAGTGGTAGATGAGTTTGCCGATTTAATGATGACTGCCGGTAAAGAGGTGGAGGCACCAATTGCACGTTTGGCACAGTTGGCCAGGGCAATCGGTATTCACCTGGTGCTGGCTACGCAGCGCCCATCGGTAAATATTATTACAGGTACCATTAAAGCCAACTTCCCGGCCAGGCTGGCCTTTAGGGTATTGTCGAAAATCGACTCGAGAACCATTTTGGATAGTGGTGGCGCCGATCAGTTAATTGGTCGTGGTGATATGCTTTTATCTACAGGTAGCGACTTAATCAGGCTACAGTGTGCTTTCGTTGATACACCTGAGGTAGACCGGATTTCGGAGTACATTGGTAACCAACGCGGTTATGCTGATGCTTATCAATTGCCAGAATATATAGATGAAGCAGGCGAGGGCAGTAAGGCCGATTTTGATCCTAATGAACGTGATAAGTTCTTTGAAGATGCGGCCAGACTGATTGTGATGCATCAACAGGGTTCTACCTCATTAATACAGCGTAAATTAAAATTAGGCTACAACAGGGCCGGAAGAATTATCGATCAATTGGAAGCTGCGGGAATCGTTGGTCCCTTTGAAGGAAGTAAGGCGCGCGAAGTTTTATACCCTGACGAGTATTCTTTGGAACAGTTCTTGAATAGTATGAATGACAAAGATTAGATTAAACCAATACCAAAAAATCTACTCTAACGTTTCAAAGGAAAAATTTAAAAAAGAAAAGATGAAGAAATTAATTTCAGCATTAATGGTTGTAGTTGCTTTTACAACTTCAACTTATGCTCAAACTGATGCGAAAGCTAAAGCCATTTTAGCTGAGGTGAGTAAAAAATACAAGTCGTATAATATTGTAAAAACAGATTTTACCTTCACTTTGGATAATCCAAAGGCCAAAGTAAAAGAAACCCAGCAAGGTACTTTGTATGTTAAAGCCAATTCTAATAAGTATAAAGTAGCGATGACCAATCAAGAATTGTTTAGTGATGGTAAAAGCCAATGGACTTATTTGAAAAAAGACAAAGAGGTGCAAGTGAGCAATGTAGATAATAGCGGCGATGCCATTAACCCTGCCAAGATTTTTACGGTTTACGAAAAAGGATTTAAATATGTGTACACGGGTGAAGAAAAAGCAGGTGCCAAAACCTATCAAATGATTGATTTAACACCTGTTGATGCTAAAAAATCAATCTTTAAAGTGCGTTTAAGTATCGATAAAGCCGCTAAACAAATTGCAAACGTGGTGTTGTTCGATAAAAATGGAAACAAATACACTTACAATGTGAAAACTTTTTCGCCTAATGTAAATGTACCAGAAACTACTTTTGCTTTCGATGCCAAAAAATATCCTGGTGTTGAAGTGGTAGATTTAAGATAATTGTTATTTCCGCCTGGGCGGGATGAAACCTGAGGTTCAGTTGGAAACAGCTGAACCTTTTTTGTTTCAGTGTGTTATAGACTTTTAATTAAATTCATAAGTAGGCGTATATTACTTTTTTGAAAAGCAGTTGCAGTAATTTTTAGGTTGCAGCAGTCCCGCCATTCGCTATAGGCCCGATGAAGAATCGGGCGCTGCCGCTGCTGTCGGGTTTAAGTGGCTTGGTTCTTTTAAGAAACATGGGTTTGGAAGATTTGGATGATAAGTTTGCAATGAATCGTCATCTCGACCGTAGTGGAGAGATCTTTTTTGAGCGTAGTTTCGGCGTTATGCTAGCTCGCTTTAATAACACACAGGTTTTGCCGAAGGGCGCTGTCAATCCCAAGAGCCAGAGAAATCAAAACGACAGGTGCATTTCGGGCAAATTAGCACTTACAAACCTAAAACGCAGTGGTTTTGTGTTCATCAGAAATGATTCGAAGCTTTGAAAGAATTGAACACAAACCCCGAAGGGCTCAATCAGCCCAAAGAAAGCATAAACAAAAACTGATTAAACGAAGTGCCGCTGTTTTTTTGATGCGGGTTGGATTGTGCAAAAGGCTCATTGCTGGATCCGATAGCTATCGGATGACAAAGCGCTTTGGGTACTTTGGCGCGACAAAATGCGCCAGCATTCTTGAGCACAAATAAAAATAACATGATCTGCGAAAAACTACCATGCCACCGCGGCATAGCGCGGAAAAATGAACATTGACTGAATTATTTGTTCAATACATGTAAATAGCGGAAAGATGCTGACCACGAAGTAGCTATTAGACCTTTAAAACAATAAAACTGCTAATAAAACAAGTTCAGCATAACGATCGCCTTAGCTATCGTACTCGCCAGAACATTGTAAAATAGAAATGAACACACTGGTTGATAAAATTTTCATCCTGTATTTATGAATGCTGCGCAGATTTATCTAAGTTTGTTTCCAATGTCATTGCCACTAACAAACCATACCTTAGAGAAATTAGAAACCCTGCTTTTTGCTATGGGCTATAAAGTTCGTTATGAGAAAGGGAACTTTAAAACGGGTTCTTGTCTGCTCGAGCACAATAAGGTTATTGTGGTAAACAAATTTTCAAATCTGGAAGGAAAAATTGCTGCATTGGTAACTTTGGTTAAGCAAACCAATACAGATGAAAACCTGTTAGAAGAAAAACAGCGCCAATTCTACTTATCCTTACAGCAAACCGAATTATTTTAATGAAGATACAACTCCAGCATTACAATTATAGAAAGGAAAGTTTAAGCAGATGAAAGTTACTTTTTTAGGTACTGGTACATCACAAGGCGTTCCTGTAATTGCTTGTAACTGCGAAGTTTGTTTATCTAATGATAAAAGAGATAACCGCTTACGGACTTCAATATTAATTGAAACAGCTGATAAAACCATCGTGGTAGATAGTGGGCCTGATTTCCGTTACCAGCTTTTACGCGAAAAAGTAAAAGACCTGGATGCGGTATTGTTTACCCACGAACACAAAGACCACATTGCCGGTTTAGATGATATCAGGCCATTTAATTACCTGCTGCATAAGGTAATTGATGTTTATGCGACAGACAGGGTTCAAGCGGCTTTAAAAAGAGAGTTCTATTACATTTTTGCTGAAACCAAATACCATGGTTTGCCACAGATTAATCTGCACACTGTAACCAATGGCGAAGATTTTAAAATTGGCGAAAGTACCATTATCCCTTTTGAAGTGATGCACCATTTGTTGCCCATTACAGGGTACAGAATTGGCGATTTTACGTACATCACCGATGCCAAAACCATATCGGAACCAAGTTTTGAGAAAATAAAGGGAACAAAAATATTGGTGATTAATGCTTTGCAGAAAGAACCGCATATTTCTCATTTTACACTTGGCGAGGCCATCGCCTTTGCAGAAAGGGTAGGTGCAGAAACCACGTATCTTACGCACATCAGCCATAATCTGGGTAAACATGCCGATGTAGAAAAAGACTTGCCATCGAACATCAGGCTGGCTTACGACGGGCTTAGTTTCGAATGTTAGCGTTATTTAACGTAAAAGCTTCATTCGTTTGTGATCAAAAAACGAAACTGCCGCAATATGTACTCGCAGATATTCCCATTCTATCATCTGCAATAAAAGCCATCCATGTGTGAAATGTCTTTCCTTTATAAAAAGAAGGAATTTCCAGGCTTTCCCTTTCTTTTGACCGCCTGGCACCACCTGTTTCATAGATGGCCGTTTTGTTGTCCACATCATAAACCATTAACATCACCTGGTCATGTTTCCTGATGTAATCGCCGTTAGCATTATCCGTCCAGCTGAAATGTACACCCGCATCGTCTTGTTCCACCTTAACCCCCTCCGCACCGGTGAGGTTTCCAAAGCTTAAACGCACAGCGGCATAGTCGATTTCGCCGGCGGCATTTTGGGCGTTCAGCATGTTATAGGATTTTGCAACATTATGGGCGGTCATCATGCGTTTTTTCGATTCCAGGTTAAAACCAACCCGGATAAAACCAACAATAGGGCTTAAAAAGGTCTGCATCATGGTAAAACGAGATCTGCAGGTCTTCTGATCAGCACTACCGGTTTTGTTTTTTATGGACTTTCTACGCTTGCTCCTGATAACCCATTTCCCGTTCAGGTAATAACCGGTCACGGCGCCCACTGTCCCGGTGAAGCCACCGTTAATTCCGTTTTCTATTTTTCCCATGATTGCATTAACTTATATTATACAATATAGCAACTTACTGATTAATAAACCAATAAGTTGTATTTGCTACTGATTTATATCGGCTTTTATTCGGGTGCAATTGTCATAAGTCCGACGAAACCCCGACTTAAGTGCGGCTAAAGTCCGTCTAAACAGTTACGCTGTTATGTCTGTCTTATACGTTTTACTATGGTAAGTCGTGTTACTGTTTATAATTGAATTTGGTGTTACTGTTTATGGTTTACCATGTTAAGATTTGCTTTCCGGAATTTCAGTTCAAAAAATATTTTATGAATGTTGCAGTGCAAGATGGTTAATTTATATATTTGCAAACTTCAAACCCAGGTGGCGACCCCAATAATTATCGGGATGGTAGACGCCTTCGGGAATGATTAAATAGTAAATACCCAGGTGGCGAAATTGGTAGACGCACCAGCTTGAGGGGCTGGCGCCCGTATGGGTGTGGGAGTTCGAATCTCCTCTTGGGTACTCTAAAAGCTTCGGTAGCACCGAAGCTTTTTTGTTTGTTTATGGCTTCAGTTTATATCCTTTTTTCTGAAAAATTAAATCGTTTTTACACCGGTAGTTGTTTGGATTTATCCCAACGATTAGATGAACATTTACAAGGTGTTTATACTGATAGTTTTACCAGTAAAGCTACCGACTGGGAACTTTTTCTTCATATCAATGATTTGGCATACCAGCAAGCTAGGCTGATTGAACTACATATTAAAAAAATGAAAAGCATAACTTACATAAAAAACCTAAAAAAATACGAAGATATTCAAGCCAGGCTTATTATGCTGTATAGATAAGGGTGGCGACCCCGATAGCTATCGGGGTGCTAGACGCACCAGCTTGAGGGGCTGGCGCCCGTACGGGTGTGGGAGTTCGATCCGATAGCTATCGGATCTCCTCTTGGGTACAGTTCAAAGTATTCATGCTAATGGTATAAACCGTACTTAGAACATTTCAAAGTACGGTTTTTTTGTGTAAAATTGGCCTTAAAAGCTATCTCAGCCTTGTTCAAAGTATTCCTGCTCATGGTCAGTCTGGTAGAGGAGGGGAGAGAAGATTAGCTTAGAACAATTGTTGCGGGTTCAAGCCCCAAACGTCATTTTGACTTACTATATTTCGATTTCGATTAATTCCACGCTTTACGGAATGCCCAGATTTGCATAGTTAATTGGAAAAAAAAATATGCAAAAGACAATTTTTATCACTGGTGCCTCATCTGGGCTGGGCAAGGCAACAGCTAAATTATTTCAGGCAAAAGGCTGGAGCGTGATCGCAACCATGCGAAATCCTGAAAAGGAAAATGAACTAAAAGAGCTTCCAAACGTAACCTTGGTGAAATTGGATGTTACTGATGCCGTGGCAATTCAAGAAACAGTTTCGACTATTTTACAATCCCTTGCTGTGGATGTTGTGCTAAACAATGCCGGTTATGGTCTGATAGGTCCGTTGGAAGCTTTGAAAGACGAGCAAATTCTATCACAGGTGCAGACCAATCTGTTTGGTGTGATCAATGTAACCAGAGCATTTCTTCCTTATTTTAGAGAAAGGAGAAGTGGAAGCTTTATCAATATTACCAGCACATTTGGATTGTTGGGCTATCCTACATGTTCGATTTATAATGCGACGAAATTCGCTGTAGATGGTTTTTCAGAGGGGCTGGCTTACGAATTGGCACAATTTGGGGTCAAAGTTAAAGTGGTGGCACCGGGCGGAATGCAGACTGATTTTGCGGGAAGGTCTTTACAGGGTGGAATGCACGAAGCATACTCTCAACTTGTAGCAAAAGTTGGTGAAGGCTATAGCGAGGAGCAGATTGCCAATTATTCAAAAGCAGACGACGTAGCCCAGATTATTTATGATGCAGCCACTGATGACAGAGAACAGCTCAGGTATCTAGCAGGCAATGATGCTATCGGTTTATACAGGGAACGCTTGGAATTGACACCCGAAGGACAATTCGAAAAAATACGTTCGCAATTTATATTTTAGTTACATTGTTTCTGTTGGATTTAATACCAGTCTGGCAGAAACGACTTCTTTATGGATTACTTAAATTTGTACTATGAAAAAACAGCCCGTCATATTCAGTTCGCTATCGCAGTTGCATAAGGCAATGGGGCAAGCTGCTCCGTCACATCCGCTGATCAGTATAATGAACTATGGAGATGCAAAGTTTGACCCAAAGGATTTTGAACAAGGTATTATACTAGACTTTTACAAGATATCATTCAAGACAAGTTTTTCCGGAACGCTGAAATATGGTCAGGGATATTATGATTTTGAATCGGGTGGAATGTCATTCATAGCCCCCGGACAGCTATTGAAAATGCAGGACGAAGAAGCCGATTATAGTGGGATGACACTTCACATCCATCCCGATTTTATTCGACATTATTCGTTAAATACACAGATCAAACAATATGGTTTTTTCGGCTACTCAGCAGCCGAGGCTCTTTATCTTTCCGAAAAGGAAAAAGCAACCATTCTGAGTATTTACAGATTTATTCAGGAGGAGCTGAGCGAACGCATTGATAAATTCAGTCAGGATGTAATCATTTCACAAATTGAACTTTTGCTCAATTATTCCAACCGCTTTTATGATCGGCAGTTTCTGACCCGAAAGGCTGTAAACAACGATATTCTTTCCAAATTGGAAGAACTTTTGAAAAACTATTTTATGGAGGATAAATTACTGATCAAGGGACTGCCGACCGTAAATTCAGTGGCGGAAAATCTTAATGTTACGCCACGTTACCTTAGCGATCTATTACGGAATCTTATCGGGTTGAATACCCAGCAGTTCATCCACGAAAAAGTGATAGAAAAGGCAAAGGAATATCTGGCTAAGGATGAATTGACCATTGCTGAAACTGCCTATCATTTGGGATTTGAACATCCGCAATCCTTCAATAAACTCTTTAAAAGTAAAACTTCGTTCTCCCCTTCAGACTATAAGAAGAGCTTGCAAAATTAATTTATAAAATTGTTTGTTTAGCTTGACAAAGGCATATTCAAAAGGATCAGCATTAGTTTTGGAGAAAATGATCTAAATCAGACAAATTCTGAAATGAATGTTTCAGATAATTTTTATCTTTGCACCTGAATTATGGCGAGAAATGTTGAATTTGACGAACAGTTGGCGGTTTCCAAAGCAATGGATGTCTTTTGGAAGAAAGGCTATAATGGCACCACCATGCGGGATCTGACCGAGGCCATGGGCATCAATAGCAGCAGCCTTTACAATACCATTGGCGACAAGCACGAACTTTTTATCCGCAGTATAAAGCATTATACTGAGACCAGAATGAAGGAAGCCGTAAAGCAGTTGGAGCCTATCAAATCTCCGATAAAGGCAATAGAAAAATTTATCCAATCCTCGGTTTATGTCATCACGAACGAACCCAACAGTTGTTTGGCCATTAAAACTACTTTTGAGGTAGCTACTACCGACGAGCAGGTGCAAAAAATCATCAAGGCCGATAATGATTTTACCTATAATCTTTTGAACGGTTTGGTGGAAAAAGCAATCCAGAAAGGAGAAATAACGGTAAGCCAAGATGCGGCTATGCTAACGGACTATATCATCAATCATTTTAGTGGCTGGCACGAATTTTTTATAATTCACAAGGACAAAAATCGCATCAAGAATATGGCATCGTTCCTGATCAAACAAATCAACCAATAATTTTTTTGCTAAAATCTGAAACAAATGTTTTAAAATTATGAATATACTAAATGAGTACAAAGACTATTACGCGGCAAATGAAAAGCCAGAAGTAGTGGAAATAAGAGAAGCAAACTATGTTTCTATTCTTGGGGAAGGTAGTCCCGGAACTTCCCTTTTCTATAAAAAGAAAGCTGCTATTAAAGAATTTATTGCAGCATTAGACCAGCATTATGCTGCAACAGATTTGGCATTTTCAAGCAGCGTGGTAGAAATATTCTACTGGTTTGATGAGGAAGAAGTGGGATATGTAGATATCGGTAATTTCTATACTACGGTGGATTTAGATCTGTTGAAATATCGTATTGTAATCCGCATTCCCGACTTTGTAAAAGCGGAAGCCATTCAAGAGATTGGGCAAACTAGCCATCTTGCTTTCGCAAAAGACTTTGAGCACTTTACCTACACGGCGGGAACCTGTGTACAGCTTTTGCACAAGGGACCTTTTGCTGGAGAATTGCAAACGCTGCCTATACTCCAAAAATTTGCGACGGAGCATGGATTTAAGAAATCCGGAATGCACCACGAAATCCACTTGACCCATTTTGAATCGGGACAAAGTCAGGTGCATCTGAAGACCATCTTGCGTGATCCGGTAATAAAACAAGACTAAATTTTTTTAAACAAATCTGAAACAAACGTTTCAATAATTACAATCAATAATGGAAAAATCAAATAAAGAATTATCAGGCAAGATAGCCCTTGTCACGGGCGGAACAAAAGGAATTGGAAAAGCTATTGCAGATAAGTTGGCATCCAATGGGGCAACAGTTGTGGTAACGGCAAGAAAACCATCCGAAGAAGAAAGCGGGCATCATTTTATAGCGGCCGATCTGACCATCGGTAGCGATATAGCCGTGCTGACAGGAAAAATCATCGAGAAATACGGAACGCTAGATATACTGATCAATAACGTCGGCGGTACTTCCTCTCCGGCAGGAGGTTTCCAGATGCTCAGCGACGACGACTGGAACAGAGATATCGAACTCAATCTTTTGGCTTCCATCAGGCTGGATAAGGCTATGGTTCCAAAGATGATCGAAAAGAACTCGGGAGTGGTGATACATATTTCCTCACTGAACGGCAAGATACCCTTGTACCAGTCCAATTTCTCTTACGGGGTAATGAAATCGGCTTTAAATGCTTACAGTAAAACACTTGCCAATGAAGTTGCCAAGTACAGTGTTCGGGTAAATACAGTTTCTCCGGGTATGGTCAAAACAACAGCTATGGAAACTTTTTTGGAAAGCTATGCAAAGAGCATTAACAAAACCGTAGCAGAAGCTTCCCAACAACTTATGAACAGCCTCGGCGGGGTGCCGATGAACCGTTTGGCCGAACCAGAAGAAATTGCCAATATGGTGGCTTTTTTGGTGTCGGATGGTGCCAGTTATATTACGGGAGCCAATATGCTTGTTGATGGCGGCACATTTCCAGCTGTTTAATTACGGGGTAGTTTAATAATAGAAAAAAATAATAAGATCGGAACATTCGTTTCGACAGGTCATTCAATTTAAAAAGATAAAATGGAAAAAGAACTTATAGGCAAGGTAGCCCTGGTAACAGGAGGTACAAAAGGCATAGGCAGGGCAATCGCCGAAAGGTTGTCGAATGCTGGTGCAATCGTAATTGTAACGGCAAGAACCCGCCCTATAGAAACGCAAACAAAACATCATTTCATCGCGGCAGATCTGACTATTGCTGGTGAAACCGACAAGGTTGTTAGTGAGGTCAATGAAAAATTTGGATCAATCAATATTCTTGTCAATAATATGGGAGGTTCTACCAGTCCTTCGGGTGGGTTTGGAGCCCTTACCGATGAACATTGGGAAAGTGACCTGCAATTAAACCTTCAATCTGCCGTACGCGTAGACAGGGCAATATTGCCGCAGATGATGGAAAAGAAAAGCGGTGTCATCATTCATATTTCTTCGGTCACAGGTACGCTTCCGGTATATCAATCATTGGGCGGTTATGCCGTAGCCAAAGCTGCCCTGAATAATTACAGCAAAAGTTTGTCGAAAGAATTTAGCCCAAAAGGGATCAGGGTGGCTACGGTCTCTCCAGGAATGGTAAAGACAGATACCATGGATGCCTACCTGGAATCACTGGCCGAAACATCGGGTTTGAGCATTGAACAGGTAACACAAAATTTGATGGATAGCCTCGGCGGAATACCATTGGGAAGGATGGCTCTGCCGGAGGAAATAGCAGAACTGGTTGGCTTTTTGGTATCTCCAAAAGCATCCTATATCACAGGGGTAAATTACATTATTGACGGAGGGTCAAATCCATCATTATAATTCTTAAATATTACAAGAATATGGACAACAAGAAAAACGAGCTCCTGATTTATGGTGCATCTGGATATACGGGAAAAATCATTGCAGCCAGAGCAAAGGAATTAAATATTGATTTTGAGATTGCAGGACGGGAACCCGATAAAACTCGAAAATTGGCAGAAGAATTGGCGGTTGATTATCACATTTTTGATGTAGATACCGAGTACGCTTGGAAAAAAGCATTAGAAGACAAACAAGCTTTGATCAATGCGGCTGGGCCATTTCAGTTCACTGCAGAACATGCGATGAAAGCCTGTCTCAAGGCTGGCGTTCACTATCTGGATATCAGTGCGGAACTGGATACCTACCGATTGGCACAATCGCTGGATGGGGAAGCTCGGGAAGCAGGAATACAATTGATATCCGGTGCGGGACTTTTCGTAAGCTATGACGCCTTGGTGGTGCATCTTTCAAAATTAGTAGCAGAACCTGAATATCTGAAAGTGGGTTTTCGACACTACGGAGGTTTTTCCAGAGGGTCAGTTTTAAGCAGTAAGAACATCGCTGACCTGGGCATATTGATCCGTAGAAATGGTGAAATTATTGATAATCCTGATCCACAGTCGAAAGTGTTTTTGTTTGGTCAAGAGGAAGTGGAATGTATGCCTACACCTCTAGGTGGAATTATCCTAAGTTATAAATCCACGGGAATTCCAAATATCGAAGAATTTTTTTCCTTGAAACTGCCCGCCACAGAACTTCAGGATTTAACCGTCGAGAATCTGCCCGATGGACCGACCAAGGAAGAACGGACAGCCGGGCGAAATGGAATTTCAGCTGAGCTTACAGGCAAAGACGGGAAAGTAGTAAAAGCTTATGTAGATGCCCCTTCGGGATATGACCTTACACCGCTTTCGGTAGTAGCTGTAGCGCATCGCATCTTAAATGGCGACTTTAAAGTGGGCTATCAATCACCGGGTTCAGCTTATGGTGAAGATATCTTGAAGGATATTCCGGATACTTATTTAATCGACACTATTGCCTAAAAAATATCAAACTTAAAAAATTAAAAAATGAGCAACGAACAACAAATCCATAATTTAATTGCCCGATACACACATTATGTAGATCAGGCCAAATTCGATAAGGTTGGAGATTTATTTGCTAACGGGAAAATTATAGCCCCTGGTAATGTGATGGAAGGTAAAGAAGGGGTGGTTAGCCAATTAAGCAAAAATTTGCAGGTCTATGAGGACGGAACCCTTCGAACGGCACACCTGACCACTAACACGATTTTGGATATTCATGAAGATACAAATGAGGCTACGTCGGTATCCTATCTCACGATTTTACAAGCTGATGCAGAAAGAGGACTTTCTTTACAGCCAATAGCCGTGGGACGTTACCACGATACTTTTAGACGTGTGGATGGGCAATGGGAATTTTCGGTCAGAGAACTTATCATCACACTGGCAGGAGATCTTTCACATCACGCAGCACCAAATACCATCGACCCTCAGAGAATTGAAAGCAATAAGAAAAAAGGTGTTTGAAACATAGATAAAAGGGTTCGTCAAAATGGCAACGAAACCTTCCGTTTTGACGAACTTAAACCTAGCCGTTTAGTTCATCTTTGTATTAACATAAATTAATAACAATGAGTTACTGCAACTATATACCTATGATGAAGGAACCAAGCCGAAGCCTTCACCAGAATTATCATGATAAACATTACGGATTTCCCATTCATGATGACAATGAGCTTTTCGGTCGCTTGATTATGGAAATAAATCAAGCGGGGCTGAGCTGGGAAACTATCCTTAAAAAAGAGGAAAACTTCCGTAAAGCCTATGATGATTTCGACATTAAGAAAGTTGCAGCCTATAACGAGAAAGACAGTGAACGATTACTGAACGATGCTGGGATTATCCGTAATAAGCTAAAGGTTAATGCAGCGATTGAAAATGCCAAAACCATTTTACTATTACAAAAGGAATATGGCAGTTTTGAAAAATGGCTGGAGCACCATCACCTAAAAACCAAAGAAGAATGGGTAAAACCGTTCAAAAAAACATTCCGTTTTACGGGTGGTGAAATCGTAAATGAATTCCTAATGAGCATTGGCTATCTTCCTGGAGCTCATTCGCCATCCTGCCCAGTACATATGGCTATATTAGAAACAAATCCAATGTGGGCTAAACGATAGTAATAATATGAATATTGAAACATTTATCAAAAATTGGATTGCTGCCAGCAATGCATTCGATATTGAAAAATATCTTAGCTTTTATCAGCCCGAAGCTGTTTTAGATGATCCATCGGTAGGCCGGAAGTTTGAAGGGCATAAGGGAATTAAACAATATTTTGATAGCTACTTTATCGGATACAATACACTTACCAAGCAGGTAAAGCTTAAGGTAATTGATGAAGAAAATACCCATCTTGAAGTGCAGTTTACAGGAAATTTTCCTGAAGGTAAAATTGGAGGTACGTTTGATTTTAAATTCAAGGAAGGGAAAATAGCTTTTGTAAGAGCAGATTTAATTCAATAATGAAAACAATAAGATTATGGATATAGATAATTTTGACCAAATCATTCGTCGCTCTGTGGAAATTAGAAAAAAATACCACGAATTGGAGTTGTTGCACCATGGGAGTGAATGGACTATTGAAGAAGATGCTCTGGCTTATTTAACCGATGCCGGTTTAGTAGGCCGAAACATTATGTCGCAGCAACAACGTTGGCCCAAAGCCGGTTCTGAAGCAGAATTGGAACATAAACTTGGTGAAAATATTTGGTGGCTGATTGTCTTGGCAGAAAGGTCTGGAATCGACATCAGGGAGGCGATTGGTAAATTTTTAGACAAAATGGATGTTGCATTGAGGTAAAACGGTGAAGAAATAAATCAAGTGTGATTTTATGATTTAGGCCTCCGAAGGCATACGAAATACTATTAATGGATTTTGCCAAATTTTTTGTTCTATTATAATCTGCTCAAGGTGATCTAATTTAAAATCTCCTTGATTTTTGATGACTGTTTAAATGAATTTTTTTCTCTCCAAATCTTCGATTTATGGGCTCAATAAGCAATAAAAAGCGATTTAAATGTTCAAAGTATTCCTGCTGATCGGTACAGTTCTAAGTATTCCTGCTTAGATATAAACCGGACTTTGAACATAAAAAAGTCCGGCTTTCTTCTTCAAATCGGTCTTTAATACTATCTCAGCCTTGTTCAAAGTATTCCTGCTAAAGGCTTTTACAATTAAGGGGGATTAGCAGATTATGTTTGAACTCTTTTGCCCGGAAGCTATATTGTGGAGAATATTGCAATTAATATTATTGTGTGTCTAAGTGCTGATAGTAAATCATTAACCCACCAAGTTTATTTGTTTTTTGCCAAAAGCAAGAGAAGGTCAACACTAAGATTATTTCTGAAAAATCTAACTGACATTATTTAATTAAATACCTGATCAAAGGCATAAATTAGCCTGTGAACAGGTATAGGTTTATTTTTTCTGGCAGGCCGATGCCTCAAGCAGATCTTTGTTTTCAGCTAGAAACTCACGAACTGTTTTTGCAGGTCTACCCAGTATGTATGGAATATCATTCTGTACCATTGACATGTAGGACATCCTTCCATCGAGCATTTGCTTGACAAATTCAATGTTGGCGCTGGCATACCGACTGTCCGCACCTTTCGCGATCCATGCGTCAATCAGTTCTTTAAATTCATCAAGGCCTTTTTCATCGCATTTGATTTCCAGTCCGGTTACTTCACTCATCAGCTTGGCGATCTCCGTTCCGCTATGGCTTTCAACACTCAGCCAATAATCTTTACCGGCATGCCTCTCAGGGCCATCTACAAGAACTTTTGCGGCTACCGCGGCAATGTCGCTAGCGGCAATGTAGCCTACCTTTCGATCCTCCCAGTAGGTCGTAAAAGTAAGATTCCTTGGTAGGTAAGCACCCGTAAGGGCCTCCATGAACATATTTGGATGTAGGTGTGTCCATGCCATGCCACTCGCTTCAATATATTTTTCAATCATCTGGTGCCACGCAAAATGAGCATCAGTTGTGTCCCATTCAGCGAATACCCCAACATGTACGATATGCCTAACGCCTGCTTTTTTCGCAGCATCCACTAAAGTTTTACTCTGGGTGAGCATACCAACCGTATAACCAGTCAATAGGAAGATCCGATCAACGCCAGCAAGCGCAAGCGCAAAGGTTGTCGGATCATCAAGGTCCAGAAACTTGCAGTCTTTTCCGTCGCTACAAAGCTGCTCAACTTCGTTCCGCCTACGGGAAGTGATCCGGATATTAACAGGTTGATCTTTGAGGTCTTTTACGAGTTGACTACCGATTGTTCCGCTGGCGCCTAGGATGAGTACGGTTGGATTTTGTTTATCTTCCATATCTAGTTATTAATTCTATTGGTTAATGCTTCAGCACAGATTTGTAACCCTAATCTTAATTATTTGTGGTAACAAGGCTCACCTGAATATTATTTCTGGTGGCGTTGGAATAGGGACATACCTGATGTGCCCGTTCAGTAAGTCGCCTGGCTTCTTCAATAGATATTTCTGCTATGTTTACCGCCAATTCTACTGCGCCTCCCTCCAGTGGACCAATCGCTACTTTTGCAGTAACAGATGTTTCTCCAGTTTTTACCTTTTCCAGGCGAATGGTATGGTTAAGGGCACTATCAAAACAGGCGGCATAACCGGCTGCGAACAACTGTTCGGGATTAGTGTAATCATCGTTAGCACCGCCCATTGCTTTTGGGGCTCTTACCTGCAGATCTAAAACTTCGTTATCACTGGTAACCTTACCATTCCTACCTCCGATAGCAGTGGCTACTGCTGTATATAATACTTTCTTTGCTATTTGTCTTAAATGTTTTTTATTTGCTTTTTCCCATCTCATGTAAACGATTGCCCGCTAAAACTTCTTCGTATGAAGGCCATTGGTCTTTTTTCATCAGGTTGTCCATGATAAAATCCCGGATTGCAGGGGCTTTTCCTTTTTCAGCAGCGGCAAGTGCCTGTTTTAATTCTGCTTCGTTCAGTTCGGTACAGTAGGCTGGTGTCCCAGGCTGCTGTCTCCAGGAATCTGCCAAATCCCCGCCGTCAACGGTATCAAAGCCTGTAAGATCGACAAGATGAGCGACTACTTTTTTATGTTCGGGATTATCACCAGCTATAGAAATAGCTACCCTGTCTTCTGCACCTGATGGTCTGCCCTTGTATTTTAAGGTGCCTTCCAGCATATTGTTGAACACTTTTACAAGTGGGCGATCTAGTATTCCAGCAATGTATTCGCTTTCGGTTAGCTGTTCCAGTTCAGGAATATCGCCATCCCTAAAGGGATAATAGTTGGAAGTATCCATTACGACCACATCCTGGGGTACCGCCGTGAGCAAGTCCTTCGGCAGATCTTTGTATGCATTGAATGGCATGGAAAAAATAATGGCATCTACACCTTTCACTACATCATATATGCTGGCTGCGGTTGCACCCAGAGCGCTTGCAATTTTTTCCAATTCAGGCATTGCCCTGGTATTGGTAACTTTTATCTGGTATCCTGCCCCAGATAATTTTTCTGCTAAAAGGCTTCCTATGGAGCCGGTACCAACAATTCCTATTTTCATAATTCTATTTTTTATCTGTTCTTATCTTATTTTAGACCCGAGGGTCTATTCCATATTGTTCTGGCACACCGATATGCTCCCTTAGTGTGTTCCCTTCGTAGTCTTGATGAAAAAGTCCGCGTTCCTGTAAAATAGGAACTACTTCATCAACAAAAGTGTCAATTCCATCATCCAGTACATCTGGTGAAATCCAAAAACCGTCACAAGCGCCAGCCTCGAACCATGACTGCATATGATCGGCAGCTTCAATTCCCGGACCGACGATTGCGGGATGGTAATCAATAATTCCATGGGCAATAACATCCTTCAAACTCCAGCCTTGCTTCGCAATTTTTAGGGCGTTGGAAGAACGTGGATCATAAGGTGAGGGGCGTGATGCATCCAATTGCGCTTGGGAGAGAGGTTCGTTCAAATTGTGACGTTCTAGCCTGATACCCAGCATTTGTTGGAGGTAAGCTATCTGCTGCGGAATAAGATGCCCCATTAGCTGTATCCGGCGGTCCAGTGCTGTTCGCCTATCTTTAACGATGGTCGTCATCATCCCCGCGATAAACTTGATTTCATCTGGATTACGTCCGTATTTTACTGCAGCTTCACGAAAGGCGTTGCGTTGTTGTATGCCGTCCTCAATGCTGAAAGCAGCGCCGATGACCACATTGGCAAACCGACCGGCAAGCTCGTGCGCATTGGGACTTCCTCCAGCATGAAAAACTATAGGCTGTCCCTGCGGCGATGGAGGGATATAAAGCGTACCTCTGGCATTTACATATTTGCCATTATAATTGACAGTAGAAATTTCTTCTTGCCTTGCAAAATGTCCGGTTTGCTGGTTATGTACCCAGGCCTGTTTGCCCCAGCTGCCCCAAAAGGCCTGAACCAAAGGGACGACCTCGTGTGCACGTCCATAGCGGTCTTTGCTTGAGGGAATGGTCTGACCATAGATTGCTGCCACCTCATTGCTGGTTGAAGTTATGGCGTTCCATCCGGCCCGTCCGTGGCTCATGATGTCTAATGCCTTGAACTGTTTGGCCAACGTATAGGGTGCATTAAAGGTGGTGGAACCTGTAGCTACGAGGCCTATGTACTTGGTTTCCCGTGCCACGGCAGCCAGGGTCATCATCACATCGAGGTTGAAGTTCGGCGCTTCGGTTTCAAGAAGAGAACTTTGATCAGTGAAAGGTCCGTCGGGCAAGAATATAAACTGGAACTTACCTCGCTCTGCTGCCTGAGCATGTCTAACACGTGCATCATAACTCGTATAGCTTTTAGGATCGACACCTGGCATTCGCCATGCGCCTGGCTGGAAGCCGTATCCGTTGCCCGACGTTAATCCGATTAGCATTTTTTTGTGTTCTGGAGTTTTCATTTTTCAATGTTATTGGTGGAATATGACATTGCTGGAAATTGGGTCCCTTCCCAACCTAAATGAATTACCA
>Ga0182006_1000914_pt1 | contig 19701 bp, 10 predicted proteins | sample Sormic07211104_1_FD_123022 | JGI IMG/M metagenome (GOLD analysis project Ga0182006, IMG submission 123022) | Rhizosphere microbial communities from Sorghum bicolor, Mead, Nebraska, USA - 072115-104_1 MetaG | ecosystem: Host-associated > Plants > Roots > Rhizosphere | place: USA: Nebraska...
AGCGCCTGCACCGGCCGCAGCATCACGGCCAGCGCATCGCTCAGGCCGGTGCCATGCAAGCCGAACTGGCCCGCATACATCGTGGCAGCGGTGGCGAAATCCGGCGCGCGGAACAAGGTCCAGGCCAGGCACACGAACAGCAACGTCAAGCCATGGGCCAGCCACGAAGGAATGGAAGGCAACGAAGAGCGCGACCACGCGCGGTCGATGCACAGCGCCACGCCATGCGCCGAACCCCACAGCAAATAATTCCAGCTGTCGCCGCCATGCCAGAGACCGGCGATGGCCATGGTCAGGAACAGGTTGCGATAAGTCTTCCAGACGCCGTGGCGATTGCCGCCCAGGCCGATGTAGAGATAATCGCGCAGCCAGCTGGAGAGCGAGATGTGCCAGCGCCGCCAGAAATCCTGGATGCTGCCGGCCAGATAGGGATGATTGAAGTTCTCCGGGAAGTGGAAGCCCAGCATCAAACCGAGGCCGATGGCCATGGCGCTGTAGCCGGAGAAATCGAAGAACAGTTGCATCGAATACGCCAGGCATCCGATCCAGGCATCAACCAGGGTCGGATGCTCCAGGTGGAAGGCCGCATCCACCAAGGGGGAAAGCGTATCGGCCACCAGCACCTTCATGGCCATGCCGACCGTGAAGCGGCGCGCACCCAGCGAGAAATTTTCCCGATTGAACCAGCGCTCGCGCAACTCGCGCTGTACCCAGTCGTAACGGATGATGGGGCCGGCAATCGAGTGGCCGAACATGGAGATGTAGGTGGCGTAATTGATGAAGCTGCGCTCCACCGCCACCGTGCGCCGGTGCACATCCACCAGATAGGAAATCGCCTGCAGCACGATGAAGGATAGGCCCGCCGGCAGCGCCACCTTCTGCCACGCCAGCGGCATGGCGCCATAGTGCTGCATGACTTCGCTCACGGTGGCGGCGACGATGTTGGCGTACTTGTACCAGACCAGCACCGCCGTGTTGAACACCACCAGCGCGATCAGCAGCACGGGACGGCGCAGGCTGCCCTGCCCTTCTTCCCGCGCACGGGCGCGATCCACCAGCAGCCCGCCGACCCAGGCCACGATGGTCAGCACCACGTGCAGGGACAGGAACAGCGGACTGAGCCACCCATAGAACAGCCAGCTGCCCGCCAGCAGCACGCCATTGCGTGCGCGCTGCGGCACCAGGGCATAGACCAGCAGGAACAGCGGCAGGAACAGCGTCAGGAATTCAAGCGAGGCAAAGACCATGGCGTGGTGCAGTCGGCGTCAGTCAGCGTAAGTCAGCGTCAAGCAATCAGTTGGCCAGCTTGTCAGTCGCGGCCAGGAGGCGCGGACCGCTGGCCGAGGGCAGCAGCAGGACGCTGTAGCGCTCGCCCGCTTTCAGTTCGCGCAGGTCCAGCACCGGGCCTGTGTTGGTCCCGCCGCAGACCAGTTGCACCGACAGCTTGACCGGATTGATGGAACGGCGCTGCAGGCTGCCTTGCGCCACGCCCTTGAACAGGTCGGCAGTGCGGCCGGCCGGACGCAGGGCTGCAGCGGCACAGGAAGCATCGAGATTGAAGAAGGCCAGCGAGGCCTTCAGGCCATTGAAGTCATCCGGATTGTCCTGCACCGTGACCTGGCGGATGCCCTTGGGGTCAGGCAGCACCACCACCGTGGCGAACTCGCCCGGCTTGGCCTGCACGCCCAGCTCCAGGCTCTTGCCCGCCACCGTCAGCGTGCCCTTGATGGTGGACTTGGCCTGCACCGGGAAGAAGGACGAGACCGGCTTGGCCGCGTCCAGTTTCAGCGGCGGCTGGCCCTTCTGGGCCACCACTTGCAGCGCGTCCGGCGTGGCGTTGATGAAACGGATGAAGGCGGCATCCTCGGCCGGGCCGGTCGGATACAGCGGAATGTCAGCGGCCATCGCCCCCGCACAGCCCAGCAGGGCCGCGCTCGCGGTCAGTGCGCGCAGCACGCTCATTTCTTGGCTCCCTTGGCGCTCACGGCAGCGGCCGGCAGCTTGCCCAGCGCATCGCCGATGGCCGAACCCCAGGACTTGTAGCCGGCCACTGTGAAGTGCTGGCCATCGGTGGTGATCCATTGGCCCGGCTTGGACATGGCCAGCGAATCAATGTAGGTGCAAGGTGCCACGTTGGCAGCCAGGAACTGCGACATCAGCTGGGTGCGCGCATCGTTCTTCTGGTACATGCCGCCAGCCTTGCCCCAGGCCGGTCCGACCCAGGCGCACTTGGTGCCGGTGGCGGCAATCGCCTTGGTCAGGCTGGTCACGCTTTGCCAGGCCCAGGCCTTGGGGAAGGCCGGCTTGTCGTAGGAGGCCATGGTGTCGCCGATGACCAGCACCACCAGGTCCGGCTTGTCCTTGGCGATCAGTTCAGCGATGGGCGTGGTGCTGGCATCGCGGCCCTTGATCTGAATCTTGCCGTTGTCGATCTGCTCGGCACCGCAGTCGACCTTCTTGGTGGTCAGCCAGTCGCCGGCACTGGCACCGCAGGCGCCGATGGAGTGGACCTTGGCGCCCATCTGGACCAGCTTGGCATTGAGGGGTTCGGTGAGGTGGTCGGCCAGGCTCATATGGCTTTCGCCCAGGACCAGGATACTCAGACCAGCGAGAATGGATGCAGCTGCCATGGCAATCTCTCTATCAAAAAATGTTCAGTCAAATCAGTTGGAGTACGGCGAACGATACGGGCTGACCGGCAAGGTCAGGAAACTGCCCTGCATGTCCTCCAAGGTATAGCGCAGGTACATGGCGACATTGAGTTCGCGGAAGTCGCTCGAATTGTTCAGGCGCAGCGTACCGCCCACAAACAGACGCGGCGCAAAGCGGTATTCGCCGCTGCCTTCCAGGCTGTAGCCGATGCCGGTCTTGGTCTGCTGCCCGTAGGTCTTGCCGCTGGCCGCTTGCAGGGCGGCATCCGTGGGGAAGTAATCCGCGCCGTCCTGGCGGAAGTACTGCACACCGGCCGAGCCCTTGAGCTGGAAGCTGAAACGGTCGCTGCGCTTGGCCCAGGTCACCGGCACGCCCAGTCCCAGATAGGCCTGCGGGCTGAAGTAACCGCCGTGGCCATAGGTATAGAAGTTCTGGTTGTTGGCGTAGCTGATGAGGGTGGCGGAGACACCGGCCGTCATCTTCTCGTCGTTGCCGTTGGCCAGGTACTGGTAGGCACCGCCGCCCAGTTCCACACGCGTGTTGGATTCGACGTTGCGGCCCATCAGGCTGTGCAGGGCACCGTAGGCGTAGACGCCGGTCTGGGCATCATCCGAACTCATCTCGGCACGGCCGCCATTGGCGGTCACGCCGCCCCAGGAACGGCCGATGCGCGGGTCGGTGCTGCCGGCAAACGAGGTGATGCTGTCGTTGACGGCACGGCGCGACACCGTCACGCCGAAGCGGTTGGTGCTGCTGCCGCCGAGCGGCTGCTCCACGCTCACGCCACCGACCACGTTGGGATACTTGAAGCCGCTGGGCGTCGTGCCGATGTCGGCCTTGATGCCATCGTCAGGACGCTCGTAGGCTACCGCCACGCCCACGCCGCTGGCGCTCTGCTTGCCCACGCCGGTGGCACTGGAACCGCCACCGCCGAAGCGGCTGGCGGCCTCGTCGGTCATGGTGCCGCCATCCAGCGAGACCGGCGTGATGCGCACGGCCACGCGGTCATTGCCGACCGGCATGTTCACTTCCAGCGGGGCTTCGATATCGTTGATGCGGCTCAGGCCCGATTCGCTGGCATTGCCGCGCACCACCACGCCTTGCGTGACGTAGGGGCTGCGCGCCTGCAGGATGTCGTTGAGGGCGCGCTGCGCCGGCGTGAGGTTGTCCGCCGGCAGGCCTTGCTGGCCCTGCAGCGCCAGCAAGGCGCGCTGGGCGGCGGTGGCCGCACCCGGCAAGGCGGTGGCAGGTGCCGCCCCTTGCTGCGCATAAGCGCCCGCCCTGCCCGGCTGGGTGGTCTGGACCATCTGCGCCGGAGCCGGCGATGCATTGCTGAACACCGGACCGAGCGCCGGGCCATAGGCCACCGCAGGCGCGGCCTGCGACGCCGTCACGCGCGCGTTGGCCGGGGTCGGCAACACATCGGCCGCCGCCGGTGCGGAAGCCGTCATCATCGCCGGACGCAGCATGGTCTCGGCAGGCGGCGGGATGGCGGCCACATTTTCGTTGCCCGGCAGGCGACGCTGGGTACGGAAGGGGTTGATGGCCGGATCGAAACCATTGCCCTGGGCCATCAGGCTGCGCTGGCGCGCCGAGTTTTCAATGGCCACCGCCTTGCGCAACAGTGCCGTGGCTTCGCCGGTCTTGCCCAGCGCACGATAGATGCGCGCGGCTTCGGTCAGGGTGGTGGGATCGCTGCTTTCCAGTTTGTTGAACTGATCCAGCAGGCGCAGGGCATAGGCATTGTCGTGCGCCTGCATGGCGGTATCGGCCGCGCCCAGCAACACCGTGACATCGCGCGGATTGCGTTCGGCCAGTGGTTTGTAGAGCGCCAGTGCACGGGCATTGTCGCCGGCCGCATTGAACATGCGGGCCAGTGCCGAGAGCGCACCGATATCGGTGGGCCGCTGTGACAGCGCGGGGGCCAGCGTGTCGTAGGCCGCCGCCAGGTCGCCACCTTCGCGCAGGCGTTCGGCCTGGCGCACGCGGTAGAGGAAACGCACATCGTCGTATTGCTTGCGCGTGGCCACGTCCATGTTCTGGTTCTGCAAGGCCGTGAGTACGCTGTAGACCTGCGCATCCTCACCGGCCCTGAGCAGCACCGACGCGTATTGCAGGCGCGTAGCGGCGCTCGGCGTGGCCGGCGGCGCAATCAGCGGCTGCATCAGCGCCAGCGCACGCGGGGTATCGCCCGCATCGACATAGGCCGAGGCCAGTGTGCCGGTGCGCTCGGCATTGCCGGCCGCTTCGGGCTGCACGCGATCCAGCAGCGCCAGGGCTTCCTGGCGCTGGCCGGTCTTGACCAGCTCGCTCGCATGGCCAACCTGGATGGTCAGCGTCACCTGGCGATACAGATCGGTCATCGGTGCGGTACGACGGGCCTCCGGGATGCGGCGCAGGGTGTCGAGCGCATCCTGCCACTGCTCCATCTCGGCCGACAGCAAGGCGCTGGCGTAGAGCGCGTCGACGTTGTCGCGATGCTCGCGGGTGAAGTCATCGATGGTCACGCGCGCCTGGCGCGACTGGCCGGCCTTGATGTAGAGGCGGGCCAGGTCGAAGGTGGTCCAGACGTTGTCGGGATCGTTGCGCACCGCTTCGCGCCTGGCGTCCAGCGCGGCATTGAGATCGCCACGCTGTTCGGCCAGGTTGGCTTGCTGGGTCGCACGCAGGGCGCGCAGGCGGCCCTGGTCGCCGAACTCGGCCTGTTGTTGCGGGGTGAGCTTGTCGAGCAGGCGCAGCGCTTCATCGGCTTGCCCGGTCTGCGAGAGCACATTCACCAGACCGCGAATCGCACCGACCTGGGCCGGCTGCACCGCCAGTACCTGGCGATAGTGCGCCGTGGCGGCCTCGAACTGGCCGGCCGTGGCTTCGATATCGGCGATGGCGACCAGGCCATCGGTGTTCTTGGGATCCAGGCGCAGCGCCTGGGTCAGCGCATCCTGCGCCTGGCGGGTCTGGCCGCGTGCCTGCAGTTCGCGGCCGCGCTGGATCAGCAGCCAGTAGCGCACGCTGTCGAGCGCCTTCTTCCAGCCGCTGCCGCCCTTCGCTACGGCGCGCGCCAGCAGCGGTTCGGCATCGGCCAGACGGTTCTGCTGCTGGCGCACCACACCCAGGCCACCGAGTGCATCGGTTTCATCGGGATGGCTGGAGAGGCGTTCCTGGAAAGCCTTTTCAGCTTCCTGCAGATCGCCCTTCTCCAAGGCCTGCAGGCCGCGCGAGAGCACCGTCGGCGTCTGCGTGCCGGCGACCTGCGAGCGGCCCTTGGCCAGCAGGTCGCGGATGTCCTTGTCGTCCGGATGGACCTTGAGGAATTCTTCAAACAGCGGGGCCTGCGCCGGACTCGGCGGGCCCAGCCAGGTCAGCGCCAGCCGCCAGCTTTCATCGGCGTCGCCGCCGATGTCGGTCTGCTTGCTCAGGCGCGAGAGCACACGGATGCCTTCCACCCGGCTGTCTTCATGGCGCGCCAGCTGCTTGCCATAGAACAGCGCCAGGATGCTGTCCTCGGGGGTTTCGCGCAGCAGGCGCTCCATGCCCTTGCGCGCTTCCGGCCAGCTGGCATCGTTGAAGGCCAGATTGTTGTAGTACTCGCGGCCGACCGTGCCCGAGGGCGTCAGGCCATTGAACATCTTGCGGAAGGTGTCGGTGGCGCGGTCACGCTCGCCGGCATCCACCAGGCGGCGGGCTTCGGCCAGCAGAGCCTGGTTTTCAGGGCGGGCCAGGGCGATGTCCTGCATCAGCTGGGCGGCTTGCCAGGGTTGCGGCGAGAGCGCCTGCAGCCGTTCCAGATACGCATTGGCCTGCTGCGGCCGGTTCTGCTTCACGCCGATCAGGCCCATGCCGTACAGCGCGTTGACCTGCGATTTGTCCAGCTGCAGCACCTTCTGCCAGACCTCGGCGGCGCGCTGGTTGTTGTTGCGCGCCTGCCAGTACTGGCCCTGCTCCACCAGCTGGGCCTGCAGGTCCGTCGGCGCAGCCAGGGCCGGGGCCAGGGGTGCGCCCAGGAGCGCGGCCAGCACTCCGATGGCTAGCGTGGTACGGCGCGTGCGCATGACTTCTCCCAAGACAAATTGAGCGTTCCGTCGTCGCGGAACTGATATCGCTGCTCGGCCCATCCGAGGCCGAACAGGCCGAGCATGACGTTGTAATACAGAATTTCCGGTTGCGCACTGGGCTGGGCCAGTCCGCTTTCCAGCTGTTGTGCGGCGCGCGCCTGCCATTGCGCGGCCAGGGTGTTTTCGCCCTTGGCCTGCAGATACGGCACCAACGCCGCGCCAAACCCGAACGGCCCCTGCCCTTCGACGGCACCGCTGGTCACGGCCACCTTCTCAGGCGCGATGCCGGTGGCGACAATGCGCTGGCGCATGCCATCCAGGGCGGCCAGCAGCGGTGCGGCCTGCGGGTCACGCGGCGAGGTCATGCCGGCCCACAGGTAGACGCGGATGGCGTCATAGCTGCCCAGCTCGCCCTTGGCCGGATCGACCATAAACTGGCCGGCTTGCGCCGCCGTCATCTTGTAGCCGACCCAATCCGCCACGAAACCCTTGGGGCTGGTGGCCTGGATCATGCGCACGGTGTTGGTGGCGATCTGCTGCCAGGGGCCCTTGGGGCGCTCCTTGTGCAAACGGCGCAGCAGCGGCAGCGGCAGGTAGCTCGGATTGAGCGTCCAGGCCTGGCTGCCCTGGCTGAAACCCTGCGGTCCCGGCAAGACCATCTTGCCCAGGCCCGGCAGGTCCACCACGAGGCGCGCTTCGATGCTGTCGAGCAGACGCACTGCATCGCTGCGATAAGTCGGGCGCTGCCACAGGCGCGCCGCTTCCAGCAGCGCGTAGGCAATCCACAGATCGGCATCCGATGCGGAATTGGCGTCCTGCAATTGCCACTTGCCATCGGCACCCTGCCCCCACAGCCAGCCCGGCAGGCGGTTGGCGGCATCGGGCGCCATCATGTTGTCGCGCGTCCAGCTCCAGATCTGGTCAAAGCGTTGCGGATCATTGGCGATCAGCGACAGCAGCAGGTTGTAGGACTGGCCTTCGGACGTGGTGTGATTGGGCAGCAGGCTGGAGTGCAGGACCCGGCCATCGGGCTGCACGTGACTGCCGGCCCAGGATTGCCAGGCCGGCCAGTCAACCGCCGCGCAGGCGGCCGGCGCGGCGCTGGCGGCCGCACCGGCACCACTGAGCGCGAGTGCGGCCGCCACCTTCAACAGGCTGCGTCGCAGAGGCTGGAACGGCAGGTCAGGCATTGAGACGCTTTCTCGCCTTGGCGCGCAGGGTCAGGTAAGCCAGGCCGCCGAGCATCAGGATGCCGCCGGCAATCAGCACGAACATGGCCAGCACGTGGCGCGACAGCCACCAGCGCAGCATGCGCAGCGGCGACATGCTGCCGACGAAATAATTTTCTTCGGCCAGCAGCGGATCGATGGTGGTGCCGCGCACCGCCACCAGGCTGCCCTGGATGGTCTCGGCTTCCGGGTCCTTGCTGGCCATCGCATCGAGGATCTGCTGCAGGCCGGAGGCATCGCCACCGGCCAGCACCACCACGCTGCGGCCACTGTCGAGGGGCGACTCGAAACCGGTCAGGTAAGAGGTCGGCTCGCCCCCCGAGAAGGCCAGTGCCAGCCGCGCACGGCGCTTGGCCTGGTCCTCGTCATCGATCTGCAGCCAGCTGCGCACGCGCAGGGCCAGATCGGCCACCTGGAAGCGCTGCTTGTCTCCGGTCACCACCGCCGGCAGGCGATCGGCCCATTGCTTGAGCAGCGGCTGATTCTGGCCCGAGGCCAGCACCAGCAGGTCGCGCGAGGCCACCTTGTCGACCTGGGCGGCCTGGGTCACGGCCACGCCGGTTGCCGGATAGCCGGTGGCGCTGCCGAAGCGGCCCAGCAGCGTCAGGTAGGCCGAGAGATCATCGGGCGTCGCATTGTCGGGCAATACCACCGCCGACTCCGAGAGATCGGCCATGCGCGTGAAGGGGAAACCGGCATCCTTGAACACGCCCAGATTGGGCATGGCCATGAAGTGATCGTAGCCGCGCAGGTCGATGGTGGATTCGGGATCGATGCTGCCGCGCACGTTGTCGATGATGACGTCCTGGCATTCGCCCTGCTTGACGAAATCGTACATGTAGCGCAGCTGCAGACGCGATTGCGGACCGGCCAGGTTCAGCGGCAGGCGCACGTTCATCTCGCGGGTCAGCGCGTCATCCTTGATGGCGGCCAGCAGGCTCTTGTCCAGCTGGTCGTGCGGTAGCAGGACGTCGGCCTTGATCAGGCCATCATTCAGGCTGACCATGAAGGACGAATTGGACGACTTGGGCTGCGGCGTATAGCGATACACCAGTTTCAGCTTTGCGCCATCCTGTCGCCAGCTGGAGAGCGCGGGCGGGAAGTTGAGCGGAATGGTGATCTCGCCCGGGTTGTAGCCGGAGACATTGAGGCGCTTGGGATCGATCAGCTCGGAGAGTTTCACCGGACGATCGGTAGGCAGCCAGTTGGGCGCATCATACGGCTGGCGAGGAGTCAGCGGCTGCAGCTTGTCGACCACCACCGAGCTGCCCGCCAGGCCCTTGCCGCCCAGCGTCAGGGCAGAGGCGGCCTGCTTGAGTTCGGCGATGTTGCGGCCGGAGACGATCAGCAATTTGCCATTGGCATCATTCGGATTGGCCTGCACGGTCAGGGTCGGACCCTTGGGCGCGGCCACGGCCACACCGGCCACGGTGGTGGCGGCCTCGCCGGCCACCATCAGCACGGCATTGCCGCGCTGGGGCAAGGTGTTGATCTGTACCGGGAAGCGCGCACCGCGATAGGCGGCCAGCGCGCCGAACCAGGACGACAGCGACCCTGCCGCTTCCAGCGTGCCGTTGTCGGGCGTGCCGGCAAAGATGAAGGGCAGGTTCAGCATGCGGATGTCGCGCCGGTCGAAGAAGGGTACGGGCATCAGCGCCAGGTCATCCTTCTGCGGCAGCGCCGTGGTCTGCAGGTCCAGCGTGGAGCCGTTGGCCACGCGCGTCCACAGGCTGGAATGCAAGGGATCCTCGCAACCCATCGTGTAGTGGCCGATGAACTGCAGGCTCAGGCGGTTGAATTCGGTAATCAGCTTGGCCGGGATGTCGACCTTGGCGGTCTGCATGCTGCCGGAGTTTTCCTTGGGCAGCGGGATGCTGCCGGCCACCACGTCGTTGACCATCACGTTGATCTGCGACAGGTCCGGCAGCAGCGCGGGCGAATACGTGTAATACAGGGTCACGTGCGCACCGGTGGCCACCAGCGAGACCGGCACGTCGAAGTTGAGACTGTCGGTGGCATCCACACCATGCAGGTTCATCGAACCGTTGCGGCCCAGCTGCTTGAAGGTGAACACGTAAGGATCGCCGGCCATCGGGATCGGTGCCGGCAGGCCGGGCGTGGCCGTGGCCGCCGGGGTCGCGGGAGTGGCCGCCAATGCCGGCAGCGGCAGGCTGCCTGCCGTCATCACGGCCGCCAGCATCAGGCACAGGGAGCGCTGGCGCAAGGGCATCCGTTGCGCTTGAGACTGCTTCGTTTTCATTATTGTTTTTCCAGAGTGTTATCGGTAACGGGCACAGTGGCTGCCGCCACTGCCGAGGGGGCTGCAGCGGGTGCCGGCGCGCGGCGTTGCGCACGCCGGCTGCGCATCAGGATCAGGGTCGCCTTGAACAATTGCCGTACGCCATTCATGCCGATGCCGGCGACTTCACGCAAGGCTTTGAGCGGTGTATCGGGACGGCTCTTGCCCCAGTTGTTGTCCCAGATGTCGGCGCGCGAGAAGGTCAGGCGCACCAGTTCGCTTTGCTGGCGCAGCGACAGGTCGTGGAACTGTGCACCGACCATGTCGTTGCGGCTGAACACCACCATTGCCGGGAATACCTTCTCCTGCGCATTGCGCATCATCGAGACTTCGATGCGTGCATTGCGTGCGATGCTGACGCCGGCAGGCAGGCGCAGGCCAATGCCCTTCTGCGAGAAGTCGAGTGTCTTGCCGTCGATGATGCTGCCGTCGTCGAGCTTGATGCGTACCGGCAGTTCGGCGGTCACGCGCGGCTCGCTGCGCACCTGGCGGGTTTCGGAAGCGACCGCCATGGCGGCGCTGCTGATGATGACGTTGTAGAGCGTCCAGGCCATGTTGATGAGGATGGTGGTGACCGCATTCGGATCACCATGGATCAGTTGCCAGATGCCGAAGCCCAGTCCGGCCACGTTCAGCCCCAGCAGCACCATGTAGGGCCGCGCCAGCTTCCAGTCGAAGTGGTCATCGGTGATGATGCCGCCCTTGTCGGTGACGTTGAAGCCGCCCAGCTTGGGGTTCACCAGCGCCAGCAGCACCGGCCCCAGGATGTACCAGGCCAGCACGGTCTCGTAGACCTCGTTCCAGAAGGAATGGCGGAAGCGTCCCTGGATGCGCGAGTTGGTCAGGCTGGCGTGCAGCACGTGGGGCAGCACGTAGGCCGTGATCATCAGCGCCGAGGCCTGGAAGATGTGGGCGCCGAAGAACAGGTACGTCAATGGCGCAGTCAGGAAGATCAGGCGCGGCAGGCCATAGAAGAAGTGCAGCATGGCGTTGAGGTAGCACAGCCGCTGGCCCAGACGCAGCCCCCTGCCCTTGAGCGGATTGTCGACGCGGAAGATCTGCGCCATGCCGCGCGCCCAGCGCACGCGCTGGCGGATGTGGCGCGCCAGGTTCTCGGTGGCCAGGCCGGCGGCCTGAGGGATGGCGAGATAGGCGGTGTTGTAGCCGGCACGGTTCATCTTCAGCGCGGTGTGGGCATCTTCGGTCAGGGTCTCGGTGGCGATGCCGCCGATTTCCATCAACGCGGTACGGCGCATGACGGCGCAGGAGCCGCAGAAGAAGGCGGCATTCCACAGGTCATTGCCATCCTGCACCAGGCCATAGAACAGCTCGCCCTCGTTGGGTACCGAGCGGAAGGTATTGAGGTTCTTCTCGAAGGGATCGGGCGAGAAGAAGAAGTGCGGGGTCTGCAGCATGGCCAGCTTGGGGTCCTTGTAGAACCAGCCCAGGCAGATCTGCAGGAAGGAGCGGGTCGGCACGTGGTCGGCATCGAAGATGGCCACGAATTCGCCGTCGGTGACCTTGAGCGCCTCGTTGAGGTTGCCGGCCTTGGCGTGCTTGTTGTCGGAGCGCACCAGGTAGTTCACGCCGATGTTGTCGCAGAACTCGCGGAATTCTTCGCGGCGGCCATCATCGAGCACGTGCACGCGCAGCTTGTCCTGCGGCCAGTCGATGGCCTGCGCGGCGAAGATGGTGAGCGAGACGATGTCCAGCGATTCGTTGTACGAGGGAATGAAGACATCCACCGTCGGCCATTGCGCCGGCGGCATGGTCAGCATCTGCGGCTTGCGGCGCAGCGGCCAGGCGGTCTGCAGGTAGCCCAGCGTCAGCACCAGCAGCGAATACAGTTCGGCCGCCAGCAGTCCGTAGCCGAAGCAGATGTCCAGCCAGCTTTCAAAGGCCAGCGTGGAACTGATGCGCCAGTACATGTAGCGCATCGACACCGTCAGCGAGAGCGTGATCAGCACCAGCACCGGGAACCGTCCCGACTGCTTGCGCAGCACCAGCGCGGCGACGAAGCAGCCGATGGCGAAGACGCATTGGGCGGCGAAGTCCAGCGGCACCGAAATGATCAGCAACGCCAGCATCGTGGCAAACAGCAACACGGCCCATTGCACCAGACGGCGCGGCCCGCGCGGCAAGCCTTCGAGGCGCGCGCCGACTGTCTGCATCCATTGCTGCAGGCGGTTGGCCGATGGCCGTGCCGAGGGCTCCTGTCCTGGCGGATGCGGTGACAGCGTGGCGGCGGCAGGCAGGTCGGACGGGGCTGGCGAATGCGATGGCGAGGGGGCCTGGGATCCGGTCGTCATGCGCGTGCACCCGTGGCGACGGCTTTGGCGACAGCGGCGCGCAGCACCTCGCTCACGCCCTGCAATTGCTCATAGGCCGGCGAGTGGCCGTCCTTGACCAGCGGATTGAAGCCATAGGCCAGGCCTTCGCTGATGGCGTGATCGAGCGCGATCACGCCGGCCAGGCGCGGACCCATCCAGCGCTTGAGCACTTCCAGCATGTCCTGGCTGAAGCTGCGGCTGGCATCGTATTTGTTGACCACATAGCGGCAGTTGTTGCGGCCATGCAGGACCTGGCGCATATGTTCCAGCGCCAGGAAAGAACCGGCGTCGGGCGTCACCACCGCCAGCACCTGGTCGGCGGCTTGCAGGGCCTGGTCGAGATAGGCGGTCTGTCCGGCCGGCAGGTCCAGCAGCACCACGTCGTCCGCCTGCAGCTGCAGGGCGTGCAACTGGCGCAGCAGCCATTGGCCATCCTCGGCCATCTGCTGGGCCAGCGCAGCTTCACCAGCGGCGGCCACCAGGGTGTGGCTGACCACCTGCGTGCCGGCCATGCCGGCAGCCAGGCCACTGCGCCAATCTGCGGCAGCGGCCGCTGCAGCAACGGCGTCGGCACTCACGCCCAGGTGGTACTGCAAGGCATTCTGCGGATCCAGGTCGATGGCGATCACGCGGCCATGGCGCGCCAGGCTGCAGGCCAGGGCCGAGCACAGGGTGGTCTTTCCGACCCCGCCCTTGGGCGAGACTACGGCAATCACTTGTGCGGGCGTCGTGGGGGGCAGGGCCACGCCGGACTGGCCGGCGTCGTCATTGTTGGCGCGCTGCAGGGCCTCGCGCTGGCGCGCGGCCTCGCCCAGCATCGAACGCAACAGGGTGGGTACGCCAGGGCCATGGGGCGCCGACGGGCTGATCTGGCTGACCGGCGCCGGGTTCGGGGAGGAAACAGGCGCCTGCACGGACAGGGACGGTGCCAGTCTGGCGACAGGAGCGACAGGAGCGACCGGGACGGCGGCAGGCGCAGCAACGACAGGTGCTTCAACGACCGGCTCGCTGGCCGGTTCGGTCAGCGGCTCGATCACAGGCTCAATGCGCTGGGAGGAGGAAAGCGAAGGCGGGTCCAGCAGCGGCACCACCGCGCTGGCCGCCACGACCGGTGCCGGTTCGGCCTTCACGTCCACCGCGGCCGGCTGCGCAACCACCAGCGGCGCTTTGGGCTTGCGGACCGGCTCCTTGTAGTTGATGGCGGCCTCGATTTCGAGATACCCATCCACCGTCGCCCCGAACTTGCTCAGCAAGTTGGAGATATCGTTTCCCATGCTTGACTCCCTGCCCTGTCCTGACGGCGGCGGCTTTTGACCGGGCGCGCAAGACCTGCCTGCAACCTTGTTAAAAAGCGGTAAGTGTTCCCATATGCTGCCATCCCCCGGCTATATTTATTCATCCGCTCTGACGGCGGGACTTTTCCCCTCTGGATGCGGAGTCATGCTCCGCGCGGACCAGGCGCAGGAATGTTGTTTTTTCGACCACATTCCACGTTGTCATTAAAACAAACAAATCCTGATACCGCAACCTTCTTCGTTGTCAAAAATGTAAAAAGCCGACAAGACACAACACTCATTTCTTGCCAGGAACATATGAAGAAAGAGGCAGAATCTTACATGTGAGACGAACGCTTTGTCGCTCAATAGCGACAATTTGTTCCTCCTTCGACGCGGAATTGACACAGTTCCCGAAAGATCCCGCAAGGACACTCGCGTGCCACGGCTGGCGCGGCTTTTCGACTCTCATCCTGCGGGAGATCGGACAACCCGGACCCGGCATGTCCACGTACCCGCCTATGCTAGGGGTTCGTAAAAAGATGTCACTCGGGAAAAACCTGAGAAGCCACGGCGCTCACGCTGGCAGCGCGCGGGAATCGGCGATCTGCCACCAGGCCGGCAGCAGTGCCTGCACCTCGGGCCGGCCGAAGCGCTGGTCGATCAGCCAGACCGTGCCCTGGTCAGTTTCGGTGCGGATGACGCGGCCGGCCGCCTGCACCACTTTCTGCATGCCGGGATAGAGGTAGGTGTAGTCGTAACCGCAGCCGAACAGCTGCTCCATGCGTTCACGCAACTGCTCGTTGACCGGGTTGAATTGCGGCAACCCCAGCGTGGCGACGAAAGCGCCGATGAGTCGATCGCCGGGCAGATCCACGGCTTCCCCGAAGGAGCCGCCCAATACGGCAAAGCCGATGCCCTGCCCGGCGCTTTCGAAACGTGCGAGGAAGGCATCGCGGTCGGTCTCGGACATGCGGCGCGACTGCTGCCAGGTGGCGATATGCGGATGCGCCCGTGCGAAGGCATCACGCGCCTGCTGCAGGTAGTCGAAGCTGGAGAAGAACGCCAGGTAGTTGCCCGGCCGCTCTTCATACTGGCGCGCCATGAGTTCGCAGATCGGTGCGATGGAGGCGGCGCGGCGCTGCCAGGTGGTGGAGATCTGATGCGCCACCTTCACCTGCAACTGGCTGGCCTGGAAGGGAGACTCGACATCGATCCAGGCGGTATTGGCCGGCATGCCCAGCAGATCGGCAAAATAATTCCACGGGGCCAGCGTGGCCGAGAACAGCGTGGTCGCATGCGCAAAGGCGAAGCGCGGCCCCAGGAAAGGCGCAGGCACCACGTTGCGGATGCACAGCACGGTATTGCGCTCATCTTCCCGGGTGAGATCAAACAGCGAGTGCGGGCCGAAGGATTCGGCCAGCCGCACGAAGGCCATGGCATCGAAGTAGAAATCGCGCAGCGGCGGATCCAGCGGTACCGCCACCTGCGCCAGGAAATCGCTGATGGCGCCCACGCTGCTGCTGAGTGCCTCGACGAACTTGGCCGGCGGCGCTTCCAGCACCTGATAGGGCAAGTCGGCTTTCTTGCCGACGGCGGTCCAGGCGCGGCCCAGCCGTTCCAGCGGCTTGGCCACGGCCGGCGGGGCCACGGCGCGCGCGGCCCGCAGCGCTGCCCGGCTCAGTTGCGCGCTGTACATGCTGCGCGCCCGCGAGACCAGGTTGTGGGCCTCGTCGGCCAGCACGCTCACGCGCCAGTCATGCGCCTGCGCCATGCCGTAGAGCATGGCACCGCCATCGAACCAGTAGTTGTAATCGCCGACGATGACATCGCTCCAGCGCGTCATCTCGCTGCCCAGGTAGTAGGGACAGACCTGATGCTGCAGGGCCACGCTGCGCAGATGTTCGCGATCCAGCAGCGGCTGCGAGAGGCAGGCCGCGCGTGCGGCAGGCAGGCGGTCGTAGAAGCCCTGCGCCAGCGGACAGGAATCGCCCCGGCACAGCCGGTCCGGATATTCGCAGGCCTTGTCGCGTGCGCACAGTTCCAGCACCCGCAGCGGCAGTACGCCGTGATCCTTCAAGGTGGCGGCGGCATCCAGCGCCAGTTGCCGGCCGGGGGTCTTGGCCGCGAGGAAGACGATCTTGTCCAGCCGCTGTGCCGGGGCTGCCTTGAGCGCCGGGAACAAGGTGCCCAGCGTCTTGCCGATGCCGGTCGGTGCCTGCGCCAGCAGGCTGCGCCGGCCCGTCTGCGCGCGAAATACCGCCTCCGCCAGTTGCCGCTGACCGGGACGGAAATCGCCATGCGGAAAGCGCAGCGTCTGCAAAGCCGTATCACGCGCCGCGCGGTGCGCCAGCTCCTGTTCGGCCCAGCACATGAAACGCTCGCATTGCGCCGCAAAGAGCGTAGCCAGTTCCTCGCGGCTGCGGGTTTCTTCCAGTACCGTTTCCTGCTGGCTGCCGATGTCGAAATACACCAGCGCCAGATGGATGCGCGCCAGCCCTTCCCGCTCGCACATCAGGTGGCCATAGACCCGCAGTTGCGCCCAGTGCAGGTGGCGATGATTGTCGGGCAGGCTGGAGAGCTGGCCGCGATAAGTCTTCACTTCTTCCAGCAGCTGGCGCGCGGGGTCATACCCATCCGCGCGTCCGCGCACATGCAGCGCGCCATGATCGGCCGAGAGCGTCACTTCGCTCAGGTAACCCTCCCCGCGCCGCTGCGCCACGATGGCGTGACCGGCGATGCCTTCCTGGGCGGTGGGTGTGGGCGTGAAGCGCAGATCGAGATCGCCCTGCTTGGCGGTGAATTCGCACAGCGCACGGACCGAGACGGTGTAGCGCGGTGAGGACTGCTCTTGCGCAGCGCCAGCCGAGAGCGCCTCGTTCATGCTGTCGCCTTTTCCCATTGCAGGTAGCACACCGCCACCGGCATGGCGTGTTGCGCACAGTAGTCCAGCCAGCGGCGCTGGTTGTCCTGCAGGCGGTCGCCCGGGCCTTTGACTTCGACCATGCGATAGCGCCCTTGCTGCGGCCAGAACTGGATCAGGTCGGGGAAGCCGTTGCGGTTCTCGCGAATGTCGTCAAGGATGCGCAGACACCACAGCTTCAAATGTGCGGCCGGAATGCAGTCCAGCGCCATCAGCAGCAGCTCGCGCGTGATCCAGCCCCAGGCCACGAAGGGCGATTGCAGGCCGTGCTTGGCCTCATGGATGGCAAGGAGATGCGCACGGTAGCTGCCGTCATCGAAGCGGCGCAAGCAGCGCGCCAGCACATCGCGCCGACGCGCCGCGAAATCGGCGCTCAAGAGATCGGCCGGCTCGCGCTGGAAGGGATGGAAGAAGGCGCCGGGAATGGGCGCGAACAGCGCTTCCCAGCACAGCAAGCCGAACAGGGCATTGGCCAGCGCGTTTTCGACATAGAACACCGGCGCATCAGCCCGCTGCAAATGCAACTGCACCGCCCGCTCGACGCGGCCGCCCTCGGCCGGCAACACGAGCTCGATCTGATCGACCACGGCGGGGCGCGGCCGCAGCGCCGGCGGCAAACCCAGCTGGCGCGCCAGGCGCGGCGCGATGCGCAGCAGTTGCTGGCGTTCCGCCTCGCTCTCGGGCGATTGCCGGGCGATCGTCAGCAGGGCTTGTGCGGGACCGAAGCGGCCCAGTTTTTCCAGCACGCGGATGGCGCGTGCCCGTGCGCCGGGATAACGGCAGGCAGCGTAGATCTGCTGTGCCTGTGGCCAGTCGCCGGCCTTCTCGCAATGCTGGCCGAGCTGGAACAGCAGGCGTTCACGGCGGCTCTCCAGCCAGGGATTGTCGAAGCGCTCCGCGGGTAGCGCGTCGAGCACCGCAGCGACCTCGTCACCGGCCTCGAAGCGCTGCTTGCAGGCCTGCAGTTGCAGGTAAAGATCAATGTCGGTGCGGCTGCGAAAACCGCGCGCCTCGGCAGAAAGGGCGATCTGTTCATAGCGCAGCGTACCCAGATCGGCCAGCACGAATTCGCTCCAGTCCTGGCGCAGGTTGCCGAAGAACATCAAACGCAAACGTTCACACAGGCCGCCAACCCGCATGCGCAGGACCGCTTCCCCGCCCTGCCCCGGCGCTATCCATTGCGACAGGCAACGCGGCGCGGCATGAAGGGGATCGCTTTCCAATGCCGCCAGCAAGCTGTCCTTGCGCGCCGTCCTGAGTCCACCGCGCACGCCGAACCAGCGCAGCAGCTCCGGCTTGGTCGCCAGCGCGAAGACTTGGGCCAGCGACAGCGGCGCATCCTGCTCCACCCATTCGGGCGGCAGATCGCGGGACGCCTGCAGCGGGCAGCCGATCTCCGGATAAGCCAGACGGCTGGCGCGGAAGTGCTCGCCCTTGCGCATCATCATGCGCACGAACAGCGCCCGCGCAGCCAGCGGCAAGGCCGGGAAACGCAGCAGGAAATCGCGCTCCTCGTCCTGCAGCAGGTCGGCATAGCGCTGCCCCAGCCAATCCAGCGCCTGCTGGAAATTGCTCAGGTAGTAGAAACGGTGATCGGGGACGGCGGGCATTGCGGCGAAAAGCAGGCAGGAAAGGAACTGTATGGATGCACAGTATATCGCTTCCCGCCAGAAGCAACATATTCATTGTGCCGAACATGAAGCAACGTGCAGCACCTCCGCCCGCTCAGCCGCTCAGATCCTGGCTGCCAGCTCCTTGGCAAAAAAATCGGTCACCACCCGCACCCGTTGCGGGAGGAAGCGGCGGCGCGGCCAGACCAGGCTGATGTCGCGGGTTTCCTTCAGATAGGCATCGAGGACGGTGGCGATGTCCGGATGGCGCATCTCGCCGACCAGCGAGGCCCGGTTGAACAGCCCCAGTCCCACGCCCGCACGCACCGCCGCCAGGATGGCCTCGACCGTGTTGGCGGACAGGTTGCCCTGCACCGGCACGCTGAAGCGCCCGTGCGGTCCGCTGAAAGGCCATTCGTGCATGTCGTTGTAGATCAGGCAGTTATGGCGCGCCAGCTCCTGCGGCGTGCGCGGCAGCCCATGCCGCCTGAAATAACTGCGCGCTCCCGCGCACACCAGCGGCGTGCTGGCCACGCGCTTGACCACGGCATCCGGATGCAGCACCGGACTGACGCGGATGGCTAGGTCGACGCCATCGGCCAGCAGATCGCGCACGCCATCGGAGAACTGCAGATCGAGCCTTATCCCCGGATAGCGCGCCAGCAGCACCGGCACCAGCGGCAGCACGTGCAGGCGGCCGAAGGTGGCGGACGTGGCCAGCCGGACCGGGCCGGCGATGTCCAGCGTGCTGCTGGAGAGCTCGGCATCGGTCTGCGCCATCTCCTCCAGCAGCGGCACGGTGCGCGCGTAGTAGGTGCGGCCGTGTTCGGTAAGCGTCACGCTGCGCGTGCTGCGATGGAGCAGGGCCACGCCCAGACGCTGTTCAAGGGCGTTGACGGCCTTGCTCACGCTGGACTGCGATTCGCCGAGCCGACGCGCCGCGGCAGAAAATCCACCGGTCTCGACCACGGCGACGAAGGCCGTCATTTCCTGGAATCTGTCCATGGGTATTCGCTGAAAGAGGCAGGCCACGAGGCCGGATTTATTCCAAAAGAGAATAACAGCAATCAATTTCACAGGGATTATCAACAAATCCGGCCGCAATTACCATCGGTTCACCGCTGGCCGAAGCGCTCTTCGCCTGCCGGCCTGCTCCATCAGTTTTCTTTCACTCTTGAATCGATCGGATACACCATGACTCTCTCCACTCCCTCCTTGGCTGGTTCACTCTCCCTCAGCGGCAAGACCGTCGTCATCGTCGGCGGCAAGACCGGCATCGGCCTGGGGATTGCCCGCGCCGCATTGGACGCCGGGGCCACGGTGATCGTCGCC
>Ga0182006_1000918_pt1 | contig 19673 bp, 20 predicted proteins | sample Sormic07211104_1_FD_123022 | JGI IMG/M metagenome (GOLD analysis project Ga0182006, IMG submission 123022) | Rhizosphere microbial communities from Sorghum bicolor, Mead, Nebraska, USA - 072115-104_1 MetaG | ecosystem: Host-associated > Plants > Roots > Rhizosphere | place: USA: Nebraska...
GAATGAACGGAAGAAAAGTTTCTGCATTAGGTGCCTGTATCGGAGCGGTTGTTGGTTTAGTTGCTATTACCCCTGCTGCGGGATATATCTCTGTACCAGAAAGTATGTTCTTCGGATTTGTAACGGCTTTGGTTTCTAACACTGCTGTAAACTGTAAATATTCAAAAAGATTTGACGATACGCTTGACGTTTTTGCCTGTCACGGTGTTGGTGGAATTATGGGAATGATTTTAACGGCTATTTTTGCTCACGGAGAAAACGCTAGTTTACTTCACGGAGGCTGGAATGTTTTTGGACATCACATGATGGCATTGGTATTGGTTTCTATCTTTACTTTCTTCGGAGCTTATTTCTTGTTTAAAGTAACCAATTTCATTATTCCGTTAAGGGTTTCTGAGGAGTCAGAACACATCGGATTGGATTTATCACAACACGACGAAACTTTAGATCCAAAATCTAAACCAATTACAGAGCCTCATTACGGTTAATGTTTGTTGCCACGAATTTCACTAATATTCACTAATTTCTTTTCGCAATCAGTTTAAAATTGATTCGTGAAAATTTGTGAAATTCGTGGCAAAACAAAATATACTTCATAGAAATTCGTGGCTAAAAAAATTAAACCGCAATTACATCTTATCCATTCGTTTATATTCCTTAATTTTGCGGAAAATTTTTGTAAAAGTGGGAAGTAAAAATAAACTAAAAAGATTCAGAGAAAACGAAACATTTCAAAACGTTTTTCAACCAACCAGAGAAGAAGTTGTTGGCGATTTAATGCCTTTAAGAGGAAAATGGAATTCTGATTTCTTTAAAAACGATAATCCTTTAGTTTTAGAATTAGGATGCGGTAAAGGAGAATATTCTGTTGGATTAGCTGAAAAATACCCAGACAAAAATTTTATCGGAATTGACATTAAAGGCGCGCGTTTCTGGCGTGGTGCTAAAACAGCTGTTGAAAACGGTTTGCATAATGTTGCTTTTGTACGTACTCAAATCGAATTGATCGATCATATTTTTGCTGAAAATGAAGTAGACGAAATCTGGATTACTTTCCCAGATCCGCAGATCAAATACAAAAGAACTAAACACAGAATGACAAATTCTGAGTTCTTGAAATTATACAAAAAGATCCTGAAAAAAGACGGTGTCGTAAACCTTAAAACCGACAGCGAATTTATGCACGGGTATACGCTTGGATTACTTCATGGTGAAGGCCACGAAGTTTTATATGCTAATCATAATGTTTACAAAAATGAAGGAAGCCCAGAAGTTGTAACTTCAATCCAGACATTTTATGAGAAACAATATTTAGAAATTAACAAGGCAATTACGTATATTCGTTTCAAAATTAAAGACTAATTTTAGTTCTGAAAACTATCTTTTAACCACTTAAACAACTGAATGGTATATCTTACTCCATTACTTTCAGGTTTTATTGCCGCCGCTATTGGGATTATTCCACCTGGATTAATCAACATGACAGCAGCCAAAATAAACTTGAAAGAAGGAAAAAAGAATGCTTTTTGGTTTGTTATTGGTGCGGTTTTGGTGATTTTTTTCCAAGTTTATGTAGCTGTTTTATTTGCTCGTGTAATTGACAACCGCCCAGATGTGGTAACGCTTTTGCGCGAAGTTGGTTTTGTTATTTTTTCTATCCTTACAATTTACTTTTTGTTTATTGCAAAAGATCCGATAACCAAGAAGAAATCAAAAATAAAGAAGAGTAGTAAAAAAAGTCGTTTCTTCCTCGGGATGCTGCTTTCTAGCTTAAACTTTTTTCCAATTCCTTATTATGTTGTGGTAAGTGTCACTTTGGCTTCGTACCATCTTTTTGTATTCGAAAACAATATCATTTTCACCTTTGTGCTCGGTTCGGTAATAGGTTCATTTGCCGTTTTATACAGTTATATTGCCTTCTTCGGCAGAATCGAAAAGAAAACCGATTACCTGATGCGAAATATGAATACTATCATTGGAAGCATTACGGGCTTGGTTGCAATTGTAACACTTTTTAATATTTTAAATTATTATTTCGGTTAATTTTATAGCCACAGATTGAAAGGATTAAAAAATGATTTTCTATTTTGTGGTGAATAATTTTTCACGGAGATTTTGCAGATTCAAACAGATATTTATGCTGCAGATTAATTAAGTTTTGCTTCAATTTTAATCTGCTTAAATCTTTAAAATCTGCGTGAAACTTGTAGTTTAATATGTGGCAAAAATGATAAAATCATGGCTGAGGAAAATTTTTTCGAAAGAGTTTATACAATCGCAAGACAGATTCCGTACGGAAAAGTAACTTCTTATGGTGCAATTGCAAAAGCTTTGGGAGCCGCTCGTTCTGCCAGAATGGTTGGCTGGGCAATGAATGCCTGCCATAACATGGACGATGTTCCAGCTCACAGAGTTGTAAACCAAAAAGGACTTTTAACAGGAAAGCATCACTTTGGCGGAACGAATTTAATGCAGCAGCTTTTAGAGAACGAAGGAATTAAAGTTGTCAATAACCAAATTGTAGATTTAGAAAAACACTTTTGGAAACCAGAAGTTGAACTGTAAATTACTTAAAAGTGGTGAAAAAATTCGAATTATTAAATACAAACGCAAAAATCACCCTCCTTCTTTCCTTAACAGAATTAATTATCAACGATATTTCAGATTCTAAAGGGAACAGATTTGCGAGTAAAGCGATAGAAAAATGTTGGAATTGGCTAAAATACAAAAGCATTTCAGCAGAAGAATTATATTATTATTTAGAAAATTTAGACGAGGAAAGTTTAATAGACTTTTTAATGATGGAAAATAATCCTCAGAAAGAAAAAGTTTGGATATGTATCGCAAATGCATTCGCTTACACTACTTGGGAAGCTTATCAATTTGAAGAAGCAAAATATTTACCACAAACAATTGAATGTGTAGATTTTGAAACTATTCAGCAATTTTTCGATTGTTTTAGAGAAGTGTATACAACCAAAAGCTATATATGGGAAAATTTATTTGACCTATTATTAAATAACTCTTCTACATCTAAAAAGTCTGAAAAGTTTATTGTAAATAATTTTTTAAAAACTATAAATAACTAAAATACCTATTTTAAAACACTTACAAGGTTTTCAAAAAACACTTTTGGAAGCCAGAGGTTGAATTATAGTAATTGATTTCGGTTCCTGCAAGGTTTCCAAAACCTTGTAGGTCTAATTTTTACTCTGTTTATAATTTTTACTATCATATACATACCAACAAGGTTTTGGAAACCTTGCAGGAAAGCGGTGAATCAAATCAAGCAAATAACAAAATCTGTTTTATCTTCATCGGTTTGATAGCTTAAATAACCGCCGTGTGCTTCGATGATATTTTTAGAAAGCGTTAAACCAATACCAGCGCCGTCTTTTCTAGTTGTGAAGAAAGGCAAGAAAACTTTATCTCTAATTTCAGGATCTACTCCTCTTCCATTATCAGAAATTATAATAAAGAAACGATTGTTTTCGGTATAGCTGGAAAGAATTAATTTCTTTTCTGTTTTTTCTTTTAAAGCATGAATACTATTGGTAATCAAATTAATAATCACTTGTTCCATTTGGTTTTTATCTATCAAAATAGAACGGGAGCTATTTATTTCATTAACCAATTCGATGCCTTCTGCTTTCAAAATCGGACTCATAATTCGCAGACAATCTTCAAACAAGGCATTAATGGGCGTCATTTGTTTATTTGGTGTCGGAAGCATGGCTAGTTTTCTATAATTTTCAACAAAAACCTGTAAATGATCGCTCCGGTTTATAATGGTCGAAATACTGCTCTTAATATCTTCAAAATCATCTTCTTCGAGCTTTTCCTGATCTACAATGTGAAGTAAATTCTGCGAAAGCGCACGAATCGGAGTCAAGGAATTCATTAATTCATGCGAAATGATTTTCATTAAATTAATCCACGCTTCTTTTTCTTTTTTCTCAATAACACGCTGAATGCTGTCTAATAGAATAATAAAATATTCTTTATCATAAGTTGATGTATGCGAAGTCTGCAGCATAAAAGTCTGCAGATCTTGATCTTCAATTTTGATCGAAATAGCAGTTTTTAGTTCTGTAAAACCAACATTTTCGATTTCGCTGCAAAGCGCAGGAATATAATTTTTTAGGTATTTCCAATGACTCACTTTCGGCACTTTGAATAAGTTCGAAAAGCAGTCATTCATTATAAAAATTGACCAAGTATCATTATCTTTTTCTAAAATTAAAGCTGCAGTATCGATACTGTTTAATATCGAACGATAAATCAATTCTTTTGAAGTCTGCTCCTGTTTTTGAACTTTTAAAGTATCATACAAAAGATATAAACTCTTGAAATTGTCTTTTTTATGTTCTTCTTGAAAATGTGTAGAAAAGTCATTGTGCAAAATGGAGTTTATCGTTTTGTCATAAAACAATAATTGGTTCTTGACAAAAAAATACATTTCGAACAGAAAAATCAATACAAAAAAACCAGCTAAAATGGCGTTGAATCGAAATCCTTTGTAAAGCAGCAAAACACTGCATAAAAAAAGAATCATGACAAACAAAACCCTTACAAACAAAGCGTTATAAAATTTCCAATTCTTCATGTTTTAATTTTTTCTTGCCATAGACTTTAAGAATTAAAAAGATTGATCTTAATGACCAACCTAAATTCAATCTAAACCGCACAGCATATAATAATCATTTTTAATCGTCTAAATCTGTGGCAAAACTTAATTTAAGTCTAATTCTTTAAATCATATTTTTCGATTCTTCGATACAGGGCGGCACGTGACAAACCTAGTTCTTCGGCTGTTTTAGAAATATTTCCGTTGTGTTTGAACAATGCTTTTTCGATTGCACTTTTCTCCATTTCAGACAACGGATTTTCATCGTTTTCCTGAATTTCTTCAAAATCTAGAATATCCAAATCGATTACTGAAATTGTATTGTTTTCAGATAAAATTAAAGCTCGTTCAATTTTATTTTCCATTTCACGAACGTTTCCTTTCCAAGGATATCGCTCTAAATATGGAGCTGCATTGTCATCAAAATGCCATCCCGAAACGTCGGGACCTTGATTGTATTTTTCTGCAATCTGCTGCAGGATAAAATTTGCCATTGGCACAATATCGTCTTTTCTTTCGCGCAGGGATGGCAGATTTATTTCCATAGTATTTATTCTATACAATAAATCTTCGCGAAAAGTTTTGTTCTTTACTTCGGCTTTAATATCGCTGTTGGTCGCGGCAATAACACGTACATTTAAAGGTCTGGGTTTGCTTTCGCCTAAACGCGTAACGGTTTTAGTTTGTAAAACATGAAGCAATTTAGCCTGAAGATGAAACGGAATATTTCCTATTTCATCTAAAAAAATCGTTCCGTTTGAAGCGTTTTCAAAACGTCCGGGAGTGTCAATTTTTGCATCAGTAAAAGCTCCTTTTGCATAACCAAAAAGCTCGCTTTCGAATAAATTATCACTTAACGAACCTAAATCGACATGTACAAAAGGCTGATTTTTTCTTTCAGAATGCTTATGAATAAATTCGGCAAAAACATATTTACCAGTTCCATTTTCGCCTAAAATCAAAACATTGGCATCCGTCTTAGCTACTTTTTCAGCTATGGAATAGGCTTGTTTTATTTTGACTGAAGTTCCTACAAAGTATTTCTTTTCGGCTTTTTCATTTTTATCCAAAGATGTTTTCTTGCTGTTCTTTCTGCTTTCAACTACAGCTTTATCAATCGTCTCTAAGAGTTTTTCATTGTTCCAAGGTTTTAGAACATAATCAAAAGCTCCAATTTTTATTCCTTCTACAGCCGTTTCAATTTTACCAAAAGCTGTCATTAAAATCACAATAGTCTGCGGGGAAAGTGTTTTAATTTCTTTCAGCCAATGAATTCCTTCCCTCCCATCTTCAAAACCAATTCGGTAATTCATGTCAAGCAAAACCACATTTATTTCATTTTCGCTTAAAATTGAAATGATTTTTTTGGGACTATTTGTTGTAAAAATCGTCTCAAAATGCTTTTTAAGAATCATTTTTGCCGAAAAAAGAATTTCTTCCTGATCGTCTACAACTAATATTTGGGCTTGTTTCTTTCTCATGTGGTATTTTTTCTGTCCGCTTCCGAACGGTCAACTGTTCATTATCGAACACTAGTTTTTCAAAGCGGTTTTAAAAGCTTCTTTAAAATCAAGACTTTACAAATAATAAATTTTATGGCACAGTATTTACCTATTGATTATCAGTAAAATATTGAAAAAATGGACAAGATAATTCCTCGTAAAAGTAAAAAATTTAGATATGTCGCAATAGCAATTGCTGTTTTTTTAGCTTTGGCGGTAATCATCATTTTTGCTTTTAACACCAAAAGAACTTTAAATGTAAAAACAGAAGAATTGGTCATTCAAAAAGCTGAAAAAGCTTTTTTTGAAGACTTTGTTGTTTTTCAGGCAAAAGTTGAACCTTTAAATGTAATGTTGGTTAACGTTACCGAAGGCGGTTCTGTAAAAGAAATTTTTGTAGAAAATGGTGCAATGGTGACCAAAGGACAATCACTTGCTCGTTTATACAATCCGAATACAGAATTGAATTATTTGACTCAGGAAACGGCTATTATCGAACAAATCAACAACTTAAATACAGGGAAATTAAATATCCGAAATCAAGAACTAAATTTAACCAAAGATTTTGTTTTAATTGAACATGATTACAACGACGCCAAAAGATTATATGATGTAAATGCTAAACTGTTTGCCAAAGATGTAATCTCGAAAAACGATTGGAATACTTTTAAGGAAAGTCTTCGTTTTCAGGAAGAACGTAAAAGAACGATTCAGCAGAGTATTCAAAAAGAGAAACAAACCAATCAAATTCAGATTTCTCAAATTAATCGTTCGATTCAAACTATGGAGAAAAGTTTGGAAATCCTTAGAAACAACAAAAAGAATTTTTTAATTACAGCGCCAGAATCTGGAAGATTAACTTCTTTTGAACCTGTTTTAGGAAAAACTTTTCAAGCTGGGGAAAGCATTGGAAAAATCGATTCAAAACGCGGTTACAAACTTTCTGCTGATGTTGATGAGTTTTATTTAGAAAAAATTAGAGAAGGCTTAAAAGGCCAAGTCGAATATAAAGGAAAAAATCTTGAGGTTTTGGTTACCAAAGTTATCCCAGAAGTAAAAAGCGGCCACTTTACAGTTGAATTGGTTTTTACTTCAAAAGAAGATATTGCACTGCAAGACGGACTTAGCTTTGGCGTGAAACTAATTTTATCTGAAAAGAACAAAACTCTTGTAATTCCAAAAGGAAGTTTTAATCAGGAGACAGCAGGAAAATGGATTTTTGTGGTAAAAGGAAACAAAGCCGAAAGAAGAAATATAAAACTAGGACGCGAAAATCCTGCTTACTATGAAGTTTTAGAAGGTATAAAAGAAGGCGAATCTGTAATTACTTCTTCTTATTCTGACTATAAAGATATCGAGGAACTTTCGCTTGAGAAGTAATTTTTGTTTCAAGTTTCAAGTTTCAGGTTTCACGCCGCCAACCAACCTGAAACCTGAAACTTGAAACTTGAAACAACAAAAAAACAAAAAAATCATCGTTTCAATCATCAATCAAAAAACGTATTTAATAACATTTCAAAACCTAAAAAATTATGATCACAATTCAGAATTTAACCAAAGTTTTTAGAACAGAAGAAATCGAAACTGCTGCTTTAAGCGGAATTAATTTAGAAATAAAAAAAGGAGATTTTCTAACAATTATGGGGCCTTCGGGCTGCGGAAAATCAACTCTATTGAATATCATCGGACTTTTGGATAGCGCGAGCGACGGAAGCTATAAATTATTAGATCAGGAAATGATTGGTCTAAAGGAAAAAGGAAGAGCTAAGGTGAGAAAAGAAAATATCGGTTTTATTTTTCAAAACTTCAACTTAATCGATGAACTTTCTGTTTACGATAATATCGAATTACCGTTGCTTTACAACAACGTAAAAGCTTCTGAAAGAAAGCAAAAAATTGAAGCTATTGCCGAGAAACTGAATATTTCTCATCGTTTGAAACATTTCCCGCAGCAACTTTCGGGCGGACAGCAACAAAGAGTTGCCGTTGCAAGAGCTTTGGTTAATGATCCGAAAATTATTTTGGCCGATGAGCCAACTGGAAACCTAGACAGTAAAAATGGTAATGAAGTGATGGAACTTTTAACGGATTTACATGCTAAAGGTACTACAATTTTGATGGTTACCCACTCTGATTATGATGCTTCTTTTTCACAAAGAACCATTCACATGAAAGACGGAGTTATATTTTCTGAGAAATTAAACCAACGTAATGTTGATGTTTTTATGGATGCTAAATAATTAAATGATGATTAAAATTATTGTTACTGCACTCGTAGCTCTGGTAGAGCTGGCCTGCAAAATATTTACTCTTCTTTAGAACCAAACGGTTTTATAAACTGCCATATCAACTATAAAAATATACATCAAAATGATTTTCAACTGGTTTAAAATATTTGTTTATCATTTAAGACAAAGCAAATTGTTTTCGTTCTTAAATGTTCTAGGATTAAGTATCGGAATTTCTGGTGTCATTTTCGCCATTTTATACTGGAACAATGAACACGCATACGATCAATGGAATCCTGAAAAAGAAAATGTCTATCAGGTACTTAACAAAATAGGCGCAACTGGAGACACTTGGACCACAAGTTCAATTCCTTTTGGACAAACTTGCAAAACTACAATTCCTGAGATTGAGCAAATTTGTTTCTTAAACGATTGGTACAGCGAAGCTGTAATCAAATATCAGAATAAGAAAGTAATTGATAAAAAGATAACCGTAACCGATAATAACTTTTTTGATTTTTATCCTTTCCCAATAATCAAAGGTGCCAAAAAAGATATTCTGAAAGAAAAAAACAGTGCAGCTATTTCGGAAGAACAGGCGAAACTGCTTTTTGGAGATGAAGATCCGATAGGAAAATCTATTACTTATGACGATAAGTCTTATACTGTAAAATCTGTTTATCGCATTGTAAAACCTTCATCTGTTGAACCTAATTATGTTTTTGGAGGGATTTTGCGTGAAAACGATCTTAATCAATGGGGGAATTTTAGTTATGGTTTGATGATTAAAACCAAAAAAGGTGTTGACGTTGCAACGGTTTTAAAGAAAATGCAAAACGTAAATTTTGTAAACAGAACTTTAAAAGATGCTAAAGCAAGCGGCCAAACTGTTGAGCAGTACATAAAAGAGAATGGCGAAGTCAAAGTTATACTTGACCAGCTGAAAACACGCTACTTGCATGGCACAAAATCTTCAGGTTCAGCATCTCCAGAAGGGAAAGGAAATTTGCAGCTTTTGTATATTATGGCAGGTTTATCTCTTTTAATTTTAGTTTTATCATTAGTAAATTACATTAATCTAGCGACTGCATCTGCTATAAAACGTGCTAAAGAAGTTGGTGTCCGCAAAATTGTGGGAGCTTCAAAAAACCAGATTGTTGCACAGTTTATATTCGAAACAGCAATAATTGTAACACTGGCGATTTTGTTTGCGCTGGCAATCGTAGAACTTTCTCTACCGTATTACAATACTTTTTTAAGAAAAACTTTGACTATGAATGGCAGTGAATTTTACCTGCAGCTCATTTTAATATTTGGATTAGTAATCATTCTTGCGGGTATTTTCCCTGCCATTTATATCTCAAATTTCGAAACCCTAAAAGTTTTAAAAGGTAATTTTTCTAGAAGTAAAAGCGGCATCTGGATTCGAAATTCGATGCTTATTTTTCAATTCGGAATTGCAGCATTTTTCATTATCGGTGCTTTAATTGTAAATTCTCAGGTTGATTACATGATGAATAAAGATCTTGGTTTTAGCGGTAATCAAGTAATTCGTATTCCGTTTAATTATCAGGATTACAGCAAAAAAGGTCAAAAATACGAAACCACAAAACAAGAAATTCTTAAAATGCCTGGCGTTAAAGAAGTCTCTACTTTTGCAGGAACTTTTGGAAACAGTACGAATTCTAGTTCTGGTTTTACTCATAATGGCATTTTTGTACAGCCAAGAAATGTCGAAATGGATTTTGGCTTTTTGGAAATGATGAAAATTAAAATTGTAGAAGGCCGTAATTTATCGCCAAAATTTGCTTCAGATACTATAGACAACTGGCTGATAAATGAAACCTTAGCAAAAGAATTAATGCTTAAAAACCCTATAAATACCGTTATCACTTCGGGATGGGGCACCGAAAAAGGAACTTTAAAATTTAAGATTGTAGGTGTTGTAAAAGATTTCCATATTACAGGTTTACAAAATAAGGTGCCGCCAATGGTTTTTATCAACATGAAAACTCTAAAATGGAATAATTTTCAAAATGTTTATGTAAAAGTTTCTCCAAATAATTTGAGTGAAACATTATCAAAATTAAAAACATATTGGGAAGCTAATATTAACCCTGATTATCCGTTTGATTATGAATTCGTTAATAAAGGATTCGCGAAAACTTATGAGGAACAAGTAAAACAAAAAAACCTGTTTTTTATCTTAAATTTAGTAGTAATCATCATTGCGATCTTCGGATTGTTTGCTTTGGCATCATTTTCGATGGAGAGAAGATTGAAAGAAATCGCTATTAGAAAAACTTTAGGAGCAGAAACAGATGCTCTTTTAAAAGAATTGTCAAAACAATATATTGTTTTTTGTCTAATAGGATTTGGAATCGGAATTGTTCCTGCCTATATTTTATTGCAAAAATGGCTTGAAGATTTTGCTTTTAGAATCGGAATATCAACTGTTCCTTTTGGCATTGCACTGATTTCTCTTTTGTTTTTAACTTTATTAATTGTTCTAACAAAAGCTTTCCAAGTAACTAAAATAGATGTTTTAAAATATTTAAAATACGAATAAGCTTGTAGACCCATTTTTTTTAGAACCCGGCAGATTCCCAAGAAATCTGCCGGGTTTTTATTTCAATTTACTTCATACTTACCGAATCAGAATAAAGCAGTTTATCTAAACTTTCATCTCTGCTGTACACATCTGGGAAAAAATTTATTTCGCCATCATCCTGAACCCAAGCTGTAAAATATCCAATATAAACTGGAATTTTATTTTTAAGCATGCAGGTTGTTTCTTTTTCGCCGCTCATTGCTTTATCAATTTTATCTACCGGCCAGTCTGGATCATCTTTTAAAATTGCCAATGCTAATGCTCTTGCTTCTTTTACATTAATACAGCCGTGACTAAACGTACGATTTTCAAATTCGAACAAACTTTTTGCAGGTGTATCATGCATGTAAATATCATTCGGATTCGGAAACATAAATTTTACCAGTCCTAAAGAGTTTTTAGGTCCAGGTTTTTGTCTCACTTTCCCGCCATTCCATTCCATATTATGATCGGCCAAATAATTTTTATCATTCGCCATCTGGAGTTTTAATTCGTTTTGAATAATGCTGTTTGGAACATACCAGTAGGGACTAAATACGATTCGGTCCATAGTACCGCTAAAAATTACAGTTTCGCTCAATCTATTACCAACGAAAATATCAGAGACGAGTTCGTATTTTCCATCTTTTACATAAAACATTCGAAATGACGGAATATTAACCATTACATATTCATTCGCTCTGGCCAATTTAGTCGGAATCCATCTGCATCTTTCCATATTCAGCATTATAGTTTTAATTCTTTTGCTGATCGGTTCATTCATTTGGTTGATATGATCTCTCGTTATAACGTAGTTTAATTTTAAATTGTAGCGCTTTTTATAGTTCAGTATGCCAGCCATCAGCTCTTCATCATAAACATCACTTTTAGAATCCTGCTTTAAATCTCCCACAACAAATAAGCGATTTCTAATTTGCTGAATAGCAATACCCTTATCATCTGGTCTCAATTCTTTAAAGTTTACACTATCAATTGTTATCTTCTGCCAAAGATTATCAGTTTCTATTTTTCTGTATTTTTTTAAGGCATCTTTCAGCTTATAATATTGGCTAAACAATAAATAATCGTCTTCATTTAATCGATTTGTGTCGACAATCAGCGAATCTAGAATTCTGGAATACGAAATAGTTTTAGCCGGTAAGTACCAGCCAATTTTCTTTAAAGTCGCAGGATCTACACCAGAGTAAACATTACTGGCATAAAAAATATACATATTTGTAAGGAGCAATTCTGTATCTATTTGCGGAGGGGTGATATTATCACTCTCATTAAATGCTTGATCGATTACTTCTTTATAAGGCATTTCATTATTTATTCCCTGGTCTTTCAGCACATTTACTTTTTGATACAGTAATGCACCAAATTCGGTTATGCTTTTGTCATCATACCAAATAGATTTGTATTGTTTGTTTTTGTAGATATCCTCTACATCTTTTTGATATTTTTTCAGTTTGGGATATTTTTTAAAAAAAGCATTTATAGATGCCGCATCTATAGTTATGATTGAAGCATATTTATAATTTGCTGAAGCTTCTTTGCTTTTTTGGCCTGAAAATGATTTAAATGAAAATGCAAAAAAGCTAATCGCAATAACGATTGTTGAAAAAGTAAAATTTCGCATATTTTTAAAGTTTAAATGATAGAAATAACTTTTGTAAAAAATATCGAAAACCCAATAGACATTACTTAAAAAACTAGTTTTCACATACTTTTTTATTAACTGGAAATTATCGATTTGGGCAATCAAATATAGCGAAGATTTATGAGATTCTAATTTAAAAAAGCAGAAAATTTATACAAAAACTACAATTTCAGCTTAATTTGAAAGCTGCAATAATTTTGATATTAAATCTTTTACTCTTATTTCTTCAATATAAAAAACGCTTTAAAGGACTACAGAATAATTTTGAATAATCTCTCTATCAATAATTACAATTCAAAATCGCTTAATTCCGAACTTAATCTGTTATCTTTGCACCCTGAAATCAGTTTAAATAAACATAATATTTAAACCGACTTCATACAATAGAAAAATAGCCCATTACAATGAAATTAGATAGAAAAGAAATTCTTAAGGCTTTAGAAACAATTACTATTGCTGGAGAAGGAAAAAATATGGTGGAAAGCGGCGCTGTAACCAATGTTATAACTTTTGGTGATGAAGCTGTGGTAGACTTAGTGCTGCACACGCCTGCGATGCACATTAAAAAAAGAGCTGAAGATGATATTAAAAAGACAATTCACGAGTTAATATCGCCTGATGCTAAAGTAAAAGTAAATATTAAAGTAGAATCTCCAGAGAAGCCTGAAATCAAAGGCCGTGCTATTCCTGGAATCAAAAATATCATTGCAGTTGCTTCTGGTAAAGGAGGAGTAGGAAAATCTACTGTAACTGCAAATCTTGCTGTTACACTTGCAAAAATGGGATTTAAGGTTGGTGTTCTCGATGCCGACATTTACGGTCCTTCGATGCCGATTATGTTCGACGTTGAAAACGAAAAACCAGTTTCTATTACTGTTGACGGAAAATCAAAAATGAAACCTATTGAAAGTTATGAAATCAAAATGCTTTCAATCGGATTTTTTACGGCTCCAAGTCAGGCTGTAATCTGGAGAGGTCCAATGGCAGCAAAAGCATTAAACCAAATGATTTTTGATGCAGACTGGGGAGAATTAGATTTCATGCTTCTTGATTTACCTCCAGGAACTGGAGACATTCACTTATCTATCATGCAGTCTTTACCAATTACTGGAGCTGTTGTAGTAAGTACTCCACAAGCTGTAGCTTTAGCAGATGCTAAAAAAGGGGTTGCAATGTTTATGCAGGATAATATTAATGTTCCTGTTTTGGGAATTATTGAAAATATGGCGTACTTTACACCAGAAGAATTACCTGACAATAAATATTACATCTTTGGACAAGAAGGTGCTAAAAACCTTGCTGCAGACTTAGATGTACCATTTTTAGGAGAAGTTCCTATTGTACAATCTATTCGTGAAGCAGGAGATTACGGTCGCCCAGCAGCATTGCAAACAGCTTCTCCTATAGAAAAAGTATTTGAAGAAATTACACGTAACGTTGTACAGCAAACAGTAAACAGAAACGAAAGTTTACCAGCAACAGAAGCTATCAAAATTACAACTATGGCTGGCTGCTCAGCAGTAAAAAAGAATTAGATAATTTAGACAATGAGGCAATGAGATAATGATTTAAAGTAATTTAGGATAATTTTAAAATTATCTAATTAACACATTATCTCATTGGCACATTATTTAATTGACACATTAAATATTATGACAACAGAAGAATTAACAAATAATGTTTTATTGGCTTTAGATGAGATTAGGCCATTCTTGAAATCTGATGGAGGAGACATTTCATTAATTTCTATTGAAGACGATAAACATGTAAAAGTTCGCCTGGAAGGAGCTTGTATTAGCTGCAGCGTAAATCAAATGACGTTGAAAGCAGGTGTTGAAACAACGATAAAAAAATATGCGCCACAAATAGAAACGGTGGTAAATATTATGTAACAAAAAATTCATTTTTTTTGAAAGTAAAGTTTTATAATTAACAAGAATAATAAGTCTTATTATGATTTGTTTAAAAAAATACTAAAAAAACCTTCAAAAAGCAATGGTTTTTGCGACATTCACAAAAAACAACTCAAAGTTTTAAGAGTTTTAGTTAGAGATTTGTTACATTTTAATTTAAATTTGTAAACATAACCCTAAAATCTAAACTTATGAGAAAATACTACGCTCTTTTTATATTATTGTTTACAAGCGCTGTAAATTATGCTCAACAGAGTCAAACACTTTTTGCCGACAAAGCATGGGTAAATGAATCTGAAGAATGGTCTGACTTTCAATATTCGGGACAGATTATTTTTTCTACCAAAGGAACAAATGAAGAAGGTACCTTGAGAATTGGCAATTATGATTTTTTATATGACCTTTGCGAAGGAAAAGCTAAATTCTCAAATAAAGCAACTTACAGCTCTGCCGAATTCGCGCACCCAAGAAAACTTAGTGCTCAGACAGACAAACAAGGAATATTAAATTCTACTTACGAGGGAACATTAATATTTCAATCAGATAAGGATTATTATTCTGTCATTTCAGTTGTCACGATATTAGAAAAAGGAGGCAATATTATTGGTGTAAAAATGCGCCTTAAAGACAGTAATCGAAAAGAATATGCTTTTAGCTTAAAAGAAAAAAGTTAAAATTAATAAGGAATTTGAACACGTTTTCAAATTCTACAATAAAATTCCAATAATTAAAAATGGATGTATTAATAAAGATTAAGGATCGAGAGGGAGTTATACACGAATTACAGGCTCCAACTGATATGGCAATGAATATAATGGAGTTATGCAAAGCATACGAACTTCCTGTTGAAGGAACCTGCGGAGGAATGGCCATGTGCGCTTCTTGCCAGTGTTATGTTCTAAATGATGTTGCATTACCAGAAATGGGAGATGAAGAAGAAGCCATGCTTTCGGAAGTGTTTTATGTTAAATCTAATAGTCGTTTAGGCTGTCAGATTCCAATTACTACAGAATTAGAAGGACTGGAATTAGAACTGGCTCCGGAATATTAAAAATAAAAAAAAGCGAGAATTTAAAAGTTCTCGCTTTTTTTATGAAATTTTTACAACAACAAAAGCATTAAGCTTTTCTGCTTCTTCGTAAAATCTTTTAAGTTCGTTGAATTCTTCTTTCAAATAAACAAATTTATCAGGATGTATTAGTTTATAAACTATATTCTGCATTTCTTCTAGATTATAATATTTAATAAGCTCATCAAATTCAACACATTTTAGAAGATTATAAATTTCGTTCACTTTTTCCTGATTTATATACTCAAATCTTACAAATTGCGAATCATTTTCAATCATAATTCCTGAATAGAAAATCTCTGAGACCGTAATTTTGTTTTTATCCTTTAAATAATGTTTTAAGAGATAATTAATGGTATCGTAGCCTCGTGTCCGACTATAAAAGTTATAATTTTCAATATTATGATTTGGATAAAAATGGACAACCTTAATCGAGTCCTCTATTAACTCTTCTAATCTATTTTCAGTATTTACATCTGAATTTCTCTGGATCATTTTTAAATGAAGCCTTAAAGTTTTAACATCTAAAATTTTATCAAAATCTATAGCATAAAAACAAGTTTGATTTTGCTTTCTCAATAACAAAATCAGCTTTTCCTGGAATTGAAAAAAGATGTAAATCTAATCCCATCATTATGAGTTAAAAAAATGAATTTAAGCTTTCTGTTTGATAAAAATCAAGGTTTTATTTCCACTTCCAATCTAGTTCTGAGAGGAAATCAATTTGTTGTTTTTCAGCAATTGTTTTTAATGTATTTCTTAGATTTTCAACATTCTCAATTTTATCTTTAGGAATCATCAAGTTTCCAGATGCTTTAAAAGTAATAAAAAAATAATCTGCAATTTCAATTATATTCTCAAATGAAGAAAAATTCAATTCTGCTTTTCCAATATTCTCACTAGTAGTTTCAAATAAATCTTCTTTAAATATTATACTTGACACAATACCAACTCTCTCTTTAAGATTTTCATTTACATATTTTTTAAAAAGTCTTTGATAATAATGTTTTAAATATATTGGAAAAATAAAAAAACAAACAATTCCAGCACTCGTAAAGTAACAAGCCTCAACTAAACATTTATTCAAATAAAACAAAAATCCTATTAGCAACAGTATTAGTGTCACAAATACTCTAGCTAATTTTTTTTGTTTTTTAATTAGTTTACTTTTTGATGCTAGATAGAGTTGTTGTTGTAAAAAGTCGTTTTCTGTTAGGGTAAAATTTATTTCCATATTTTTATAATAATGCTACATCCGTAATTTGATAGTTTTAGTTTCAAAACTTATACTTTCTGCAAAACAAATACTATTAACACCTTTGCAGTGACCCCTAAAGACATAATTATAATATTATAAGGTTTTACTTCGAAATATATTTGTCTTTTTATAACACTATTATGTCTTTTAAAGACCAAACAGTCCTTTCTTAAAAATTACTTTTGCGAAAAATTAGAGCAACAAAAATCTTCTTAAGCTCTTTTTAAATCATTTATAATTAACAACAATGACCAAAATGAAAGGAATTTTAAGCTTTATCGGCATTACATTATTGACAGTTACTTTATTTTCATGCAACAAAAACGAATGGACACCAGAGAAAGAAGCCATCTTCAAAAAGGATATAAAACAGAATATACAAACCAAAGAAAAAAGTATCCTTTCAGATAAACAGATCAATTATATCGCTGATTGCATTTTTGAGCAAATTAAGAGCAAAAATTTAAACCAAGATGATACTAGGAAACCTGAAAATGTAGAAATGATAAAAAAGATGGAAGCTGAGTGTGCTAAAAACTCGTTTATAAATACATTGACTAACGCTGATGTAGCCAAAGTTTGGAATCCAGAAATCAACAAATTATATAAGGCTACTTTAAAAAATATTTTTCTTGAAAACGGTTTAAAAAGCGAACAAGCATCAGTCATTGCTGATTGTACCGCTTATTATTTAATGATGCAAAATGTAAGTCTGGCAGATTTAAATGATCCTAATTATAAGGATGTCATTCTAAAAACCGGAACGTACTGCTCGGAACAATTACAAAAAACAACTAAAATGAACAACTAAAATGAACAAATTTCTAAATTACATTGGTATTGCCCTGATTGCTTTGACATTATTCTCTTGCAACAAAAATGAATGGACACCAGAAAAAGAAACCGAATTCAAAAAGGCATTCAAAGACAGTTTACAGAGCGCAGGAAAAGGTATATTCTCTGAAGATCAGATAATTTACGTTTCTGATTGTGTTCTTGAGAAAATGAAGAGTAAAAATTTAAAACCGAATGACGCGCAAACACCAGAAACTTCTCTAATTGTTATGAATATGGGAAAAGAATGTGCACAAGAATCATTCGTAAAATGCAAAACGCTATCCAAATCTGAAGTAAAAAATAGCTGGGATTCAAATACTGAAGAAAAATACAAAACAATTTTAAAGGATGGTTTTGTTCGTACTGGTCTAAGCAGCGAAAAAGCTTCTTTTATTGCAGATTGTGCCATTTCTAAATTGAAAGAACAAAATATACGCCCTGCAGATTTACAAGATCCAAAAAATGGTGATTTGGTTCAAAAAATTGGTAAAGCTTGTGGTGAAGAATTAATGAGAAAGAAATAATTTTCAACTTTAATTAAAATCAGAAAAGCCGTAATTACATTCTTGTAATTACGGCTTTTTCTTTATAATATTTTTTATTAAACAAATTTAAATAGCTGACTACGATTCAATTAATCCTTTTATATTTTCTGCAACTTGTTCATAATCTCCAGTTTCATGATGCCACAGATAAATATGTTCACTTAATTTTTTATTGTTATCTAAAGAAATAAGAATTAAGTAATCACCACAGCCGTTTCCTGCAATAGCAATTGCATTTAACGGAAAATCAGCCCATTCTCTAGCTTGTTTGGTTTCTAAAACAATATGATTGCAAGTTCTGCTTATTCTCTTCTTATCGCTCTTATCAAAAAACGGGTAAAGATTCCAATTATCGTTTTCGGTTATAGCTTCACCTCCATTTTCTGCTGTCATTTTTTCTTTGAATAAAGTAGGAAAGCTTACTCCTAATTCTTCTTCCGTTTCAATTATATATTTTAGATCGACTGGAAATGCCATAAAACTTAATTTAACTCTATTTACAAAAGTAATTTTTAAACACTAGATAACAAAAAACAATCCTATAGAATTCAAAAAAGCCGTAATTACATTACTGCAATTACGGCTTTCTCTTTATAACAAGTTTCTTTAAACTCTTAAATATGCCAGAAATACTTAAATTAAATATTGGGTAACTATGAAGATTTTTGATATTTGATTCATCTGAAAAGTTCTTAAAGTTTCTCTTCCACATTGGGATAAATTCTAACATTTCTTCAGCTAATTCCTTTATGAATTGCTGATCAAATTCACCATGTCGTTCTTTTACTTTTCTTATTATGTGTTTCTTGTAAACATTTTTTATTCTTAAATTCTCAACTAAATTTGCTTTAATACAAACTGATATAATCCTCTTTGTTTTTCTATGAAGTCCTACAACAACGATGGTTTCACACATACCCGGATACCAATCAATTATATAAACTTTTGTCCCTCCGCTAAAATTTTTTGTCCCGTTTTTAATTTCTTTATTTGGTCCAAAATATCTTTTAGCTACTATGTTTCCAACCAATAAATAAATTGGTTTAATCCCTGGTTTCATTAACTTTAAATCTAAGATATTTAAATTGAGCTCAAAATTATCCAAAATATATCTTTAAAGTAATCTTGTCAAGCCATAAAACAAACAAAATAAGCCATTTATAAAATCAAAAAAGCCGTAATTACAATTTTGCAATTACGGCTTTCTCTTTATAACAATTTTCTTTAATCTCTCAGATTATACCAAACCAGCTTGAATTAAATATTCAGCGATCTGAATCGTGTTTGTTGCAGCGCCTTTTCTTAAGTTATCTGCAACGATCCACATGTTTAAGGTGTTCGGCTGGCTTTCGTCACGACGGATTCTTCCAACAAAAACATCATTTTTACCTTCTGCGTATAATGGCATTGGATAAGTAAAGGTATCTAAATTATCCTGAAC
>Ga0182006_1000920_pt1 | contig 19652 bp, 17 predicted proteins | sample Sormic07211104_1_FD_123022 | JGI IMG/M metagenome (GOLD analysis project Ga0182006, IMG submission 123022) | Rhizosphere microbial communities from Sorghum bicolor, Mead, Nebraska, USA - 072115-104_1 MetaG | ecosystem: Host-associated > Plants > Roots > Rhizosphere | place: USA: Nebraska...
AGTGTTCAGTGCGGTGATACCGATGATAACCGTGGTCAACTATTCGGTGCAGGATATCTTCGATCAATCCAGCCGCTACTTCGTCGGTGCCGACTGGTACAAGCAGGTGCTGCTCGATTCGCGTCTGCACGACTCGCTGCTGCGCCAGTTCATCTATTCGGCGTGCGTGCTGCTGATTGAAATCCCGCTGGGCATCGCCGTCGCGCTGACCATGCCGACCAAGGGCCGCTGGTCCTCGGTGGTGTTGATCATTCTGGCGATTCCGCTGCTGATTCCGTGGAACGTGGTCGGCACCATCTGGCAGATTTTCGGCCGCGCCGACATCGGCCTGCTCGGTTCCAGCCTCAATGCGATGGGCATCAGCTACAACTACGCGGCCAACACCATGGACGCCTGGGTGACGGTGCTGGTAATGGACGTCTGGCACTGGACTTCACTGGTCGCGCTGCTGTGTTTCTCCGGCCTGCGGGCGATTCCCGACGTGTATTACCAGGCCGCGCGCATCGATCGCGCCTCGGCGTGGGCGGTGTTCCGCCACATTCAGTTGCCCAAGCTGAAAAGCGTGCTGCTGATCGCAGTGATGCTGCGTTTCATGGACAGTTTCATGATCTACACCGAGCCGTTCGTGCTCACCGGCGGCGGGCCGGGTAATGCCACAACCTTCCTCAGTCAGACGTTGACGCAGATGGCTGTAGGGCAATTCGACCTCGGTCCGGCAGCGGCGTTTTCGCTGGTGTACTTCCTGATCATCCTGTTGGTGTCCTGGCTGTTCTATACCGCCATGACGCACTCCGACGCCAACCGTTGAGGCCCGGCCATGAGCAAAAGAAAGCTTATTCCGTTGCTGGTGTACATCCTGTTCCTGCTGGTGCCGATCTACTGGCTGCTGAACATGTCGTTCAAGAGCAACACCGAAATCCTTGGCGGCCTGACGCTTTTCCCACAGGACTTCACGCTGGCGAACTACAAGGTGATCTTCACTGATCCGAGCTGGTACACCGGCTATCTCAACTCGCTGTATTACGTCAGCCTCAACACGGTGATTTCCCTGAGTGTGGCGTTACCGGCGGCTTACGCGTTTTCACGCTATCGTTTCCTCGGCGACAAGCATCTGTTCTTCTGGCTGCTGACCAATCGCATGGCGCCGCCGGCGGTGTTCTTGCTGCCGTTTTTCCAGTTGTATTCGTCGATCGGCCTGTTCGACACGCACATCGCCGTGGCCTTGGCGCATTGCTTGTTCAACGTGCCGCTGGCGGTGTGGATTCTTGAAGGCTTCATGTCCGGCGTGCCCAAGGAGATCGACGAAACGGCCTACATCGACGGCTACAGTTTTCCCAAGTTCTTCGTGAAGATTTTCATCCCGTTGATCGGCTCCGGCATCGGCGTCACGGCGTTTTTCTGCTTCATGTTTTCCTGGGTCGAACTGCTGCTGGCGCGCACGCTGACCTCGGTGAACGCCAAGCCGATTGCGGCAGTAATGACCCGAACGGTGTCGGCGTCGGGGATCGATTGGGGCGTGCTGGCAGCGGCGGGGGTGTTGACCATCCTGCCGGGCATGCTGGTGATCTGGTTTGTGCGCAACCACGTGGCCAAGGGCTTTGCCCTCGGTCGGGTCTGAGGAGCAGATGATGGAATGGATGAGCTGGACGACACCGACCGCCGCGTTCTTCATCGGCATCGGTCTGATCCTGGTGGGCATGACCACCTGGGAATTGCGCTCGCCGAGCATTCTGCGGCGCGGGTTTCTGCCGATTGCCACGACCCGTGGCGATCGCTTGTTTATCGGTCTTCTCGGCAGCGCCTACCTGCACTTGCTGGTAATCGGCGTCACCGACTGGAGCATCTGGGTGGCGTCCGCGTTGTCCCTGGTGTGGCTGTTGGCTGTGATGCGTTGGGGCTAGTCGAATCGTTCGGCAACGCGGCTCCACAACTTAAACAGGAGGTCTCTATGTTCGATAAAAACAATAAGCTGCGACATAGCATTTCATTGGCAGCCATGCTGGCACTCAGCGGTCTGAGCGCATCTGCCTGGGCCGACGCCTACGAAGATGCTGCAAAAAAATGGATTGGCAGCGAGTTCAAGCCCTCGACCCTGACGGCCGAACAGCAGCTGGAAGAACTGAAGTGGTTCATCAAGGCCGCCGAGCCGTTTCGTGGCATGGACATCAAGGTCGTTTCCGAAACCCTGACCACCCATGAGTACGAGTCCAAGGTGCTGGCCAAGGCGTTCAGCGAAATCACCGGGATCAAACTCACCCACGATTTGCTGCAGGAAGGCGACGTGGTCGAAAAGATGCAGACGGTGATGCAGTCGGACAAGAACATCTATGACGGCTGGGTCAACGACTCCGACCTGATCGGCACGCACTTTCGCTACGGCAAGACCGAATCGATCACCGACCTGATGGCCAACGAGGGCAAGAACTTCACTTCGCCAACCCTCGATATCAAGGACTTCATCGGCATCTCTTTCACCACCGCGCCGGACGGCAAGATCTATCAGCTGCCCGACCAGCAATTCGCCAACCTGTACTGGTTTCGCGCCGACTGGTTCGAACGCGCCGATCTGAAAGCCAAGTTCAAGGAAAAGTACGGTTACGAGCTGGGCGTGCCGGTGAACTGGTCGGCCTATGAAGACATCGCCAAATTCTTCAGCGAAGACGTCAAGGAAATCGACGGCAAACGCATCTACGGGCACATGGACTACGGCAAGAAGGATCCATCCCTGGGCTGGCGCTTCACCGATGCCTGGTTCTCCATGGCCGGCGGCGGCGACAAGGGGCTGCCCAACGGCTTGCCGGTGGACGAGTGGGGCATCCGTGTCGAGGACTGCCATCCGGTCGGTTCCAGCGTGACCCGTGGCGGCGATACCAACGGCCCGGCGGCGGTGTTCGCGACGCAGAAATATGTCGACTGGATGAAGGCCTATGCGCCGCCGGAAGCAGCGGGCATGACCTTTTCCGAGTCTGGCCCGGTACCGTCTCAGGGCAACATTGCCCAACAGATCTTCTGGTACTCCGCCTTTACCGCCGACATGACCAAACCGGGCCTGCCGGTGGTGAACGCCGACGGTACGCCGAAGTGGCGCATGGCGCCGTCGCCGAGAGGGCCGTACTGGGAAGAGGGCATGAAGCTTGGGTATCAGGACGTGGGTTCCTGGACATTCATGAAGTCCACGCCTGAGAAACAGAAACTCGCGGCCTGGCTGTACGCGCAGTTCGTGACCTCGAAAACCGTGTCGCTGAAGAAAACCATCGTCGGCCTGACACCGATCCGCGAGTCGGACATCAACTCTCAAGCCATGACCGACCTGGCGCCGAAGCTCGGTGGCCTGGTCGAGTTCTATCGCAGCCCGGCGCGGGTGCAATGGACCCCGACCGGCACCAACGTGCCGGACTATCCGCGTCTGGCACAGTTGTGGTGGAGCCACATCGCCGAAGCCGCCAGCGGCGAGAAAACCCCGCAACAGGCGCTCGATGGTCTGGCCAAGGATCAGGACGCGATCATGACCCGTCTGGAACGCTCCAAGGCCCAGGCCACTTGCGCGCCGAAAATGAACCCGGAACGCGACGCGCAATACTGGTTCGACCAACCGGGCGCACCGAAGCCGAAACTGGCTAACGAGAAGCCCAAGGGTGAAACCGTGAGCTATGCCGAACTGCTGAAATCGTGGGAGGTGGCGCGTAAGTAACAGATCGGCCTGCGACGTCGAACGGCACCTTCGGGTGCCGTTTCTATTTATGCCCACTTTCTCGTTTCAGCGACTGGCGTACGGTTCTCATTACCGCGAGGTCGAAGGCGTTGTGCCCGGCGTGGAGCAGACGACAACGGATGTTCTGGCGCTGGCGAAGCCAACGTACGCTGGACATGCCGAAGGTGTCTTTGATGCCTTGTATCACCAGGGTATCGGCATCGACCCGGAGACGCTCGTCCGCCCGTGTGAAGAAATAGTGATTAACGTGGTAATGCAACTCCAGGCAGATGGCGCGCACCGCTTCTTCATCAACGAAGTCTTCGAGTGCGTGCGGGCACATCGATTGCCCGTTCAATTGCAAAATAGCCTGCAGCCAGTGGATGGCAGCCTGACGCTGTTGCACCTCGCAACCATTGCTCAGTAGCTGGTAGATACCCCGCGCACTGGCGTCGTGGGAGCCAGGGGTTAATTGAGATAAACCCTCGCTCAAGGTTTTATCGTAGGCGCTTACGTTCGCAACAAACGGTATGAACACTGAGACCAACGTGGTTTTCAGAATGGCGTCGGGATAGCGCTGCTGGTATTGGATGGCCAACCAGCTTCCCCATGAAATGCCCAGCAAACTGATTTTTTCGAAACCAAAATGCCGCCGCAGGGCATCGATGTCTTCAACGGACAGCCCAGTGTTGTTGTGCTGGAGCTCGCCGAGGGGAAGGGAGCGCCCGCAGCCACGCTGGTCGAACAAAATGATATCGAAACATCGCAGATCGAAGAACTCAAGATGATGGAGGGCGCTACGACCACCCGGCCCGCCATGCAGGAAAAATATCGGTTCGCTGCCGGGGGTGCCGTGCCGCTCCCAATAGAGATGGTGGCCGTCACGAGTCGGGTAGTAGCCATTGATCGGGGAGACCACCATCAGATGGGAACCTTCAGCCTGTAGAACTGGAACAGCTCCGTGTGCCGGGGGCGGGCCGCTACACTGGAAATCACCTGCAGTTTCAGGATCTGGGCCATGTAGGGAACGGAAATCAGTACCGGCGTATGGCCGAAAACGATAATCGTGCCTCCCGGATTCACGCACGGTGCCATATCGTGCAATGTCTGCTGCGCATCGGCGCGAGTCATGACTTCGGCATTGAGGAAACGCAGTATCAGCACATCACATTTGATGCCGGCAGAGGCAATGTTTCGGGCATCGGCCAGATAAAATTCGGCAGATGAGGTGCCATGACGATTTTTTGCATGTTCGATCATCGACGCCGAACGATCGGAGCCCAGGCAATGTCGGTCGGGGAGTTCGCGGGCCAGGTGCGCAATGAATTCCCCAGTCGAGCACGCCGGATCATGGATCACCGCGCCGGGACTCGATATCGTCTTGAGTAACGTTGCGCAATGCTGGCGAAAGTGGCTTTCGTCGGCATCCAGTTGCTTGGCGAGCGATTCATTGCACTGCCAGTATTCGGGCGGGCAAACAAACTCCAGGCCCGTGTCATCAGTGACAGGAAGCGGGAAACACACCTCGCTGTCCGGTTTAGTCTGCGCAACGTGGAAAGCCGTTTCCTTTTCTTGTCGGGTAACTCCTCGAAAATAGATCTCTGCACCTTCATTGCCCCAATGCCACTCAGCGAGCGGTCCGAGCAACATCCAGGGCCTGAGCAGGCTGTTGATATGCCAGCCGTCAGTGTCAGTGTGTTGCAGGACTTTTCGGCCCACCCAGTCGCAGCCATTCACGCGCAGAACAAAGAGCTGATGGAGCCCCGGCCCCAAGGGCTCGACGTAACGATCGAGTTTGCCAGGGGAGGCCACATGACGGACGAAGGATTGAGCCAAGCGCTGTTCTCGATGGAGGGCAGTCGTTGCCGATCGAGCGTTCATGCCGGCACTCCATGTCGCCTTTCCAAGCGCCGTCCCCGCGCCTGCGGGATAACCACATTGCCGCTGGAGACTACGAAAAATCGCTCCAGCCCCGGAATGACGACATTGACCAGCGTGGTGCCGAGGGCGGTCTGGTGAAGCGGTGCAATGCCCAGCGTGCGCCCATACCGATGCAGGTCTTCGGCCAGCAAGCTGATTTGCTCGGCCAATGGTCGTTCATCACGAGCATCGGGCAAGACTACCGTTTGTTGCTCGCACAGGTTCAACAGCGGATGCAGATCGAATCGCAGGCAGCGCAACAGGCGAGGAAAGGCCGTCAGATGCCGCTGAGCGTTGCTCAGATAGTCTCTCAGTTCAGGCTCCGAGGACCAAAGATGTAACTGAACCAGTTCGGTAAGTGCTCGCCATGCGCCATGCCTGGCATCGATCGAGCAACCGGTGCCGAAGACTCGCGGGTGAGTGCATGGCGCGGCTGAAAAGGCCAGAAAGGTTCGCGGCAGGAATTCGGTGCTGATGTCGACAAGGACGATCTCGGCACCGATCTCCGCTTCGGCGTCCAGCCACAGCCGACCCAGCTCGTCGTGATCGGACATGCGTGCGACGCGGCGCAGGGGCGCGTGGTTTTCGTAGTAAAAATGCTCCAGCAAGAACAACGAAACCGCATCGCGCTCAATACATTCATTGGCAGCATGCAAAACCGCCTCGTTGTAAGTTGCGCCAATAGCGGTTCCGCTATTACTGGCATAACGTTGCAGTGCGCCATAGTTGGTTGTGTCTTGTATCGGTGTTCGTCGTGAATAACCGGGTGTGCATAAAGCGACCGGGTATGTAAATGAAGTGTCCTTTAGAACATTCGTATACTGTCGGCAGGCTGTTATGGCATTGGGTTGTTCGGCGATAAGTGCCAGGGCAGTGTCGTCAGTAAATAGTGACGTGTCGGAAAAATAGCGCGGGGCTACATAGTGAATGTCGGATGTATCCAAGTGGTCACTTAAATAGTGTTCCAGCATTTCGTAAAGTGCACCGACACGGGCGTGGCGCGGGTAGCCTTTACCTGATCCCCTGGCGGTGTGGTGCTGATCGCTGGAGCTGGCAGAGGCATGGACCGCGACAATCTGCTGGCCCAGTGTGCGGGTGTCGACACGCAGGCCCAAGCTATCAAGTTCAGCGTGAATCCGCTGTTCAGCTTGCTCCAGGGTGAGTTCTCGTTCGGCTAGTGTGAAACCCATTGTTCGCTCCCTCGAGAAACGGGGGGCGCCGGCCCCCCGTTTTTTATACGGCTTCCAGTTCGGACTGTTCAGCCTCAGTCAGTTGCAGTTTTTCAACCTGCTCTGGCGTAGGCGCTTCCTGTTGTTCAAGGTCGATCACTTTGTTGGCGTTCCAGTTACCCATATAACCCATGATTAAACTCTCTTTTTGTTAGACATTGGATGTGCTGTATCGAGCACGGAGCAAATGTATAAGGCAGGTATTGGCTCGGTCAAAAATGACAGGAAGTTTCAAAAACCATATTCAAGGGGTGTTGAAATACGTACACATCAATTGTCGGCTTGACGATTTTTTTCGTGACGCATCGGCGGGTGTTGAATGGGACGGTATTGCGGGACATACCCGCCCCAACGATTTCGACGCATGCACTTGTCGGAAATTTCAGCTGCATGGAGGTGCGAAATCGTGATGACTGACTTTTGTGGCTCTTCAGGGTTCTTCGCGCGACGATTTTTCCTATCGCGTATGAAGGCGTTTCAGAAAAAATGCAGGTTGAATGACTGGGCATCTATTCATCGGGGGTGGGAAATCCCAATCGAAACACCGTCAACGTCCCAGGCGAGCTTTTAACCTGTGCCACCCCCTGATGCAGGCTCATGATCGAGCGCACGATGGCCAGGCCCAGTCCGGTGCTGCCTTGTGAGCGGGAGCGGCTGCTGTCGACCCGGTAAAAGCGGTCGAACAGGTGCGGCAGATGCTGCGCTTCGATGCCCGCGCCGGGGTTGCTGACTTCCAGTGCAACCTGTGTCGCCTCTTGCTCAATGTGCAGCGAAACCGTTTGCCCGGCCGGACAGTGGCGCAGGGCGTTGGACAGCAGGTTCGAGATCGCCCGTTGAATCATCAGCCGGTCGCCCAGCACGCGCGCGCTGCCGGTCACGCTCAGGCTGATGCGCTTGTCTTGCGCCGACAAGGAAAACAGGTCGGCCACTTTTTCGACTTCTTCTTCCAGGGCGACCGACTCGAAAGATGTGAGCGCTGCGGGGTTACTGGCCTGCGCCAGAAACAGCATGTCCGAGACAATCCGCGCAACACGCTCCAGCTCTTCGGTGCAGGACACCAAGACGTTTTTGTACGCCTCGGCCGTGCGTTCCCGGGACAGCGTCACCTGTGCCTTGCCCATCAGATTGTTGATCGGCGTGCGCAGTTCATGGGCCAGGTCATCGGAGAACTGCGACAACTGCTGCACACCATTGTCGAGGCGATCCAGCATGACGTTGATCCCCTGGGCCAGTTCACTGAGTTCCTGGGGCATGTCGAGCACCGACAGCCGATGGCCGAGGTCTTGCGTCGAGACCATCGCCGCCACTTTGCGAAACTCGCGCAACGGCATCAGCCCCCGCTGTACGGCGGCCCAGGCACTGAGGCCGATGAAGATCAGCAGCAATGGCAAAGCAATCAGCGTCGAGCGCAGATAGGCGCTGAGCAACGCCTGATTGTGGGCATCGTCCATCGACAGCAGCACCGGGACGCGGGTGCCGTCCTTGATGCGGACCAACCGAGAAGCGGTCAGGTAGCGCTTGCCTTGATCGTCGGTGCCGTCGGAGAACGCCAGTGGTTCGTCGGCAGCCAGTACTGCCTTGCGTTCAAGGCGCGGGTCGGCCATGCCGGAGCCGGATTTCAACAGCGGCGTGCGCAAGTTACTGCGGTCATAAATCGTCAGGGTGAGGTTGTCATGGCCCATGACCTGATCGAGCAGAATGTGCGGCGCCGAACGAATTTCTGCGGCATCGGCGTACAGCGACAGGCTGTGTTCCACCTGTTCCACCTTCTGGGCCAGGCTGTTTCTGGATAACGCGTTCAACTCATGGGTCAGGGCAAAGTAGGCAAGGATCGCCAGGAACACCACCAGTAGTGCGCCGAGAATACTCACCGTCAGGCCCAGGCGCATCGACAGGCTGGCCGGCTTCATTCCCGCGCCTCCAGGACATAGCCGACACCGCGCAGGGTGTGGATCAGTTTGCTGTCGAACGGGTCGTCGATCTTCGCCCGCAAACGCCGGATCGACACTTCGACCACGTTGGTGTCGCAGTCGAAATTCATGTCCCACACCAGCGAAATGATCTGGGTGCGGGTCAGTACTTCCCCGGACTGGCGCATCAGCAGATGCAGCAGGGCGAACTCCTTGGTGGTCAGGTCGATGCGCTGCTCGCCGCGAAAGGCGCGGTGACGGCCCGGATCAAGTTCCAGATCGGCGACTTTGAGCACCTGCGGCACCGGGATGTTTTCGCTGCGGCGCATCAGCGTGCGCACCCGCGCCAGCAATTCCGGAAACTCGAATGGCTTGACCAGATAATCGTCGGCACCCAGATCCAGACCACGAATCTTGTCGGCCAGACGCCCGCGCGCGGTGAGCATCATCACCCGGGTGGAATGGGTGCGACGCAATTGCTCCAGCACGCCCCAGCCATCGAGTTCCGGCAGGTTCACATCCAGGATCACCAGGTCGTATGCCTGCTGTTGCGCCAGATGCAGTCCGTCGGCGCCAGTGGCCGCGTGGTCAACGATATAACCACTTTCCGTCAGTCCCTGATGCAAGTATTCGGCAGCTTTAAGCTCGTCCTCGACGACAAGGATTCGCATGATTTATCACCACTTTTATTTAATGGATATTTAATTAAGGTGGCCAGGAAAGTTGTTGTTTTTGTAGGGGCTTCCGGACGGATTTGAATAACGACTAGAGGTTGTGAGTGCTGGTTTCCTACGGCGGTTTCCCTGTGTGATGGCGTGCAAGGTAAAGGCTGTAGTGGCTACAGGGTCAACTGAAATGCTGAGTCTTGAGCCCTGAGTATGGTCATCTGCGACAGCCTGTCGCAGCGGGCAAGCCCGAATGCCCATGCGCTACATTCAGGCAAGTGCTGTTTGGCAGATAACTACCGTGTATTTGTTTCCATGTATTGCTATGTTGCCTTTTGCACTTCGCATCCTAGATCAAAACAACTTCCATAAGCCGTGGATGACGGATTTGTAATGTTCCAGTCACCTTGCCGATAAGTTCAAAACCCTACCGTGGCGGCATCAAAGATTCTTGAATAAAGGAAGTCTTCCATTGCCCGGTTTAAAAGAGCGGACGGCGCGAGCACGCCTGAAAAAAACAGCGAGGACAGTGACGGCCAGCGTTGTGTGGCTGGCCGGCACGGGGCTTGTGCATGCATCGACCCTGACCCTCGATCAAGCCCTGCAAACGGCATTTGCCGGTAACCCGGATCTGGCGGCTGCGCAGTGGGAAATCGGCATCGCCGAGGGTGAGCGCAAACAGGCCGGTCTGATCCCCAACCCCGAAGTGTCGTGGGAGGCCGAAGACACCCGGCGCGATTCGCGAACCACCACGGTGATGCTCAGCCAACCGATCGAACTGGGCGGCAAACGTGGTGCACGGATCGACGTCGCCAGCCGCGCGCAGGACGCCGCCGGGATCGAGTGGGAGCGCAAGCGCAATGCCTTGCGCGCCGATGTGATTCAGGCGTTCAACAGCGCCCGGACCGCGCAACAACGCTTGCAGTTGTCCCGCCAGTCGCTGCAACTGGCCGAACACGGTTTGCGCGTCGCCCAAGGACGCATCGAGGCCGGCAAATCCTCGCCAGTCGAAGGCACCCGGGCGCACGTGCAACTCTCCGAAGTGCGCCTGGAACTGAGCCGCGCCGAACGCGATCGGGCCAACGCCTACCAGCAATTGGCGCAGGTCATGGGCGCACCGTTGCCAGCCTCGACCACCGTGCAAGCGGCCACGCAAAGCGTGCCCACCGTGCCACCGGCGAGCCGATTGCTGGAGCGCCTGAACGAGACCGCCGAACTGCGTCTGGCCAAATTGCAGATCGATCAGCGCGAAGCCTCATTGGGTCTGGAAAAGTCGCAACGCATTCCCGACCTGACCGTGAGCATTGGCAGTCAATACAGCGAAACCGAGCGCGAGCGGGTCAACGTGGTCGGGCTGTCGCTGCCGATTCCGCTGTTCAACCGCAATCAGGGCAACGTGCTGGCGGCAGCCCGGCGCAGCGATCAGGCGCGGGACCTGCGCAACGCCACCGAGCTGCGTTTGCGCACGGAAATCCAGACCGCCCTTGAGCAATGGCAGACCGCCAACGGCGAAGTCGAAGCGTTCAACCAGACCATCCTGCCCGCCGCGCAAAGTGCGGTCGACAGCGCCACACGCGGCTTCGAAATGGGCAAGTTCGGCTTCCTCGATGTGCTCGACGCCCAGCGCACCCTGATCAGCGCACGCAGCCAATACATCCAGGCCGTCAGCGAGGCGACGGACGCGCGAGTACGCATCGAACGCATCTTCGGCGACCTCACCGTCAGCCCTTGAATTTCATCTTTCAAATCACTGCGCGATGGCATGGCGCAGAGGAGTTTCCATGGAAAAAAAACTGATCGTGGTGGCTGCGGCGACGTTGGCGCTGGGCATTGGTATTGGCTCGATGTGGCCGGGAAATGCGTCCATCGACGCTCACGCCGATGAAGCGGCGGAACACGCCGGTCACGCTGAAGAAGGCACAGCAGCCAACGGTGAACATACAGAAGAAGGGCACCTGGAGCTGAGCACCGAACAGATCGCAGCGGCGGGCATTCAACTGGCCGAAGCGCGGGCGCAGAACATCAGCCTCGGCTTGCCGTTCCCCGGCGAAGTGCGCTTTGACGAGGACCGTACCGCGCACGTGGTGCCTCGGGTGCCCGGGGTGGTCGAGTCGGTGTCGGTCAATCTCGGGCAGTCGGTGAAGAAGGGCCAGTTGCTGGCGGTGATCGCCAGTCAGCAGATCTCTGATCAGCGCAGCGAACAGGCTGCCGCGCAGCGGCGCCTGACCTTGGCGCGCACCACCTACGAACGCGAGAAAAAACTGTGGCAGGACAAGATCTCCGCCGAGCAGGATTTCCTTCAGGCACGCCAGGCATTGGAAGAAGCCGAAATTGCCCTGACCAATGCCCGGCAAAAAATCAGCGTGCTCAGCGGCAGCGTGGTCGCCACCGGCGGCAATCGCTATGAACTGCGCGCGCCGTTCGACGGTGTGGTGGTGGAAAAACACCTGACGCCGGGGGAGGTGGTCGATGAGACCTCGGCGGCTTTTACCCTCTCCGACCTGTCGCGGGTGTGGGTGACGTTCGGCGTTTCGCCCAAGGATCTGACCAAGGTACAAGTGGGCAAACCGGTCACCGTCAGCGCCCCGGAACTCAATGCTGAAATCGCCGGCACCGTGGCCTACGTCGGCAGTTTGCTCGGTGAACAGACCCGCACTGCAACGGTCCGCGTGACCCTGGAAAATCCGCAAGGCTCGTGGCGCCCCGGCCTGTTCGTCACCGCGCTGGTGGCGACCGACAGTCGCCAAGCCAGGGTCGCCGTACCTGAAACCGCGATCCAGACCGTCGAGGACAAACCCACGGTGTTCGTGCGCACCGATGACGGCTTCAAGGCGCAAGCGGTGGAGCTGGGCAGTCGCGCGGCCGGTCTGGTGGAAGTCACCCAAGGTCTGGAACCGGGCGTGCAAGTCGCCAGTGCCGGCAGCTTCATCCTCAAATCGGAATTGGGCAAAGCCTCAGCCGAGCATTCTCATTGAAGGCTCCCACTGATCCGTCAACCTCGACCGGAAGGTTCTCATGTTCGAACGCCTGATCCAGTTTGCCATCGAGCAGCGCATCATCGTGCTGCTCGCCGTTCTCCTCATGGCCGGCCTCGGCGTCGCCAGTTACCAAAAACTGCCGATCGACGCCGTGCCGGACATCACCAACGTCCAGGTGCAAATCAACACCGGCGCGGCCGGGTTCTCGCCGCTGGAAACCGAGCAGCGCATCACCTTCCCGATTGAAACCGCCATGGCCGGTTTGCCGGCGCTGGAGCAGACCCGTTCGCTGTCGCGTTCGGGGCTGTCGCAGGTCACGGTGATCTTCAAGGACGGCACCGATCTGTTCTTCGCCCGGCAATTGGTCAACGAGCGTTTGCAGATCGCCAGGGAGCAATTGCCCGAGGGCGCGGAAGCGCTGATGGGGCCGATTTCCACCGGGCTCGGGGAGATTTTCCTGTGGACGGTGGAGGCGCAGGACGGTGCGCTGAAGGACGACGGCACCGCCTACACGCCAACCGATTTGCGGGTGATTCAGGACTGGATCATCAAGCCGCAATTGCGCAACGTGCCCGGTGTGGCCGAGATCAACACCATCGGCGGATTCGCCAAGGAATACCAGATCGCCCCCGACCCGAAGCGGCTGGCGGCTTACAAATTGACCCTCACCGATCTGGTCACGGCGCTGGAGCGCAACAACGCCAACGTCGGTGCCGGTTACATCGAGCGCAGCGGCGAGCAGCTGCTGATTCGCGCGCCCGGGCAAGTGGCGAGCACTGACGACATCGCCAATATCGTGATGGCCAATGTCGACGGTACGCCGATCCGGATCAAGAACGTCGCGACGGTAGACATCGGCCGCGAACTGCGTACCGGTGCCGCCACCGAAAACGGTCGCGAAGTGGTACTGGGCACGGTGTTCATGCTGATCGGCGAAAACAGCCGAACAGTCTCCCAGGCGGTGGCGACCAGGCTTGAGCAGATCAATCGTTCCCTGCCCAAAGGCGTGATTGCGGTGCCGGTGTATGACCGCACGCACCTGGTGGACAAGGCCATCGCCACGGTGAAAAAGAACCTGGTGGAAGGGGCGATTCTGGTCATCGCGATTCTGTTCCTGTTCCTGGGCAACATCCGCGCGGCGTTGATCACCGCGATGGTCATTCCGCTGTCGATGCTGTTCACCTTCACCGGCATGTTCACCAACAAAGTCAGCGCCAACTTGATGAGCCTCGGCGCCCTCGACTTCGGCATCATCGTCGACGGCGCGGTGGTGATCGTCGAAAACACCCTGCGACGGCTGGCCCATGCGCAGCAGCATCACGGGCGTTTACTGAGCCGTTCCGAGCGTTTCCATGAAGTATTCGCAGCGGCCAAAGAAGCGCGGCGGCCGCTGATTTTTGGCCAGTTGATCATCATGGTCGTGTACCTGCCGATCTTCGCCCTGAGCGGTGTCGAAGGGAAAATGTTCCACCCGATGGCCTTCACCGTGGTCATCGCGCTGTTGGGCGCCATGCTGTTGTCGGTGACGTTTGTGCCGGCGGCCATTGCGTTGTTTGTCACCGGCAAGGTCAAGGAAGAAGAGGGCGTGGTCATGCGCGGCGCGCGTCGCGTTTATGCGCCGGCGCTGGCGTGGGTGATGTCCCATCGCGCCATGGCGGTGGGGGCGGCGCTGGCTGTGATTGTGCTCAGCGGCGTGCTTACCAGCCGCATGGGCAGCGAGTTTGTGCCGAGCCTCAGTGAGGGCGATTTTGCCCTGCAAGCCTTGCGCGTGCCGGGCACCAGCCTCACACAATCGGTGGACATGCAGCAGCGTCTGGAGACCTTGATCCTCAACAAGGTGCCCGAAGTCGAGCGTGTGTTCGCCCGTACCGGCACCGCCGAAATCGCCTCCGACCCGATGCCGCCAAACATCTCCGACAGCTACGTGATGCTCAAGCCGAAGGCGCAGTGGCCGGATCCGGGCAAGTCCCGCGAAACGCTGATGGCCGAACTGCAACAAGCCGCCGCGACGCTGCCGGGCAGCAACTATGAACTGTCGCAGCCGATCCAGTTGCGCTTCAACGAACTGATCTCCGGCGTGCGCAGCGATGTGGCGGTCAAGGTGTTCGGGGATGACATGGACGTGCTCAACGCTACGGCGGCGAAGGTCGCTGCCGCCATGCAGAAGGTCAACGGCGCGTCCGAGGTCAAGGTCGAGCAAACCACTGGCCTGCCGGTGCTGACCATCAACATCGACCGCGACAAGGCGGCGCGTTATGGGCTCAACGTCGGTGACGTGCAAGACACCATTGCGGTGGCGGTCGGCGGGCGTCAGGCCGGGACATTGTATGAAGGCGATCGGCGTTTCGACATGGTGGTGCGCCTGTCTGATGCCATGCGCAAGGACATCGACGGTTTGTCGGCACTGTTGATTCCGGTGCCGGCGCCCCTGAATGGCGCGGCCGATCAGATAGGCTTCATCGCCCTCAAGGATGTCGCCAGCCTTGATCTGGTGCTCGGGCCGAATCAGGTCAGCCGCGAAAACGGCAAGCGGCTGGTGATCGTCAGCGCCAACGTGCGTGGGCGCGATATTGGCTCCTTCGTTAAAGAGGCCGGCGAGGTGATCGAGCGCGATGTGCAGGTGCCGGCGGGTTACTGGACCGGCTGGGGCGGGCAGTTCGAGCAGTTGCAGTCGGCGGCCAAACGCTTGCAGATCGTGGTGCCGGTGGCCTTGCTGTTGGTGTTCGGCTTGCTGTTCATGATGTTCAACAACCTCAAGGATGGCTTGCTGGTGTTCACCGGGATTCCGTTTGCGTTGACCGGGGGCGTCATGGCCTTGTGGTTGCGGGACATTCCGCTGTCGATCTCGGCGGGCGTTGGTTTCATTGCGCTATCGGGGGTGGCGGTGCTCAACGGGTTGGTGATGATCGCGTTTATCCGCAATTTGCGGGAGGAGGGGCGTTCGCTCGCTGATGCAATCAATGAGGGTGCGCTCACACGTCTGCGCCCGGTGTTGATGACGGCGCTGGTGGCGTCCCTAGGCTTCATTCCCATGGCTTTGGCGACCGGCACGGGTGCCGAGGTGCAGCGACCGTTGGCGACGGTGGTGATCGGTGGGATTCTGTCCTCGACCATCCTGACGCTGCTGATTTTGCCGGCGCTGTATCAGCTCGCGCACCGAGGTGAAGAGGAGAGGAGTCCCACCTCATAAGCCAATGTTTCAGGCATACCACTATCTGTGGCGAGGGAGCTTGCTCCCGCTGGACTGCGTAGCAGGCCCCTTCTTTTTTTGTGAAGGAGGGGCCGCTTCGCGACCCAGCGGGAGCAAGCTCCCTCGCCACAGGTGCCTTTCAGGTTACATAACGGATATGTAATTTGCGCGCCACCGTCACGAAAGGTTCGGATTGTTACCTTGATCCCGTTAGTTAATTAAACGAGGAATCAAGCATGAAATTTGTACAACTGAGTGCGTTCGCAGCGGCGTTGGTGATGTCTTCTGTTGTTTTGGCTGAAGGTGGCGGCGACAGAGTCTTTGAGAAAATGATGGCGGCCAATGACCGTTCGGTGGAGGCGTTTGTCGCCAAGGAACAGGCGCGTAACCCCGTCGTGTTGAATGAAAAAAAGGACGACAAGACCAAAGACTTGTAAGCGTGTCGCACCTGAACTAGCCCGTCATCGAAGGCCGATGGTGGGCTTTTTTTTGAGCCTGGATTTGAAGGTACTGGATATGAAAGTTTTTAAGTTGATGGCGTTCGTCGGTGTGATGGCGATGTCGTTGAATGCGCTGGCAGAAGGCGGCGGTGACAGGACGTTTGAGAGGGCGTTCAGTGCCAACGCCCAAGCCATGCAGCAATACGCGGCCAACCAGGGCAAACCTGCGCCGGTGGTGAAAGATTACGAATACGGGATGAAGTTGGATGTGGTCAAAGTGGTGAGCGTTGTGCGACCGCAAGTTGCCTGCTCCGTGGTGCCGACTGCCATGACCTATGAAGATTCAAAGGGCCAACTCAATACCATCAAATACACCGTGGCAGGCGATTGCCGCCGACAGGGCGGGTGAGGGCACAGAGGGCCTCCAACCTACGTTGAGTATTTCAATTCGGGATGTTTAACAGATATGGCGAAGGTAGGGAGGCTTCCCACAATGTTTTCAGGTTGTCCGTCGGACGTCCGCTCTCTAGCCTGTGTTTGTCGCTGCCAATTCAGTGATCGGAATTGGAACCCCGCGGCTCCACTGAAAGCAAAAGCGCCTTTCATGACGTGCGCACCTTGATGTGTGCACTCCGTTATGGCGGCTGTGCGCGGGAGACTTCGAGTCTGTCGGGTTTTGCTCAGTGGCCCGGGTTCCAACCTGCGTACAGCTGCCTCCTTTTCGCGTTGAACCGAATGGGTCAGCTCTAACCATCACGCTGAATGCCGAAATCATGAAAAAGCCAACACCAAACCCTCCCGAAACAGAAACCGACCCTGTAGGCGTCGCCGAAGGCTGCTTCTGCAGTGCTCAATTCACGGGCATAAAAAAGGCGCCCCGAAGGACGCCAAAGGATTCACCTCTTACCAAAGGAGCAAGGAGCTTCTAAAGGTGAATTTGCATTAGCCGTGAAGTCAGAGAATCGCCAGCGGATACTCGACAATCACCCGCACTTCATCCAGATCCGACTCAAACGCCGTGGCGCGGGTGGTGGCCTGGCGCAAACGAAGAGACATGTCTTTCAACGAGCCGCTCTGCACCACGTATTTGACTTCGATGTCGCGCTCCCAGCGCTTCTGGTCAGTCAGTGGGTTGCCGTCGGCATCGCGGCGCATGTACACGGCGTTGGCGTTGGAGTAATCGGCGTCGGTGCCGCGGGCGTAACGAGTCATGAACGACAAACCCGACACGCCATAGCTGCTCATGTCGAGGTCGTAACGCACCATCCACGAACGTTCCTTGGGCGAGTTGAAGTCGCTGTACTGGATGGAGTTGTCGAGGAAGATCGAGTCGGACTGGCGCAGGTAATCGAAGTCGTCGTTGCCGTTGTTGCGCTGGTGCGACAAGGCAACGGAGTGGGCGCCGAGTTTCACCCCGACACGGCCGCTCCAGATGTTGTTGTCGAACTCGCCGAGCAGTTGTTTGCCTTCGTCGACCGCCTTGTAATAGTTCAAGCCACCGAATAGCGACAGGTCATCCGACAGCGGATAAGTCCATGCGGTGCCGGCGTAATACTGATTCCAGGCATCCTTGAGGCGACTGGAATACAGGCTGAAACTGAGGTTTTTGTTCAGTGCATAGTCGCCACCGAGATAGCCGACCCACGGCGAATTGACTGGACCGGCGTAGAAGGTCGCGAAGTTCTCGCGCATGTCGCTGGACACCGGCTGGCTCATCGCATGCAGGCGACCGCCCTGTACCGACAGACCTTCGATGCTGGTGTTGGTGGCCGTGACACCCCGGAAGCTTTCCGGCAACAGTCGGGAGTCACCCGCCGCAACCACCGGGTTGGCGGGGAACACATCGCCGACCTTCACCACCGTATCGAAGGCGCGCACTTTGGCGACGCCACCGACCTTGGTGTATTCATCCCGCGCCTGACCATCGCTGTCGACCGGCAACACGTCGAAAGAACTACGGCCACCGTTGCGCCCGTCACCGGTATCGAGTTTCAAGCCGATCATCGCAAACGCATCGACCCCGAATCCAACGGTGCCTTGGGTAAAGCCGGATTCGAACTTGCTGATGACCGCGTGAGCCCAGGCCTCGGAATAGCCATTGCCGGTGGGACTCGACTGGCCGTCACGGTGATCACGATTGAAGTATAAGTTGCGGTTGAGCACCGTCAGGCTGCTGCCCTCGATAAACCCCTCGGGTTTTTCTTCCGCCAACACCATGGACGGCCCGGAGCCGACAACCACCGCTAAAGCGGCTATCGACATTTTTGTATTGTTAACCATCAATCACTCCTTGGGTTCGGCAGAACGGGAACGTGCTTCGGCGTGGGTTTTATTGTTCGGCGGGCAAGGGCCCGCCGGCATGGTCGCCGGGTGACATCGTTGCAAGCTGCGGATAACGCCAAGGTGATGGGGGAATTACAATTTCGTCATGTGGGTGTGGTGTTGCCCGATCAGACCAAAACAGCCAGATCCGTGTACCGGACAACCAATGGATCGGCGGTGAGGAGTTTCATGGGTTCTGTCATGGCCGTTGCAACAATGAGACGGTCAAACGGGTCACGATGGTGATGTTCGAGGTCCTTCACGGCAATGGCGTGTTCTGAGGTCACAGGCAGCTCGATGAACCCGCTGTCGAGGCAGCACTGGCGGATTTCTTCCAAGTCAACGTTCAGCTTTCCCAGTCCAACCTTGATCGCCATCTCCCAGAATGTCGCTGCGCTGATGTAAATGTCGGCAGCGCTCTCAATGAGCTTTCTGGCTTTGCTGGATAGCCTGGGGTCATCGCTGAGCGTCCAGAGCAAAATATGTGTGTCGAGCAGAAGCCTCATTCTTGAGTGCCTTCAAAAGCATCGAGCATGTCGTCAGGCAATGAGGCGTCAAAGTCTTCGGGGAGCACCAGTTTGCCTTTCATCGCTCCGATACGCTGGCCGCGGGTTTTTCCCACCGGAACCAGACGCGCAAGGGCCCGGCCATGTTTGGCAATCGTGATGATCTGCCCGGCGGCTGCGTCATCGACGAGCTTGGACAGGTTATTTTTTGCTTCGGCCAACGGAACGACGATCATGGTGTCTCTCCCATATTCTGGACAAATATAGCCAGAAATTTGAGGGGCGGTAAAGATGCGCGATTCTTCAAGTGGGACGGGGGGCGATTTGGAGCGTTTCACTCGATGGGTCAGCAGCGTGACATTACCCTGGCGCTCAGCGGCCAAGGCGTCGAGGCCGTCTACCAGTTCGGAAAAGATGTCACGGTTCATTGTTCTTTCTCGCGTTGATTTATCGATCCAGCCAGTCATTCAAGATAGAGCCAAGTGCGCAGTGCTGGATGTAGGACGAAACGGACATTCCTGCGCGAGGTTTCGGGGATTGCAGAAGGAGGGGAGGGCAGCGGTAACAAATCCCACAAACGCAAAAACGGCACCCGAAGGTGCCGTTTCTGTTTTCTACCGAGTATCGCTTAAGCGATCAACCCGCCAACCCCGACTGTTGAACCAGGTTCAGCAGCGGTTGTGGGTACAGGCCGAGGAAGAACGCCAGTACGGCGATCGCCAGCAGCATCACGCCGCCTGCACGTTGTTCCCAGTGCAGTTGCGCATCGTGGCGACGCAGGTTCGGTTCGATCAGGTACAG
>Ga0182006_1000925_pt1 | contig 19615 bp, 19 predicted proteins | sample Sormic07211104_1_FD_123022 | JGI IMG/M metagenome (GOLD analysis project Ga0182006, IMG submission 123022) | Rhizosphere microbial communities from Sorghum bicolor, Mead, Nebraska, USA - 072115-104_1 MetaG | ecosystem: Host-associated > Plants > Roots > Rhizosphere | place: USA: Nebraska...
ACCCCATAAAGAGGTCTTACCGGTGACACCACTCATGATCACCCTGCTAGTCGTAGCCGGGATCGCACTATTGATCGCCATTGGCTACATGAACCATGTGGTGGAAAACAATAAGCTGGAAAAAGCCCGCACCAAGGTTGAACTCAACGACCGCCTGCGTCGCTGCGGCGAAATCACCGAGACCTTTCCCGGTCAGTTCATGACACCCGCGCTCAAGTTGCTATTGACCCGTCTGGAACTGAACGTCTGCCAGCGCCTGCTCAACCTGGAAAAAACCAGCCCCACGCTCAAGCCACGGATTACCGAGCTGAGTGCCTTGGTTGCCCAAGGCGAATCGATCCCGGTCAACAACCCGCCGGCACCGATCCAGACCGAAGCCAAGGCCAAAGACGTGCGCTTCCTGCTCGAAGCCCTGCATGGCCAGATCACCCGTGCCGCACAGGACGGCTACCTGCCGACCAACGAAGCCAAGCACTGGATCCGCGAGGTCCGCCACATCCTGGTCCTGCTGCACATCGAATTCTTCAACAACCTTGGTCAGCATTCCCTGCAACAGAACCAGCCAGGTCAGGCCCGACTGGCCTTCGAACGAGGCGTGCAATACCTGCGCAAACAGCCGGAGCCCCAGGTCTACAGCGAACAACTCGAGTACCTGGAAAAACTCCTGGCCCGCGCCAACGACCAGGTCATGGACAAGATCGCCCCGGTTGAAGGCGAAGTGAACCAACTGACTGAAGGGCTCAAAGACGTCGAGGCTGATGCCGACTGGAAGAAGAAAGTGATCTACGACTGATCATGCAAATGCTGAAAAGCCACCGGGTCAGGTGGCTTTTTTTTTTGCGTTGGGATTGATGCCCGCCAGAGTCAATAGATCATCCGGACACAGCCCGGGCCTTCGGCAGCTGCTACAGCTTGAAATGCCCCACCATCCCCCTCAACTCACTCCCCAACTGCGCCAGTTCAATACTCGACGCCGCATTGCCCTGCATCGCCAATGAAGACTGATCCGCACTGGCGCGAATGCTCGTGACACTGCGATTGATCTCCTCGGCCACCGAGCTCTGCTCCTCCGCAGCCGCTGCTATCTGCTGGTTCATCTGCTGAATCAGCGACACCGCCGCCGCAATACTCCCCAATGCACTTTCGGTCTGCAACGCATCGCTCACCGCCAGCTTCACCAACTCGCCACTGCTCTGAATCTGCTGCACCGACGATTGCGCCGCCGAGCGCAAGGCACTGACCAGGCGTTCGATTTCCTCGGTCGATTGCTGGGTTCGCCTGGCCAGCGCCCGAACCTCATCGGCCACCACCGCAAAGCCCCGGCCCTGCTCGCCGGCACGCGCCGCCTCGATGGCCGCATTGAGCGCCAACAGGTTGGTCTGCTCGGCAACGCTTTTGATCACGCTGAGCACCGTGCCGATGTTCTGGATTTCTGCACTGAGGCTTTCGATGCTGGAGCTGGCCGAGGTGGCCGAGTCCGCCAGTTGCTCAATTCGCGCCATGCTCTGACGCACCACCTGCTGACCGCTTTCGACCTTGCCGTCGGCCGTCTGCGCCGCCTGGGCGGCCTCCTCCGCGTTACGTGCCACATCGTGCACCGTGGCGGTCATCTGGTTCATCGCAGTGGCGACCTGCTCGGTTTCTTCTTTCTGGCTGCTGACTTCAAGGTTGGTCTGCTCGGTCACCGCCGACAGCGATTGCGCAGAGCTTGCCAGCTGTTCGATACCGGCCTGCAAACCACTGACAATGCTGCTGAGCCCCGCGCCCATTTGCTGCATGGCTTGCATCAACTGGCCGATCTCGTCACGGCGGGTCACCTCAATCGTCGCGCTCAAATCGCCCGCGGCGATCTGCTGGGCGACACGGATCACGCTGCGCAGCGGTGCGACGATCAACCGGGTAATCACCCACGCGGCAATCAGCCCGACCAGCAAGGCCAGTGCCGAGGAGCCGATGATCAACAGCGAGTTCTTTTTCAGCTCTGCCTGCATCGACCGGTCTTCGGCAACGTAGGCCTGATCCACCCGCTCCACCACTTGCGCGGCGCGCTGGTGGAGTTGCTCGGAGACGGTCTTTTCCTGCGCCAACAGCCCGGTGTACTCGGCGAGTTTTTCAGTGAAACTGCCGATATGACCCGACACTTCATTGAGGACCGTCTGGTAACCCTCATCCTTTACGGTAGCTTTCAACTGTTCGGCCTGGGCCAGCGCCTGGTCGGCTTGCTCGATCTTGCCCTGCCCGGCACTGTCGTCGCCCTTGCGGCTCTGATCCAGACGTACGTGCGCTTCGTTCATGGCCTGCAACATCAGTCGCGAGACCTGGCTGACCTGATTCGCCTGCTCGATGAATTGCGCACCGTCCTTGCCCTCGGACTCCTTCAAGGCATAGGCGCCATCATCGCTAAGCCCGGACTGCAGCACATCCAGGTTATTGGCCACACTGGACACCGACCAACTGGCCATTTCCAGCGCCAGGTCCTTGGCCTGACTCAGCGAGACGAACTCGTCAAAGGCTTTGCGATAAGCCCCCAGAGACTGTTCGACGTCATTCATGACCGGCACGTTGGCTGCGGACTGAGCCTTGAGCTCGGTCGCCAGCGCGATCAACGCGTCCACCCCCGCGTGCAAGGCTTCCACGGTTTTCGGGTCGCCGCGCAAGACGTAGTCCTGCTCAAGCAGACGCACCTTGAGCAAACCGCTGTTGAGCGACGACATCTGCTTGAGCCCGTCGAAGCGATGACTGATGGTTTGCAGGGACCATACGCCAATGGCCGCCACCAGGGCTGTCAACAGCAGCACCAGTACAAACCCGACACCCAGTTTTTTCGCCATACCGAGGTTGGCAAAACGTCCTTGCACGGCCGAAATCATTGCGCTTAGTCCCCTGCCATTATCTGTTGATGCAGATTCGCAACGGGCTTGTGCCAACACAAGTCTCTGGCGTCGGAATAATGGCCAAAAGCTACGCCAGCGTCGTTTTCAGAACGCTTGAGGTCGATCCTCAGGGTCTGTTGACGTTTGGTGACGACCGCGACGGATGCCAACGTTGCGCAGGGCAAGGCGCGAGGAACGTGGTTTGGTTGTTCCAAATAAGTTCCGAGCAACGCAGCCCTGCGCAACGTTGGCTCCGTCCCTTCGGGTTGCGCGCCAACGTGCGCGAGGCTGCGTTGCGGGATTTGCCAAGGGAACAACCATTGGCGGCATCCCGCGCCTTGCCTCGCGCACGTTGGCATCGCAACGCGGCTCGCCACCAAACGTCAACAGACCCTGGCGGTAGCCTGAAAAAATGCCCGAGCACGAGGATCACAGGCATAGGCAACGTTGATGCGCTGCCAGTCATGAGCCTCGCCGGTGGGGCTGAATGCCGTTGCGCATGACAGACGGATGCCGAAGCGTCGCGCCTGAACCTGCACCTGAACGGCGTCGGCCTTGCGCGATCGCGCCCAGATGAACAGGCCACCTGCGGGTTTGCCGAAAACCTCCCATTCCGCGTCTTCAAGCACCTGCAAGGCCGCGTCCCTGTCGGTGCTTAAACGCTGGCGCTGACGCTGCACCAATTTGCGATAGGCACCACTGGCCAATAAAGAAGCCAGCACCGATTCGCTGAACCGTGAAGCACCCATGCTGCTGATCATCTTGACCTCGGCCAGTCGCGCAATGACGTCGGCACCCGCCACGACAAAGCCGACCCGCAACGAACTGCTGAGGGTTTTGGAGTAGCTGCCGACGTAGATCACGTTGTCATCGATACCCAGTGCCGCAAGACGCGTCCCGGGACCGCGGTACAAATCCGCATAGACGTCGTCTTCGATCACCAGTACGCCATGCTTTCTGGCCAGCTGCATTACCTGCCGAGCCACGCCCAAGGTCAAACTGCTGCCGGTGGGGTTGTGATAAAAGCTGTTGATGAACAAGCCACGGGGTTTGTATTTCAGCAACAGTGCCTGGAGTGCTTCGGTGTCGGGTCCGTGAGGCGTTCGTGGGACTTCGATCATGCTGACCCCGTGTAGCCTGAGCAAATCGAACAGCATCGAATAACCGGGGTTCTCCACCACCACGCAATCGCCCGGTTTGAACAACGTGCGCACGATCAGGTCGAGCCCATGACTGGCACCCGCCGTGGTGAGGATTCGACTTTCATCCACCGCGATATCCAGCTGCTTCAGTCGTTTGAGGATCTGTTGGCGCAGGGCAAGCAGGCCCAGCGGTGTGCTGTAGTTGAACAAACCGGCCATATCGGTGCGGCTGACCTGGCGTATGGCATAGCTCAGGTCGTCAGTCTCGCGCCAGCTTTCGGGTAATCCGCCGCAACCCAGCTTCAGATCGCCCGCGACGCCACTCTGCTGCTCAACCCCCTCGAACCAGGAAAAATCCCGTTGCCCGTGAGCGGCAAGCGCCGTTGCCGCGACAAAGAAACCCGCCCCGCTACGCGTGGCCAGCACACCTTGGGCCACTAACCGTTCACAGGCCTCGACAACACTGGATTGGCTGAGCAGATTGATCCGCGCGATTTGCCGCACGGAAGGCAAACGTGTCCCCGGCGACACCTCGCCACGATGGAGCCAGTCGGCCATCGCGTCGACGATTTGCTGCACGACCGGCACCAATGCCTGTCGATCGATTCTCAACTCCATGAGCAAGCAAACTCCTGTCTGTTTTGCGGAAAACAGTTAATCACAGGAGCGCTCGACAAGATGTGCGACAAAACCGCCAAAACCGTCGGTTCTAACCATTTGAAACACAATGCCCGGTGTTTTCACGGAACCGATGGCAGTGTGCGTAATGCTGAGAAACCTGTGGCGAGGGAGCTTGCTCCCGCTTGAGTGCGTAGCACTCACAAAAACCGGCAATGGTTGTCAGATTTTTGGGGCCGCTACGCAGCCCAGCGTGAGCAAGCTCCCTCGCCACAAAAGCAGGTATATCGAAACGCCTGATTAAAACGCCGTGACCCCACCATCCACCGCCAGCGAATGACCGGTGGTGAACGCCGCGCCGTCGCTGCACAGGTACAGCACCGCGCTGGCAATCTCCTCGACCTTGCCGATACGTCCGACCGGGTGCATGGCATTGGCGAACTCGCCCTTCTTCGGGTCCGCTTCATAGGCCCGACGGAACATATCGGTGTCGATCACCGCCGGGCACACCGCATTCACGCGAATCTTTTTCTTGGCGTATTCGATGGCCGCCGATTTGGTCAGGCCGATCACCGCATGTTTGGAGGCGGCGTAGATGCTCATCTTCGGCGCAGCCCCCAGGCCGGCGACCGAAGCGGTATTGACGATCGCGCCGCCGCCCTGGGCCAGCAGCAATGGCAACTGGTACTTCATGCACAGCCAGACGCCTTTGACGTTGACGCCCATGATCGCGTCGAACTCATCGAGCGTGCCCTCGGCCAGTTTGCCTTTCTCGATTTCGATGCCGGCATTGTTGAAGGCATAGTCGAGACGGCCGTAGGCATTCACGACCTCGTCCATCAGATTTTTTACATCGTTTTCCACAGTGACATTGCAGCGCACGAAGGTCGCGTCACCGCCGGCAGCGCGAATCAGCGCCACAGAGCTTTCACCACCGGCCACGTCCAGATCGGCCACCACCACTTTCAACCCTTCGGCGGCGAACGCCAAAGCGGTTGCGCGGCCAATCCCATTGGCCGCGCCCGTCACAACGGCGACCTGGCCGGAAAACGTCATGCTCATTGTTATGTCCTCGAAGGCAAGAATGTGGGGATCGCGAGTTCCCAGTCTAGCCACAGGGGCCGATGCCACGGCAGCACTATCAGAAGGCCGGTTGGGCACCCATGAGTGGCAGTGATGGAACGGCCGCCCTGACTATCACTGCACTGGATCGATGTGCATTCGCCGTGTCAGCCAACCTTGCAGCATCGTCCATGAAGGTCTATCAACAAGGCTTCATTCATCTTGAGTGCCTGTCATGACTACCCAGACCAATCGCCAGTTCCTGCTCGCCAAACGTCCCGTGGGGCCAGCTACCCGCGAGACGTTCACCTATCAAGAAGTACCAGTCGGTGAGCCTGCGGCAGGTCAGATCCTGGTCAAGAACGAATACCTGTCCCTGGACCCGGCCATGCGTGGCTGGATGAACGAGGGCAAGTCCTACATCCCTCCGGTCGGCATTGGTGAAGTGATGCGTGCATTGGGCGTAGGCAAAGTCATCGCCTCGAACAATCCGGGCTTTGCCGTGGGGGACTACGTCAACGGTGCCTTGGGTGTGCAGGATTACTTCCTTGGCGAGCCGCGAGGTTTCTACAAGGTCGATCCGAAACTGGCGCCGCTGCCGCGTTATTTATCCGCGCTGGGCATGACCGGAATGACCGCCTACTTCGCCCTGCTCGATGTCGGCGCGCCGAAAGCCGGCGACACCGTGGTGTTGTCGGGCGCGGCCGGTGCGGTGGGCAGCATCGCCGGGCAAATCGCCAAGATCAAAGGTTGCCGGGTGGTCGGCATCGCCGGCGGCGCGGACAAGTGCAAGTTCCTGATCGATGAGCTGGGTTTTGACGGTGCCATCGATTACAAGAACGAAGACGTGATCGCCGGCCTCAAGCGTGAATGCCCGAAAGGCGTCGACGTGTATTTCGATAACGTCGGCGGCGATATTCTCGACGCCGTGCTGAGCCGCCTGAACATGAAGGCACGGGTGGTGATTTGCGGTGCCATCAGCCAGTACAACAACAAGGAAGCGGTCAAAGGCCCGGCCAACTACCTGGCCTTGCTGGTCAACCGCGCGCGGATGGAAGGCTTCGTGGTGATGGATTACGCCGCACAGTTCGCCGCTGCCGGGCAGGAAATGGCCGGCTGGATGGCCAAGGGGCAGCTCAAGAGCAAGGAAGACATCGTCGAGGGACTGGAAACATTCCCGGAGACGCTGATGAAGTTGTTCAGCGGCGAGAATTTCGGGAAGTTGGTGTTGAAGGTATAAAAGCTTCGCGGGCAAGTCGGATCGCCGCACCGCTCGCTCCTACAGGAGCGAGGCTTGCCCGCGAATCGGCGCTTAAGCGATTTCTGCGACGACCGCCGCCAACGCCTTGGCCGGATCCGCCGCCTGGCTGATCGGACGGCCGATCACCAGGTAATCGGAACCGGCATCCAGCGCCTGACGCGGCGTCAGGATGCGGCGCTGATCGTCCAGGGCACTGCCCGCCGGACGAATCCCCGGCGTCACCAGTTGCAACGACGGGTGGGCGGCTTTCAAGGCCTGGGCTTCCTGGGCCGAGCAGACCAGACCGTCCATCCCGGCCTTTTCCGCCAGCGCGGCCAGGCGCAGCACCTGCTCCTGCGGCTCGATGTCCAGGCCAATACCCGCCAGATCCTCACGCTCCATGCTGGTCAGCACGGTCACGCCGATCAACAGCGGTTTCGGGCCGCTGCGCTGATCGAGCACTTCGCGGCAGGCGGCCATCATGCGCAGGCCGCCGGAGCAGTGCACATTGACCATCCATACGCCCATTTCCGCAGCCGCCTTGACGGCCATGGCGGTGGTGTTCGGAATGTCGTGGAACTTGAGGTCCAGGAACACTTCGAAACCCTTGTCGCGCAAGGTGCCGACGATTTCCGAAGCGCAACTGGTAAACAGTTCTTTACCGACTTTGACCCGGCACAGTTTCGGGTCCAGTTGATCGGCCAGCTTCAGTGCGGCGTCACGGGTGGGGAAATCCAGGGCGACGATGATAGGCGTCTGGCAGGCGGACATGAGTGGGCTCTCAGGCAAGTCGAAATCGGCGCGCATTGTAGCGGAACCAGCGCCGCTGCGGGACCCGATGATCGGTAATTCGTCGTCGCGGCTCAGGCAAGACTAGCTGCTGCGGCAATTGTGTCTAGCCCGATACACACACGACACGCCCACAACACCCTTCAACGCTACCCTCGTCAGCCGCAACAAGCCCTACAGCACTTCCCGCCTCACGGCCGGACGCCTATGCTGAAGCCACAACCTCGCAGCCTATCTTTGTGGTTGGCAGCCTACCTGGCAGATGAACGCACGCATGCACAATTCCCCAGCACCTCTGAACGACGATCAAAAAGCGCCGGCCGATGACAAACGCTGGAGCATTCGCGCCCTGATCGTCGACGATGACGTTCCGATCCGCGAACTGATGATCGACTACCTGGCCCGTTTCAATATCCACGCCAGCGGCGTCTCTGATGGCGCCGCCATGCGTCAGGCGCTGCAAGCCGAGCATTTCGATGTGGTGGTGCTCGATCTGATGCTGCCGGGTGAAGATGGTTTGTCGCTGTGCCGCTGGCTGCGCGCCGAATCGGACATCCCGATTCTGATGCTCACCGCCCGCTGCGAACCCACCGACCGGATCATCGGCCTGGAGCTGGGCGCCGACGACTACATGGCCAAGCCGTTCGAGCCGCGGGAACTGGTTGCGCGGATTCAGACCATTCTGCGTCGGGTGCGCGACGACCGTACTGAACAGCGTGCGAATATTCGCTTCGACAACTGGCGATTGAACAGCGTGTTGCGCCAGTTGATCGCCGCCGATGGCCTGGTGGTGCCGCTGTCCAACGCCGAATTCCGTTTGCTTTGGGTGTTCATCGAACGGCCGCGCCGGGTGCTCAGCCGCGAACAACTGCTGGACGCGGCGCGCGGTCGCTCGATCGAAGCGTTTGATCGCAGCATCGATCTGTTGGTGTCGCGCCTGCGCCAGAAACTGGGCGACGACCCGAAAGCCCCGCAGTTGATCAAGACCGTTCGCGGTGAGGGTTATCTGTTCGACGCACGAGACATCAGCTGATGCGTGCGCGCTTCGATACGCTGTTCGGCCGCCTGTTCGGCGTGCTGTTGGTGGCGATCGTACTGGCGCACTTGTTAGCTTTTTTATGGTTCAAACATTACGGACCGCCCCCGCCTCCCCCACCGCCACCGGGTTTTTCCGAGCGCTTCGACGGCCCTCCCCCACCAATGGACCCGCGTTTCGGCAATCGACCACCACGGCCATGGTTCGGCGGGCCGCTGGTGCCACTGACCTTTCAGTTTGTCTCGCTGATCATCGCCGCCTGGTACGGCGCCAAGCTATTGACCCGCCCGATTCAACGCCTGAGCGACGCCGCCGAGCGCCTGAGTGAAAATCTCGACAGTCCGCCGCTGGATGAGTCCGGCCCACGGGAGGCGCGGCAAGCGGCGCACACTTTCAACCTGATGCAGAAACGCATTCTTGAACAAATGCAGCAACGTTCGCGCATGCTCGGCGCGGTGTCCCATGACCTGCGCACACCGCTGTCGCGGCTCAAGCTGCGGCTGGAACAGATCGACGATGAGAAGCTGCAAGGCCAGATGCGTCAGGACCTGGACGACATGATCGGCATGCTCGATTCCACCCTCACCTACCTGCACGAACAGCGCACCAGTGAGGCGCCACAATGGATGGACGTGCAAGCGCTGGTGGAGTCCCTGAGTGAAAACGCCCAGGACCAGGGCGCCGACGTCCAGGCCCGCGGCCATTGTGCCCCGCTGCAGGTTCAACCGATGGCTTTGCGCTCGTGCATCAACAACCTGCTGGACAACGCCTTGCGTTATGCCGGGGACGCGCTGATCACGCTTGAGGACAGTCGCGAACAACTGGTGATCCGGGTCATTGACCATGGCCCGGGTATCGCGGCGGAAAAACGTGAAGCGGTGTTTGAACCGTTCTTTCGCCTGGAAGGTTCGCGTAATCGCAACTCCGGCGGCGTCGGCCTGGGCATGACCATCGCCCGGGAAGCCGCGGAGCGTTTGGGCGGGCAGTTGAGCCTGGAAGAAACGCCCGGCGGTGGTCTGACCGCCGTCATCCGCCTGCCCCGCGTCTAAGCCCGCACCCACAGGATCCGGGTCTGACTGGATAAGTTGTGTGTACCCATCGGTACAAATCCCACATACCCACGACAACTTGCCCCTTGAGGCTGCATAAGCCGGTGCACCCACCGGTTTCCCATTCCAAGGAGTGAGCACAATGATCGGTAGTGTCAGCAGCTACACGAGCTATACCAGCACCAGCAGTACCGCCACCAACAGCGCCCGTAGCCAGCAATTCCAGAAAGAACTGCTCGCCAAACTCGACAACAACAGCGACGGTGCGGTGGATCAGGATGAGCTCAAGAGCGCCCTGTCGCAGAAAAACGACGATGGTCTGCTGGTCAGCCTGAGCAAGAACTTCAGCGATCTGGACAGCGACAAAAGCGGCAGCCTGAGCAGCGAAGAGATGGCCGCGATGGCCCCTCCGACGCCACCGCCGCACGATCAGGCACCGAACACCGAGCTGGCCGATGCGCTGATCAGCGCTTTGGACAAAGACGGCGACGGCGCCATCAACAGCGATGAGCTGAGCAATGGCCTGACCAGTGCCGGCAGCACGGCCGACAGCTCGAAAATCTTCTCGGCCCTGGACAAGAATGAAGACGGCACCGTCAGCCAGGACGAACTCGCCGCCAGCCTGACCCCGCCGCCACCGCCACCTCAGCAGATGTCCAGCGAAGAGCTGTTCAGCCAACTCGATACCGACAGCGATGGCAGTGTCACGGCCACGGAACTGAGCAGCGCGTTGCAGGCGAGCGACAGCACTTCATCGACCGCCACCGACACCAGCGCCGCGTTGCTCAAAGTACTCGATAGCGACAGCAGCGGTGGCGTCAGCAACGATGAACTGAAAGCCGTCCTGCAAGCCGGCCGCGAGCAGAACTCCGACAGCTCCACCAATCAGTTCAACGTGACCGAAGCCCTGAACAAAATGATCGCCAACCTGAGCAAACAGTATTCGCTCGACAACGTGGCGACCGTGGGCAAACACCTGAACGTAGCGACCTGAGTCAAAAAACTTCGCGGCCCTAAGACCCAACAAAAAACTTAGGGCCGGCGATCTTCAACCCGAGCCTGGCTCTTGCTCCAATCGGTCAACAGGCTGTAAGCCACTGCCAACAACGTCGGGCCGATGAACAGGCCGATAAACCCGAACGCAATCAACCCGCCAAACACCCCGAGCAGCACAATCACCAACGGTAAATTCCCGCCCCGGCTGATCAGGTACGGCTTAAGCACGTTGTCGACCCCGCTGATAATGAACGTGCCCCAGATCCCGAGGAACACCGCCATTCCGTACTCACCCTTCCAGGCCAGCCACGCCGTGGCCGGAATCCACACCAACGGCGGCCCCATCGGAATCAGGCTCAGCAAGAACGTCACGATCCCCAGCACCAGTGCCCCAGGCACGCCGGCAATCAGGAAGCCGATCAACGCCAGCACCGCCTGCGCCGCCGCTGTGCCGATCACCCCGTTGACCACCCGTTGCACGGTGCCCGCCACCAGTTCGATGTAATACCCGGCGCGGTCGCCAATCAGCCGCTCCAGCAACCCATGGACAAACACCGCCAAACGCGGCCCGTCCCGGTAGAAAAAGAACACAAACACGATACTCAGCGTCAACTCGAGGATCCCGCCGCCAATCTGCGCACTGCGTGCCAGCAACCAGTTACCAACCTGACCCAGATAGGGCTTGATCGCCAGCATCATCGCCGCACCTTGCTGATCGATGCTGTTCCAGATCCCCACCAGCCGCTCGCCGACCAAAGGAATACCGCCAACCCAGGCCGGCGCTTCAGGCAGACCATCGACCTGCACATCCTTGATGAACGCCGTGGCATCGCGCACGTGATCCGCCAGGTTGAACCCCAGCCACACCAGCGGCACCGCCACCAGCAGCATCCAGCCAAGCGTCAGTAACAGCGCCGCCAGGGATTCACGACCATTGAGCCAACGGGTCAACAGACGCATCAACGGCCAACTGGCAAACGCCAGCACCGCCCCCCAGAACAGCGCCGACCAGAACGGCGCCATTACCCATAAACTCGCGCCAAACAGCACCAGCAGCAGGATCTGCACCAACAGCCGATCGTTATTGACCATGTAAGATCCCGAAAAAAGTCAGTCCGCAAAGAATTGGCGAATGCGCAGAACGCATTCGCCAAATGAAGCTTATCGCAACAGTTCGAAGTGCAGGCCAGAGCCTTCGACGCTGCCGGTTTCCATCCGCGCCGTGCGCACGCCCTGGCCGATCAACGCCTGGCGCCAGGCTTCGGCACTGGGCCCGGAAACGCTGACTCGCAGTGTGGTGTCCAGGTTCAGGCCTCGGGAAATCAAACGCAGCCAGGTGTCGTCAGGGTCGCCGTCGAGTTTGGGGAAATCGAGTTTCCCGGTGCTTTTGAGCTGGCGCAGCAACGTCGCGGACGTCGGCAGCAAATCACCCAACGGCGCCGAGGCATCGAACTGTTCGACGTGCAGATAAGCCCTGCGATTACCGCGAGTGATGCTGTAAAGCGCCACCAGGGTGTTTTCTTGGGGGGCCGCCAGACGCAGCAGCAAATAAGCCTGCTGATTATCGGCGCCATAGAGCTTGGCGTTACCGAAGACTTCATTGGCCCACAGGCTGCTTTCGCCACAATCCCGGGCCTGACACCAGAACAACAGCTCGGCGCCCTGCTTCTGCAAGGCTTCGCGGGCGGCGGTGAAGGCATCGGTGGAGGAGTGCTCCGGTGGCAATTCGTAGGTGACCGAGGTGGTTTGACCGCGAGCGGTGACCTGGCCGTCGAAACGCAATTGGCCGCTGATCTTGCGGATCGAACCCAGCGGGTAAATCCGCTCGAGTTCCACCGTCGGGCGATAGTCGACGATCTGCGCATCGGTTATGCGCGGCACGATAGGCAGGTCCTGACTGCCAGGAATGTCAGCGGCCAATAACCAGGGACTGAAACTGCACAGCGCCAGCAGAGTGAGTGAACGCATGGATAGGTTCATCGGATCAACATGGCCTGGGCACCCTTGATGACACTGGCATCATCGATGCGCTCCGGCACCCGCAAACCGCGCTGCACCGCAGGGCGTGCTTCCATGGCGGCCAGCCAGCGTTGCAAGGCAGGCAAGCCGTCCACCGAGACACCGGACCAGTCATGGCCACGGACCCACGGAAAGGTCGCGATATCGGCGATGCTGTACTCGCCCGCCAGGAATTCCACGGTTTGCAGACGCGTGTCTAGCACTTCATACAAGCGTCGGGTTTCATGTTGATAGCGATCGATGGCGCCCTGGAGCTTTTCCGGGAAGTAGCGGAAAAATACGTTGGCCTGGCCCTGCATCGGGCCGATGCCGCCCATCTGGAACATCAGCCACTGCAACACCACCGAGCGCCCTTTCGGATCCTGGGGCAGCAGTTTGCCGGTCATCTCGGCGAGGTAAATCAGAATCGCGCCGGACTCGAACACGGCGAAATCGCCATTGGCGCGGTCGACAATCGCCGGAATCCGGCCATTGGGGTTGATCTTGAGGAACTCCTCGGACTTCTGTTCCTTTTTGTCGAAACTCAAGGCATGCACCGTGTAGGGCAGGCCGAGTTCCTCGAGCACGATAGAGACCTTGTGGCCATTCGGGGTCGCTGCGGTGTACAGATCTATCATGGTTGTCTCCCATTTCAACCCGCCCAGCCTCGACAGTTGCCCGACGCAAGTCAAGGAACGGCGAAGAACCGATTGAAACAGTCTGCGACAAGACCGGCACCGGGTTCGTCATTGAGGTGCAAGTGATGGCCGCCAGGCAACTGTTCATGGCTAAAGGGTAGACGTTCCAGCAACTCGGGATGTTTGGCGAGCATGCCGTCAGCCGCGACCACCAAGTGTGCAGGACAACTGACGCGCTGGACGAAAGCCATCGCCTGCTCAGTGGTCAGACGCAGCGGCGATGGCAGCGTCAGGCGGCTGTCGGTGCGCCAGGTATAACCGCCCGGCACCGGCATCAAGCCGCGCTGGGCCAGCAGTTCAGCAGCTTCGCGACTGACCGCCACCAAGCCTTTCATGCGCGCTTCGATGGCCCGGTCGAGGGTGTTGTAGACCGGTTTGCGTTTTTCCCGCAGATCCAGCTGCGCCTGCAGGGCCATGCCCATGCGTTCGGCGGCGTTTTCGCCTTTGTCTGTAGGAGGAATGATGCCGTCGATCAACGCCAGGTGAGTCACCCGCTCCGGCAACGACCCGGCCAGCACCAGCGAGACGATCGCCCCCAGGGAATGCCCCAGCAGCGCAAAACGTTTCCATCCCAACTGCTCGGCCACTTGCAGCACGTCGTGGGCGTAGTCCCACAGCGCGTAACCGGCGCCGTTCGGCCGATGCCCCGAATGACCGTGCCCGGCCATGTCCAGCGCGATGATGCGCAAGCCGTTGAGCTTCGGCGCCAACCGGGCAAAGCTGTTGGCGTTGTCCAGCCAGCCGTGCAAGGCAATCACCGGCAAGCCGTCCTCGGGACCGAACAGGTGCGCCGCCAACTCGATGTGCGGCAGGCTCAGGCGAACTTCTTCGACGACGCTGTTCATGCGCAATCCTGTTGGCGGCGACCATCCCAGCGACTGAACAGGTTCTTCAGCAACGTGGCCGTGTCTTGTGGACGTTCGAGGGGAAACATGTGGCCACCGGGCAGGGTCAAGGACTCGCCCAGCGGCATGCGCCCGACGGATCGGGCGTGATGACGCATCACCACGCGGCTCTTGTGCCCGCGAACTACTGCCAGCGGCACTTTCAACTGTCGCGCGCGGCCAGGGCTGGTGTGCGGTACGCCGCGGTAGATGCTGATTTCCGTGGCCGGGTCGAAACGCAGGCGCAGCTTGTCGCCGACCTTTTGCAAACCATGTTGAAGATAGGCTTCGAAGCATTCCGGGTCGAAGCCACGAAACAGGGTTTTACCGGCGAAATACAGGCGGGCCGCTTCCAGATCGGCGAACTCTTCCCGTCGTCCCAACGTGCGACCGGCCGGGGTCAGGCGATCGATGAAACCGAAGCGTTTGGCGGCACGGATCACCCATTGATCGGTGCGGGTCAGCACCGGTGAATCGAGCATGACCACGCCGCGATACAACTCAGGGCAACGCAACGCGGCGTGCAGGTGCAGCACGCCGCCGAAAGAGTGGCCGACGCCCCAGACCGGCTCCGGCTGCTGCTGGAGGTGATGAATCAGCTCATCCACCAGATTGCTCCAGTTGTCGTCCGCCGGAAAACGCGGGTCATGGGCGTGCTGCTCCAGATGCGCCACCTGGTACTCGGGCGCCAGCGCCGCGAACAACTTGCTGTAGGTCCCCGAAGGAAAGCCATTGGCGTGGGCGAAAAATATCTGTTGCGACATACCGGCAGATCCATGTGCGAAAAACAGACGTTGATTGTCCGTAAGACGGCGTCCCACAGCAATGACCGTAACTGACAGGAATGATGACAGTCGGGTCAGGGCTATGGCGGGGGAGCAAGAATGCCCCTCGCCTTGCTACACAGAACATGTCGAAACTCATCGCGCCGGCGGTTTCTCCCCCAACGGCACCACCGCCATGGTCAGGCGCGACACACAACTGGCCTTGCCCTCATCACTGGTCAAGCGAATATCCCAGACATGGGTGGTGCGCCCGATGTGAATCGCCTTGGCCACCGCCGTCACCCGCCCGCTGCGCAGACCGCGCAAATGGTTGGCGTTGATTTCCAGGCCCACGCAATAAAACTTGCTGGCGTCGATGCACAGGAAACTGGCCATCGAGCCAACGGTTTCGGCCAGCACCACCGAAGCGCCGCCGTGCAGCAAGCCATAAGGCTGGTGCGTACGGTGGTCGATGACCATGCTCGCGGTCAGGGACTCGTCATCGAAGGCTTCGAAGCGAATATCCAGCACTTCGCCGATGGTGTTTTTCTGGATAGCGTTCAACTGCTCGATGTTGGGAGTGGTGCGCCACAGAGTCATCGTTGCGTTCCTTTGTTGGTGTTGTTCGTGACTCAATCCTGCCACAGCACCGCCTCGCTGCGCGCGCTCCATTCTTCGAAGCGCGCACCGTAAGCCGCTTCAATCATGTTGCGCTTGATCTTCAGGGTCGGTGTCAGGAAGCCGTTTTCCACCGCCCAACTGTCCTTGACCACCACCAGCCGATGCAAGCGTTCATGCCTGTCGAGGACGCCGTTGACCTCCTCCAGCAGTTGTTCCAGGCTTGAATGCAAACCCGCCCTCGCCGTCCCGCTGGCGTCCTGCTGACCGACCGCCGACAACACGCACAACCCCAGTGGCGCGCTCAAGCCATCGCCGACCACGCACACTTGTTCGATCCGCGAATGCACCGCCAGACGATTCTCGATCGGCGCCGGGGCCACGTATTTGCCTTTGCTGGTCTTGAAGATTTCCTTCAGGCGCCCGGTCAGGCGCAGGTTGCCCTCGGCGTCTTCCTCGCCCTTGTCACCGGTGCGCAGGAAGCCGTCCTCGGTGAGGGATTCGGCGGTTTTCAAAGGCTCCTTGAAATAGCCGAGCATGATCGCGCCGCTGCGCACCAGCACTTCACCTGATGGCTCAACCCGTACTTCGACTTCCGGGCATGGCTTGCCGATCCAGCCGGGGTTGTTTTGGCCGGGCAGGCCGATGTGGGAGTAACCGCAACTTTCGGTCATGCCGTACACCTCCAGCACGTCCAGCCCCAGTTTTCGATACCAGTTCAACAAGGTCTGCGGCACTGGCGCCGCGCCGGACAAGGCTATGCGCAAAGCGTCCAGCCCCAGCCCGGCGAGGACTTTGTGCCCTACCCGTTTGCCGATGAAAGGCAGGCCGAGCAGGAAGTCGAGGCGTTTTGCCGGGATCTTGCCGTACACGCCCATCTGGAATTTGGTCCAGATGCGTGGCACGCCGAACAGCGCGGTCGGTCGGGCACGCTGCAAATCGGTGAGGAAGGTGTCGAGGCTCTCGGCGAAAAACACCGTTTGCCCGGTGTAGATCGCTGCCAGCTCGACGAACATCCGCTCGGCGACATGGCACAGCGGCAGGTAGGACAGCAGGCGATCCGACTCATTCAGGCCAAACAACCGGGTGCCATGGGTGGTGGCAAATCCCAGCGTGCCGAAACTGTGCATCACGCCTTTGGGCTGGCCCGTGGTGCCAGAGGTGTAAATGATGGTCGCCAGTTGATCGGCGGCGGGTTTGGGGTCGTCCTGAATCGGTGAGCTGCGTTGCAGGTCGGCCCAGCTGAAATTGAAAGTGCCCACCGGGCACAGCGGCAGGCTGATGGTCGGCAGGTCAGGCCTAATCCCGACGGACATGCCCGGCCAGTCATCCAGCTTGCCGATGAACGCCAGTGCAGCTTCAGAATGATCAAGCACCTGAGCCACGGATTCGGCGGTCAGATTGGGGTACAGCGGCACCGAGACATGCCCGGCCATCCAGATCGCCAGGTCGGCGATGATCCAGTGGGCACAGTTTTTCGAGATCAATGCGATGTGGCTGCCTTGCGGCAATTCGCGAGCCCGCAGCCAGTGGGCGGCACAGCGCGCCTGGTGACCGACGTCGGCCCAAGTCAGCGTCTCGACCTGGCCGCCCCCTGTCGGCTGAACCAGAAAGCGCTGGCGTGGATGACGGGCTTCGCGCTCGTAGAAGACGTCCAGTGGCAAACGAAAAGCAGCAGACATGCGACTTGCTCCCATATTTCTGGTCTGGAGCAAGCGTAGTCAACCAAGCAAGTGCTTGGTTGACTATTTCACACAAAAATCAGCGTCCTGTGGGAGCCGGTTACGGGGTTTTGATGCCGTTGAGCTTCATCGCCCCGACCAGCAGTTCATCGCCCTCAAGCTCCGCCAGTCCGGCGGTGCCGACCCGCTCCGGGTCTTGCACGTGACCATGCTGCAAATAGCCCAGCAGGTTACCGACCAGCGGGTTGTGGCTGACCAGCAGTGCGTGATCCACGGAAACCAACTGCTCCGCCACTGCTTGCGGATTATTGTCGGGCGTCAGCCATTCGACGGTGCGAATCTCCGGTGCAAAACCCAGCTCCTTACGCACCAGCATTGCGGTCTCCTGCGCTCGCAGGTAAGGGCTGGCATAAATGGCAGTCAGGTGTTTGCCCTTCAATTTGGCCGCGATGCGCTTCACCTCTTTGCGCCCCTTATCGGTCAGGGCCCGCTCGGAGTCCGGACGGGTACCGTGAGGTTCGGCTTCACCATGACGCAATACCCAGAGTTTCATAGTTTCGGTTCCTCATCTCGGGCCGGATGCGGCGCCGGCGCCACAACGTGCGGAGCTTCACCTTCCGGTGTACGCGGCGCTGGCCAGTCGGCGAACGGCCAGGGCTTCTGGTCGCTGTGAAAGCTGCCGAAACGACCGATCTGCGCCAGAAACTGGCTCAGGCTGTCGCCGAAATTCATCAGGCTGGCGCTCGGTGCGCCATATATCAAACGATAGATCAGCTGCACCAGCACCACCGCGCCGAGGATCAATTGCGCCACTTGCCAGACCAGCACATAGACAATCATCCACAGCACCCGCAGCAGGATGGATTCGTACTTGCCTTCTTCTACTTTCGGATCGTTCATGTCTGTCTCGCTCCCTGCTCGTATCGGTTAAGTGCTTAGAAACCACTGGGGGAAATAAAGTCCACGTCGGTTTTCGGTTCGCCACGCATCAACAACCCAATCACCTGATCCAGCGTGCGCCCTTCGAACAGGATCGCGTGCAATCCGGCGACCAGCGGCATATACACGCCGACCTCCTGAGCCTTGGCCTTGAGCACCTTGAGGGTGTTCACGCCTTCGGCCACTTCGCCCAGACGCGTCACCGCATCCTCCAGGCTCAAGCCCTGGCCGAGGGCAAACCCGACCTGATAATTGCGGCTTTTAGGCGATGAGCAGGTGACGATCAAATCGCCGACGCCCGCCAACCCCAGGAACGTCATCGGGTTGGCACCCTGACTGACCGCGAAGCGGGTCATTTCCGCCAGTGCCCGGGTAATCAGCATGCTCTTGGTGTTTTCGCCCATGCCCAACGCCACTGCCATGCCGGCGATGATGGCGTAAACGTTTTTCAGCGCCCCGCCCAGCTCCACGCCAAAGCGGTCGGCGCTGGCGTATACGCGAAAGGTCCGGCCATGCAGCGCGGCCTGAACCTGCTGGCAAAGGTCTTCGTCTTCGCTGGCGACCACCGTGGCGGTCAGCGCGTGTTCGGCGATTTCACGGGCCAGGTTCGGTCCCGACAGCACGCCGATGCGCGCTTGCGGGGCGATGTCTTCAAGAATCTGGCTCATCAGCTTGAACGTATGGGCTTCGATGCCTTTGGTCAGGCTCACCAGCATTTTGCCGCTCAAAAGCTGAGCGTAAGGCGCCAGCACCGAGCGCAGCGCGCTGGAGGGCAACGCGACGAAGCACAGGTCGCAGGCTTCCAGCGTGGCTTGCAGGTCTGTGACTGCCTCCACCGCCGGAAGAATCTTGATGCCTTTGAGGTAACGCGGGTTCTCGCGATTGACCCGAATGGCCTCGGCCTGCTCGGGGTCACGCATCCACAGCCGCACCTGATGCCCGTTCTCGGCCAGCAGATTAGCCACGGCGGTACCAAAACTTCCGCCTCCCAGGACCGCAATTGGGCGCTGTTCAGTCATATGCAATCCGTTAATCCATACCAGTGGCGATGCCCGCATTATACGGAGCGGCCCAGTCGCGGCCAGCCCCGACATCAATTACCGGCACTTGTAGGAAGAAGACCAAGAAAACCGAGGAAAATGCCCACAACGTGACTGGAAAAGTCATTGCGCTCGGTTAACATGCGCGCCAATTAATCGCTATCAAGGCCGTGCCGTGTCTTTTGGC
>Ga0182006_1000926_pt1 | contig 19609 bp, 14 predicted proteins | sample Sormic07211104_1_FD_123022 | JGI IMG/M metagenome (GOLD analysis project Ga0182006, IMG submission 123022) | Rhizosphere microbial communities from Sorghum bicolor, Mead, Nebraska, USA - 072115-104_1 MetaG | ecosystem: Host-associated > Plants > Roots > Rhizosphere | place: USA: Nebraska...
CTTTGCCGTGAGCCGCGCCGAGGGCGGCGCCAACTGGGTCTTCACCGGCGACACCGAGCGCAACACCCCCTTCTGGGACCGCCTCAACGCCCTGGACGTGGCCATGCTCGTCATAGAAACGGCGTTCAGCAACCGCGAGCAGGCTTTGGCCGAACGCAGCCTGCACCTGTCCCCCCGAGCGCTGGCCGACGAGCTGGCGCACATCGACCCGGGCAAGCAGTTTCCGATCTACATCACCCACACCAAGCCGGCGGAAACCGAAGAGATCATGTGGCAGATCGAGCACCTGGCCGGGCACCAGGTGGCGGGGCTGGCGCAGCGGGATATTCGGTGGTTGAAGGCGGATGGGGTGCTGACTTTTTGAGTCAGTGGGGCCGGCAGGCTGACAAATTTGTCACGCTCTGTAGCATCTTGAAGCAGTTTCTGTCACTCGATGTAACCGGATTGAGTGCAAAGTGCTCGGTTTCGATGGTTCCGGGGCTCGCAGACGGGATGGCACAGATGCTGCGGAAGGTACTGCGCTCCGGGCTTGGTTCCCGGGCTGTACAAACCAACCTGGAGTTTTCTCATGAACGTTCGCAAGATCGCACGCCGCGCGCAGGCCGGCTTTACCCTTATCGAATTGATGATCGTTGTGGCGATCATCGGTATCTTGGCTGCTGTGGCTCTGCCGGCTTATCAGGACTACACGAAGCGGGCTCATGTGTCGGAAGGCCTGAATCTGGCGGGAGCAGCCAAGACGGCCGCGGCAGAGTTTTACGCTAGCAAGGGTTCTTGGGGCGCAAACAACACTTCGATCGGTCTTGCCAATGCGGCCTCGATCAAAGGAAATGCCGTCAGCAGCGTGAGCGTGAGCGGCAGCCAGATCACCATTACCTACACCACTGCCGCCGAGGCGGGCAAGACGCTGGTTCTGCAGGGCTCCGCAGCCGCCGGTGGCGCTGTTAACTGGACGTGTACCGGCGGTAATATCAACCTGAAGTACCGCCCGAGCATTTGCCGGCCATAATTTATTCATTTCTGATTGAAGGCACCTTCGGGTGCCTTTTTTTGTATTTTCAGATTTGCATGCAATATCTTGTGCTCTTTCGTCCCCTTCGTGTAGTTCTTTGTATCTGTGTAGTGCTTGGCTTGGTGGCATTTGCATATTGGCCGGGATTGAGTGGGGATTTCGTATTTGACGATGTGGTAAATATAGGGGAGAACAAGGGCCTTCAAATTTCGTCCCTGAGCATAGACGAATTAAGAGGAGCATTTTTTTCTGGAAGTGCTGGGCCATTGGGGCGGCCGATCAGCATGCTCAGTTTTGCTCTCAATTATTATTTCTCGGGCCTCAATCCGCTCCCCTATAAGGCGACTAATTTAATTATCCACTTAATAAACGTGGCATTAGTTGCGGTGCTGGCCCAATTGCTTATCCGCAGTCTCTGGAAATCGGAGGATGTTCAGCGAAGAGGATTCGATTTCTGGGGCGGATGGGGCGTCGCCCTTTTGTGGGGCATACACCCTCTCAATCTCACGAGCGTGTTGTACGTGGTGCAGCGCATGACGAGTCTCTCAGCCCTCTTTGGGCTACTTGCTTTAATATGCTACATGCGCGTACGCTTGCGGAATCAAATGGGCGGAGCAAAGAAAAAAGATGTACTCGAGTGGCTTTTAGTAATCGTATCGCTCGCCCTATCAGCGTTCAGCAAGGAATCGGGCCTTCTTTTTCTTGTGCTATTGCTGTGGCTGGAATACCTAGTCTTCGATTTCCGAAATCGTGTCGGACCGATCTGCGTCGGTGCGTGGAAGATTAAATATATTATCGGATGGACGATTGTCGCCGCGGTCGGGGTTTTTTCTATTTCAATCCTTCCCCGTCTAATCCAACCTGGCGCGTTTGCGGGCCGCGATTTCTCACTTGCCGAACGTCTGATGACTGAGGCGAGGGGGATATTCTATTATCTTCAGTTGTTCTGCTATCCTCGTACGTCTGAGCTATCCCTTTATCACGATGATTTTTTAATCTCGACCTCGCTGTTAGCGCCGCCGGTGACTGCGCTGTCTATTGCAGCAATGGCTGGATTGAGTGTGCTAAGTTTCTATTTGAGGAAATCGCATCCCGCTTTTATATTTGCTTGGGGTTGGTTCTTGATTTCGCATTCGATGGAATCGAGCTTTTTTTCACTCGAACTAATTCATGAGCATCGAAATTATTTTGCAACCATTGGGCCTCTCGTAGCGGTTGTTTTAATGATAAAGGAGAGGTGTAGCCATCGATCAACCCATTGGATGGGGGCGCTGGCTATTTTCTCGTGCTTGTGTGGCTACGTAACGTGGGCTCGTGCAGTCGAATGGTCAAATCCCGTCGATCATGCTGCCATTGAGGCTAGCAACAAACCAAATTCCGATCGAGCTAATTATCAATTGGCGCGAATCTATCTCCGATTGCTAGATCAAACAAAGGATCAAAAATACATCGGGCTCGCCGAAGATTCATTTCAAAAAGCAATGCACTCGTATAAGGCGGGTAATGGCGCGTACTTTGGAATGATTCATTTGGCGTACTATCTTGGGCACGATCCAGATCCGAAGCTTGTTGCCGATCTTGAATATCGTCTTCGCACGCTGCCTTTCTATACTAATAATCTTGGTTTTCTATCGGCGTTCGTAACATGTCAGATGGAAAAGTACTGCAAGATGCAAGATATGGATGTGGTGTCGATCATGGTCGCTGCCTTAGAAAATCCTCGTATTTATCCGGTTGCGCGAGCCGAAGTAAATAAACTTATGGCACAGTATTTCATCAATCGATTCGGCGATTTCGCCAAAGGGACAGAATTTATCGGCGACGCCCTTGCGGCGCAAGACGACGTGTCGACGCGGATCATGTTGGCTCAGGCTTATCGTTTGCAGGGTAACTTTGAAGAGGCCCGCGTTCAGTTAATCAAGGCGGCGGCGATGGATTCTTTTGGTGTAAATAAAAAGCTAATTGCGCGGGAGTGGGCGCGCCAAATTGATGAGGCCCATATAAAATAGCTATTTCCCGTGTGCGCAAGAAATGTCTGCATACGGTGGTTTGGTTGGTAGACGGGGCTGCTGGCAGGCGCGCTGCTCTTAGGTCCAACGAAAGTAGATAAATGTCCGAACTTTTAGATAAATTGGCATCAGCTCAATCATTCCACAGATTAAGCGTCGTCATCCCGGCCCGCAACGAAGCCGCGGGCCTTCTGCAGCTATTGCCGAGGCTCAGGGCGGCATTACCCGGCGCAGAAATCATCGTCTCTGACGATGGATCCACTGACGGCACGTCAGAGGTGGCGGCGGCAGAGGGAGTGCGGGTCATAAGCCGCCCTTATGGGGCTGGCAATGGTGCAGCAATCAAAGCTGGCGCGCGTATGGCGAGTCGAGACCTGCTAATCTTCATGGATGGTGATGGGCAGCACCAGACCGAAGATATTGCTCGACTCCTCGCAAAATTTTCGGAAGGCTACGATATGGTAGTTGGCGCGCGCAATCCCGGCGGGCAAGCCAATCGACATCGTGGTCTGGCCAACGCCTTTTATAACCGGCTGGCTTCGTGGATGGTCGGGCACGAAGTTGCCGACTTGACTTCCGGGTTTCGGGTAGTTCGGCGCAAGAAATTCCTGGAATTCCTTCACCTGCTGCCCAACGGATTTTCGTATCCTACGACCAGCACAATGGCGTTCTTCAGGGCGGGCTACACGGTGGCCTATGAGCCCATTGATGTAAAACCCCGAATGGCTGGAACTACGAGCCATATTCGATTGTGGCGTGATGGAACGCGGTTTTTGCTTATTATTTTCAAGATTGGCACGCTTTATTCCCCTCTCAAGCTTTTTGCTCCAATCAGCCTTGCTTTTTTTTCGCTAGGGCTCGGTTACTACGCCTATACCTTCTTCACTCAACATCGATTCACTAATATGAGTGTGCTGTTGTTTAGTGCCGCCGTAATCGTTTTCTTGATCGGACTCATTTCCGAGCAAATTACCGCGCTGATGTATGGGGGCTCAGGAGTGAATGGGCGGGATAGCAGCTAGTGTGAAATCAAAAAATGCCAAATCATATTAAATGACCTTGACGATCCCGACATCTCCTGCCGCCTTAAGTAGGCTCACCATTTTGGTGTTGGCCTCGACTTATCCTCGCTGGGCTGGAGATCCAGAACCGGCTTTTGTTCATGAGCTCTGTAAATACTTATCGCTTGAGCATCGTGTCATTGTGCTTTGTCCTCATGCGCCCGGCGCATTGGAGAAAGAGATGTTCGACGGAGTTGAGGTGGTGCGCTACAGGTATGCGCCTAGGAGTTGGGAAATTTTGGTCAACGCCGGAGGAATTATAAATAACCTTCGACAGAAGCCATTGACCGCTTTATTGCTTCCCGGATTTATTTTTTTTCAATTTTGGGGCGCGGTGCGGCTTGCACGCCTTCATCGCGTTGATGCGATTCATGCTCATTGGCTGATCCCTCAAGGATTAATTGCTGCCGTGGTCGGGTCTCTATTTTCAAGAAGAATTCCATTTGTCGTAACTTCTCACGGTGCGGATTTGTACGCATTGCGCGGATGGTTGATGGGCTTGCTAAAGCGATTTGTTGCAGCGCGGGCGAATGCCATAACCGTAGTGAGTGGCGCCATGCAATCAGATATAGTTCGTCTTAAGGTCCAATTGGCAAAGGTGAGCATACAGCCGATGGGCATCGACTTTGAGTGTCGATTTACTCCTGATCCGGCGGTGGCGCGATCTTCGAATGAGATTTTATTCGTCGGGCGATTGGTTGAAAAAAAAGGGCTGAGCTACTTAATTGATGCCATGCCGGCAATCCTCGCGGCAAGGCCTTCGGCGTGTTTGAAGATCGTTGGATTTGGCCCTGAGGAAATTCCGCTGCGCGAGCGGGTTCGCCGGATGCGGCTCAGCCAAGTGCATTTTATGGGGGCCGTACAGCAAGCCGATCTCCCTACGCTCTATCGGCGGGCTGCTGTGTTTGTGGCCCCGTTTGTGCGTGCAAGTAACGGCGATATTGAGGGCTTGGGCTTAGTTGTTGGCGAGGCAATTGGCTGTCATTGCCCGGTAGTCGCCGGTGATGTTCCTGCGGTAAAAGACGTAATCGCCGAAGGTGAAGGCCGGGTGGTGTCCCCACTAGATACTGCAGCACTGGCAAATGCCATAGTGGAAATTTTGGAAAACCCGAAACCAGCCCTCGATTCAGTGACAAAGGCTCGCCTCAGATTGATGCAGCAACTATCTTGGCCCGTGGTTGCGGCAGGATACTCAAAACTGCTGAGAAAAATTTGCGGTGCAACCAACTCGATTGCGGTTAAAAGATAATTTTATGCGCTCAACGGTTTCACACCCGTTTAACTCGCTCAAGCCGCCTTCTCATGCCTGAGAGCTTTGGATCGAAAGAGGGGCGAGCTGATATAAAGCTACGTGCTTCGCGCGAAACTTCGCATGGTCCTCATTCTGGCTATGTAACAGTTATTGCGGGAATGGCTTTTCGCGCCACATTTCAAGCGGCGCTGACAATCCTTCTTGCTCGCCTTCTTGGACCAGTGGACTACGGCGCATACGTTGTCATAAGCGGGATCGTTGGTTTTTTTTCCGTTCTAGCGGGCGTCGGGGCCTCGGCGCTTCATCTTCGGGATACCTCGATTGCTCCCAGTGCTTGGCATAGCAGCTTCGTTATCCATCACGCGAGCATATGGAAAACGCAGCCGGTCCTGATCGCATTGACGTTACTAACGGCATGGCTCGTTGTCCGTGGGGAAGTGGGCTGGTTGCCACTGCTGTTGTTTGTCTTGGGCGATCTTCTGGGGGCGCCCGCGAGTGATCTGTTGGTGCGCTCATATCAAGGGCGTGAGCGCTATATGCGAATGGCATTGACCATGTGTGCCTTGCCATTGTCTAGGGTTCTGCTGCTAACACTATTCACGACGACTGGCGGCTCCGTCAGCCTGTGGTCCTGGGGCTCCCTGTGTCTTTTGAGCGGCGGGGCAATGGCAGCCATCGTGTTTGGAGTAGCGGTGAGTGCCAAAAGGAACGCCGACACTGCCGATTGGAAGTCTTCGAGAGATCCATTTTTAGGTCTCGGCTTCTCCATGACGGCCGCCTCCACGCGTATCCATGCGGATGCCGACAAGGCCATCATTGCCAAGTTATCGTCGTTCGGCGCAGCAGGCGAATACTCGCTGGCCTACCGGATGATGGATGTATTGTTGCTGCCGATTAACGGTCTAATCGAGTGGAGCATGCGGGCTCTCTTTCGCCATGGTCAGGATGGCATGGTAACTTCGCTGAGGGAGCTTTGGCGAAGGTGGTTGATTCTTCTGGGCTTGGCCTTGGGTGCATGTGCGGTAGCCTATGCGCTCGCTCCATTTCTCCCCGTAATTTTTGGGGACCAGTTCCAAGAGGCGGTCCAGATGGGGCGCTGGCTAGCCTTGTTGCCCCTAACGACAGCCTGTTGGATGCTTCTTCGAAGCGTCATGACCACGGCTGGTCATCAGAAATTTGTGGGTGTGGTCGAATTGATGGGCGCAGGCCTGAGCGTCGTGTTGGGTATTGTTCTAGTTTCAAACCATGGTTGGCGAGGGGCTGTACTTGCTACATATGGCATTCACATGGCGATGAGCTTGACGGTAGCTGGCTTCGCGATATTACGTCACCGCTGATCGGGATCGAATTGATTGGCCGGTCCGTCCTTCTCGTCGATTGATATGAACGGTACTCAAGTTCTCCTTTGCGTCCGGCGTCGCCCCCTTCTCTGGTTCTCGCTTGAGAAATGCTGTCGTACTCCAAACATAATCCCTTGCCGATAAAACAATCAATGCTTAGCACTCTGGGTACTTCGCGCCGCGTTCGGCGGTCGCGGCATCAACGCGGCGCGGCGCCCAAAGCGGCGGCCGTTTGCACCTTTTCTGACACCATGCCGGGTTGACCAATGCGAATCGGCGTCGACGCACGTTGCCTCACGGGCCATATCACCGGGATTGGGCGCTATGTACGCGAAATCCTTCTGTGTTTACATGAACTGATGCCAAACACGGAGTGGCTACTGTATACGCGCCGCCCTATGACGCTGGACTGGCCCTCCTCACGCTGGCGCGTCGTGGTCGATCCACATCCCGTCTGGCGTCAACTGCCAGGCCTCTTTTGGGTAAAGACGCGCCTTGGCGCATTGGCCCAGATTGACGGCGTTGATGCGTTTTGGGCAGCCGGAACTCTTACTCCTGCACTCGACGCGCAAATTGTTACTACGGTCTACGATCTAAACCACGTGCTGGTGCCGGAAACCATGCCCCCGGTGAATCGGTTTTCCTACCGTCTTTGGTTCGCCACTGATGTGCGCGGCGCTGCGCAGGTGATCGCGATCTCCCAAGGAACCGCTGCACGTCTGCATGACCTTGTCGGGCGTTCCGTCGACGGCGTGGCGTTGCCGGGCTCCAGGTGGTCAGGCATGGATCCAAAAGGCCTCGAGGGGCGCCCCTTCAACGAGCCATATGTTTTATCGGTCGCAACGCGCGAGCCGCGTAAGAATCTCAAAAGCCTTGTAGCCGCCTTTGCGGCACTGAAAGCTCGCGGCCTTCTCCCTCGACACGTGCTCGTCCTGGCGGGGGCCGCCGGATGGGGGGAAAAGCTCGAAGCCCTGAATGGGGGCCGTCCTGCTTGGCTTCGCGAGGTAGGCTATGTTCCCGATCACAAGATGGCGACTTTGTTTGCACATGCTGACGTCCTTGCTCAACCATCTCATTACGAGGGATTTGGTATGCCTGCAGCCGAAGCGGCTTCCTTCGGAACGCGTGTGGTTGCCACCGATATCCCCGAGCTGCGCGAGGCAGCAGGGCCTTTCGGAGTCTTTACCCGGCCAGATTCTGAAAGTATTGCACAGGGGATTCTCGACGCCCTCGCAATGCCGGACCCCTCGCCATATCCCGGGCGCTCTTGGAGGGATGCCGCAGAGGTCATGGCAGAGGCGTTCAAGCAAGCGGCGCGAGCGCCTGCTTTGCCATGAAAGTATGGCTTCCAGGCGTCCGTTCAAACAGTGGGAGCGACGTCTTTGTTGAGCGACTGGCGGCATTGCTCGCTGAGGCGGGTTGTGACCCGATCATCACTTGGTTTCCGTTGCGATATGAGCTGTGTCCCTGGCTACTTCGGACTGCGCCGATACCAGAAGGCACCGAGATTATTCATGCCAACAGCTGGAATGCTTTTGCGTTTTCTGGGAGAGGTTGCCCTTTAATAGTCACAGTGCACCACTGCGTTCGTGGGCTCGGCTACCCTGCTTGGAAGGGGCCCTTTCAGGCGCTTTATCACGATCACTGGATCGGTCGTTTCGAGGCCATTTCCTTTCGAAGAGCGGAGGCAGTGCTTTGTGGCAGCGCTTCGGCCGCTGCCGAGGTCGAGGAGAGCTTTGATCTGGATAAGAAGATCAAGGTGGTTGACTACTGGCTCGACGCCTCGGTGTTTCGTCCTTCCTACACGCCCGCCGTCACGCGGCCCAGAGTCCTGTGGGTCGGAAACATGTCTTTGCGCAAGGGTGGCGATCTTCTGCCGGCTTTCCGACAGTGCTTGGACTCGGGTATCGAGTTGCACGTGGTGGCTGGCCGGCGAGGGCAAACTGCTGGACTGGAGGCGCTAGGTCCCAACGTTAAGGTCTGGTCTCGTCTTCACGAATCCGATCTGATAAAGCTTTATCAGGACTGTGATATCACTGTATGCCTTAGCCGCCATGAGGGCTTCGGCTACACCGCTCTTGAAGCGATGGCGTGCGGCCGACCGGTCGTCGCGTTCAATGTAACTGGCTTGAAGGACGTGATTGTAGATGGCAGGACCGGTATCCTGAGACCGTGCGGCGATTTGGCAGGTGTGGCAGCAGCATGCAAAAGGTTAATAGAGAGACCGGAGCAAGCCCGGACCATGGGGCAAGCAGGTCGTGAGCGTGCCGAGTATCACTTTAGCGCAGCACGTGCGTCGGCTCTCTACACCCAAATCTACCGTGATGCCGCTTCTGCATTCCGTCTTCGCCAGAACTAGCAAACGATCTTTACGTCTGTGTGGTCGGCGATACCCGCGAAGAATATGCCTGAGATAGGCTTCGAAATAACTTGGAGATGCTAGTGATCGCAAACACCTTTCGAGTTGGAATTATCGGCCTTGGCTATGTTGGCCTTCCCCTCGCTTTGCGTTTCACCGAGGTCGGCGTGCCTGTCCTCGGATTTGATATTGATGAGGAAAAGGTGCGCGCTATCGATCAAGGTCGAAGCTATATCAAGCACATCGGCGATGCGGCCGTTGAACGCGGCCGCCAGCACGGCATGTCGGCAACCGCGGACTTCTCGCGCGCCGCTGAAGTGGATGCGCTGATCATTTGTGTGCCAACGCCGCTTGATCAATATCGGGAGCCCGATCTACGTTTCGTCATTGGCACCATCGAAGCCTTGTTGCCCCACATTCGTCGTGGCCAACTCATCTCGCTTGAGAGTACGACTTATCCCGGGACAACAGAGGAGGAACTCAAGCCTCGAATCGAGTCGCGTGGTTTCAAGGTCGGGGAGGACGTATTTCTGGTTTTCTCACCCGAGCGTGAGGATCCGGGCAATCCGAAGTTCACCACTCAAACCATTCCGAAAATCGTCGGCGGCTGCACGCCGGCTTGCCTGAGCGCAGGCATTGCGCTGTACAGGAAAGTGATCGATACAGTGGTGCCGGTAAGCTCCACACAGGCAGCGGAGATGACCAAACTGCTCGAAAACATCCATCGCGCGGTCAACATCGGATTGGTCAACGAGATGAAGATCATCGCTGATCGGATGGGGATCGACATCTACGAAGTGATTCGCGCCGCAGCGACAAAGCCGTTCGGTTTCGTCCCCTACTACCCTGGCCCAGGGCTGGGCGGGCACTGCATTCCCGTTGACCCGTTCTATCTGACTTGGAAGGCGCGCGCGTACGGGTTGAACACCCGATTTATTGAGCTGGCAGGGCAGATCAATAGCGATATGCCTCAGTGGGTGATGCAAAAGATAACGGAAGCGCTCAACCATCGCGAACGGTCGGTGAAGGGCAGCAAGGCGCTGGTGTTGGGCATTGCCTATAAGAAGAATGTCGACGATATGCGTGAGTCGCCAGCGGTGGCATTAATGGAACTGCTCCGGACAAAAGGCGCCGTGGTGTCGTATGCGGACCCATGGGTGCCGATTTTTCCAAAGATGCGTGAGCACCACTTCGATTTGGCGAGCGTTGAGCTGACGCCAGAATCGGTGGCGTCGTACGACGTAGTGCTAATCGCTACAAATCACGATGCGTTCGACTATCCAATGATCCAGACCTACGCGAAGTTGATTGTCGACACGCGAGGCGTTTACCTAGATCCGGCGCCCAATGTCGTAAGGGCGTGAGGAGTGGCACTGCCAGATAGTACTCGGGGGTCAACTTGGCATGAAATGCACGATGACCGTGAATCTCTCATTTTTTTCGAAGGTCGACGCACATGGTGATAGAGATCGCTATGTTCGTAAGCAGTCAATAAGCCACGCCTTGCCCGTGGTGCCGGATCCGACTCGCGCAGACGGTCTACGCTCTACACCGAGTTCGATGTTCCAGGGCAGCAGCGCCTTGTAGTCGTCGACAGTGCACCAGCGCTTCTTGAAAAGCGCGATGAGGCGGCGGTAGGACTCGATGCCATTGGCCTGGGCCGTCTCTCGACCAACCAATAAAAATTTGCGCTCGCATTGGCGCTGTCCATGGTGTCGCAAACCACCATGACCCGACCACGAAGGGGTGGATCGCGTTTTCCACAGAGTTGGAGTCCAACGGTCAGGTGCCATTGTCTAGGAACTGCACAAGCTTGGGCCACTGCCCAGGCGGACGGTGCAATGCCTCGCTCAGCAGCTCGACAGTGAATGGCGTGCGGGTACGTAAGCGATAGCCGTTCGGCTCGCGCACGACGCGACACTGTAGAGCGAACGCCGTCGCAGCCGACGCGGGGGCGTCCAGTTTCTAGCCAAGAACTCCGCACGGTACAGCTTGCTAGTCGGCCGCACGGAACCGGCTCGCGAGCTGGTTGGGCAGAACGAGCCCCCTTCGGTGTGGCTTCCTCGGTCTTGATCAGCGGTCGGCGCGTGAACCTGCATCCAGGTGCGTGAAGCACCGGTCTTCGCTATGCCGTTGTAGACCCTGCAGTACGGTACAGCGGCATGCCGAACTGGTACTCGCCGGTGATGACCCAGGTCTGGTGCCCGGCGTTAACTACTTTGAGCGGCGCTCAAGATAATTGTCGCTGGCCAGTCTGGGCCTGACAGGTGCTCGGCTCGCGCAGGATGATGCAAGCTGGCCTCGGTGCAACCTTCAGACTCTCGTCGCAGTAGGCGCAGACAAATTTAATGCGGTGGCGCTGCAGCTTGCGAACCTGCTCGGGGATGACATCGATCCGCTCGCCAACCTCCCGTCAAGGCGTAGCCGTCGTGAGCGCAAACGTGCTCAGACTCAGGAGTTCGTGGCGCGCGATCTTGCGAGTTTTATACCGGGCGGTGCAACGAAATGTTGCCGTTCATCCATTTCAGTTAACCGATTGTCGGTATTTGTTACCAAATTCACAGAACCTCAACTAGGCTCTCGTCTTTCAACGCATCACTCGGCTTATGTGCACGAATCGCTTCGATTTTCGACGCCGCCAACGCGGTTTGACGGCCATCGAATTGCTCGTCACGATCGCCATCTTGGCGATCCTGATCGGCGTAGCCGCTCCCTCGATGTCGCGCTTCATCGGCCAGTGGCGTGCTTCCAATGCCATCAACGCGCTGACCGGCTCTCTACGCACCGCGCGCACTGAAGCCATTGCTCGCGCACGTCCGGTCGTCGTCTGCCGGGTGGCTTCCAGTAGCTCCACCACCTGTTTATCTACTGCGGGCACTAACGGGTTCGCCAGCGGCTGGATCGTCTTCGTCAACAACGACCGCGACACCAGCTTTGACTACTCCGCGACGAATGGCGACGAACTGCTGCTGCGCCAGGATGCGCCCCCGGGCATTGCGAACATCACCCTCAAGAACGCCGGCCGCTTTGTCTTTCTTCCCAACGGATTGCTGAACGCAACTGCCAACGGCATCGACATTGACGCCGCTGGCTTCAATAGTGCCAGCACCACGCCGTGGCTGCGCAAGGCCCTCTGCATTACCAAGCCTGGCCGCATCCGCTCCGTGGCTAGCTCGACCAGTTGCGACAGCAGCGAAGGATGAGACCGCCACGCGCGGCCGTTTCCGTGCAGCCACGAACTTTTTCCATGGACATGAGAATCCCCAACACACAGAGAGGCGGCACCCTCATTGAGGTGCTGGTAGCCATCGTCATTCTGGCCGTTGCCCTGTTCGGCATGGCGGGGCTCACGTCGTCTGCCATCAAGTACAACCAGTTTTCACGCATGCGAGCCACTGGCCTGAGCCTGGTGGCCGACTACGCTGAGCGAGCCCGCGCCAACATCGCCGGCTTTGCTGACTACGCCTACACCACGGCCTACAACGCCAGTTCGCGCACTGCCGCCACGACCGATCCCACGGCGGCACCGGTCAGCTGCCAGGTCGACACCTCTACCCCCACGAACCCGATCAATACCTGTGGTTCGGCCATCGCAGACTACGACCAGTCGCAGTGGCTCACCAACGTCGCCAATCGGCTACCTGGCGGCACCGCCTACGTCACCACGGAGCTGACACCTGCTCCGCCTGGCGTGAACGGTCTGCCGGCCACGCGTGTGTTGAACATATGGCTGATCTGGAGCGCCATCCAGGAAGACAACGGCTTCGCGCAGCAGCAACTCTGTCCTGCGGCCGCCAACATTTCGGATCTTGCTTCCGTGAACTGCATGTATTTCCGGGTCACGCTATGAGAAGAAAGGCACTCCTGCTCCGCTCACACGCGCGCTCGTCGGCTGGCGGCTTCACTCTGCTCGAGCTGCTGATCTCCGTGACCATCGGTTTGGTGATCCTTGCGGCCAGCTTGTCCATGTATGCCGGGTCCAGCCGCGGCAGCCAGCTGTCTCAGATCGAAACGCAGATGAACGAGGACGGGATCCTCGCCATAAACCTGATCCAACAGCAGCTCAAGCAGGCAGGCTATTCCCGTCAGATCATTCCAGGCAGCGGTGCCACGGTGATGGGTAACTACGCTGGTCCCGCGGTGCGCGGTTGCGATGGCGGTTTTACCGATGCGGGTGCCGCCTTCGGAAGCCTCACTTGCGCCACGGGCGCTGCGGCCGCCGGCAGCGATGCCATTGCCATCCGATACGAGGCGACCACCGACAACACCATGCCCTCGACCGATGCCTCGCCACTGGCAACCAACTGTCTGGGCAACGGCATCAACGCCGCAACTGCGTCGCAAGTGGCGCCGGCGCCAACGCCCGCTGCCGGCAACTACGCATTGGCTGACAACCGCTATTCAGTCACCAACGCCAGCACGCAGCCTATGTTGTCTTGCCAGGGTTCGGAAAAGAGCGGCACCGGCAACGTCATCGGAACCGCACAACCGCTGCTGTCGAACGTCGAAAACATGCAGATCCTCTACGGCGTGGCCAGTCGTCCCAGCGCCGAATTGGCAGGCACCTACGATCCGCTGCGGCACCAGATCGTCAGCTATCTGACTGCGACCGGCGTCGACGCTCTGACCAGCACCGGCGTGCTGCCCAACATCACCGATGACCGCTGGGGCCGTGTACTAAGCGTGCGCGTGTGTCTGCTCATGCGCAGCGATCAGCCCGTTAAAGACGTGCCCGCGGGCGGCATGTCCTACAAGAACTGCAGCAATGTCGATGTGACCGGCACCGATGGCTATCTGCGCAGGGCCTATGTCACTACGGTTCTGCTGAGAAACCGCTTGATCATTCAATGAGCACAATGCCCCCCGTCCATCTTGGCCCACGCGCCTCTTCGCGCTGCATCAATGGCCGCCGCACCTCCGCACCGCTGCATGGCCCCCGCAAACGGGAGAGCGGCGTGGTGCTGGTCATCACCCTGATTCTGATCGTGATCCTGTCGTTGCTGGGCACCTTTGCCATCCGCAATGCCACCCAGAGCGAGCGCAGCATCAATGGCATTCGCTCGGCCGAAGTGGCCCGCGAAGCTGCCGAAACAGCCCTGCGCTTCTGCGAGCAGGTGGCGATTTTCGACGGCGATGGCAAGGACTACACCGAGTACGGCACCACTGGCCTGCGCGGCAAGATCATTACGACCACCATCGGTTCGGAATCCGACACTGCAGCCGCATGGCGAACCAGTTCGAATTGGGTGGGCAGCAACGCCATCAGCGTTCCGAGTGCGTACTACAAGAAGAGCACCGGCGGTAGCGCCGACACCGATGCCTTGCAGCTGACCACCGCGCCGCGCTGCTTGATCCAGAAGATCGAGACCACCTCCACGCCCAAGCTCACTGGCTACCTGATCACCGCACGCGGCTTTGCCAACAACGCTGCCTTCGACGACATCTCGACCGGAAAAGCCACCCAGGGCGCCGAAGCATGGATGCAGTCCGTGCTGACGCGCAGCAGTTGACCAACATGCACCTGTCCATTACTGCCATGAAACGCCAATACTCCGATTCACGCCAATCCGGCCGTGGCTTCACGCTGATCGAAGTCATGATCGTGGTTGCCATCATCGCCATCCTGTCGATGGTTGCCATGCCCAGCTACCAGGAGCATGTGCGCCGGTCCAAACGCGCGGAGGCCGAGGGCATCCTGATGGAAGCCGCTCAGTTCATGCAGCGCTACTACTCGGCCAACGACCGCTACACGGCCAGCGCTGGCACGGTCACCACGGAGGCCGAGCAGAAAGTCAGCGGTGTGAGCATGCTGCCTGAGAGCCTTCGCCAGTCGCCCAAATCGGGCGCCGCCAACTACACCATCGCCGTTTTCGCGCGCGACACCCCGCCCAGCTACACCATCAAGGCCACCCGCGCCGGCAGCATGACCGGCGACAAGTGCGGCACGCTTGTTCTGAGCGGCCAAGGCGTCAAAGGCATGGAAAGCGCGACCACAAGCCTAACCGCCGCGGATTGCTGGAAGTAGTCGTTGCCCCTGATTACCCCGAACGCCGCAAAACCATCTAGCCACGCTATGACCTCTGCCCACCACGTACAGGCCAGCCGAGTGCATACGACAGCACCCATGAAGCCCTTCGACAGGGATCACCGCATGAAAGCCATACCCCAACAAATTCTTGTTCCGGCATTCAAGCCCGGGCGCGCGAACTGGAGTCTGCTGCTCACAGTCATCGGTCTTGCGGCCGCTTGGTTGTCCGCAGTTCTTCCCGCCAGCGATGCACTCGCCGCCACCGCACCGAGTCAGTCTCCTTTGTACAGCGCTGTCCCGGGGGCCAAGCCGAACTTGATGTTCGTGCTGGATAACTCCGGATCAATGAACTTTGAATCTCAGGACGAATATTCGGTTAACAACGATTGCAAGGGGACAGAGAAGGGGTGTAAAAATAAATATGGCTGGTATTCAAATCGATCCAGCGGAGCTAATACGCAGTATTACAACCCTTCTATTACCTACAGCGCCAGGGTCAGTTCAGATGGTACCAAGCTGACCAATCCAATTCTCTTCGTCGACAACCAAGCATCCGATGATAGCTCGCCGAGCCACTCGGCCTACACGACGGCAACAACGGCAACTGGAAAGGCGTTTACCTACCTTCAATGCGCGGACACCGACTGCGCCAGTTCCAGTACCAGGACCGAGACAACCATCAACTATCCACCGGGCACCGGCACCATTAACTTGCCGGCAGGGCATAAGCGAACTGATTGCGGGAAGAATACCGCCACCTGTACCGCAGAGTTGGAACGCCAAAACATTGTCAATTGGTACCGGTGGTATCGAACTCGTACGCTTGCCGTCAGCACGGCGCTGGGCCAAGCGATGCAAAGTTATGAGAATAAATTCAGAGTCGGATATGTTCAATACAATGCCGACGGGTCTCCCGCAAGCCATATCGTGCGAGGTGTCAATTATTTCAAGGATGACCCAGCCAATTCGGCAAACAATTGGAAGACGAAATTCTACGATTGGATTTATGGCATCAGTCCAAGTGGTGGAACGCCGAGTCACAATGCATTGACGCTTGCCGCCAATTATTACGCTGGCAGTGAAACGGAAACCTCTTCTGGATCTGCACTCACCAATCCCTGGAAAAACGATCCGACCAGTTCGGCTGCGATCGACAGCAAGGATCTGAGCTGCAGGCGGGCATACGCCATCGTGTTGTCCGATGGCGCCTGGAACGCCCAGACTTCAAGCGGAGCCGGCACCAAATATGCCAGTGTCCAAGGGTCTACCAATTACAGCGGAAATCCTTCGGGAAATGCGGCTTCGCTCCAATATAGCCCTGCTGGGGCTACCGGATCCGACAGCAGCATTCTGGCAACGAAGCTCGCAGCCCGAAGTCTCTATATCCCGTATGGTGACGGAGGAATCAGCAGCAATGGATTTGCAGACCTTGCCGCGCGCTATTTCTGGAACACGGATTTTTCCAAGCTCGCCAACAACATCCCCCCAATTGATGGCCAGCACAATCCCACGTTCTGGCAGAACATGACTACCTTCACTATTGGCTGGGGATTGACGCCATCGGGTGATTCGGGCACATCGGGTGGCTTGACTTGGGAGCAGATCAACAAGTACAAAATCGACTGGCTCGCAGGGCGAACGGTGACGCGTCCCAATTGGGCTGATGGTAATACGAGCGTTGACCTGAACAGTCGATATACCAGCGACACGCTGCGTGTCAACGATTTCATTCGCGCAGGTTTTGCCGGCGGAGGCCAAGCCTACAGCGTCTATTCGGGCGATGATGTGCGTCGTGCCCTTGATAACGCCTTGAGCAGCATGGTGGGCTCGGGCAACGATGCAGGCGTTGCTGTGTCGGGCAATAGCAGTGAATTCCAGACCTTGGAAAATCAATACAAGTACACGACCGAATATCAGACGGCGGAGAACAGTGGCGACATCAAGGCCTTCCAACTGAACGCCAATGGTGGCTACCTCAACGTAGACACGTCCGGCAAGCCGATTCCGGCTTGGTCCGCCAACGCCAAGATGCCGACCCTGGTGAATCGGAAGATCTTTGCGTTGTCGGCCTACGACGCCAATGCGCCTGATTCGGCGGCCGCAAAGCGCAAGGAATTGAACTCCACCACCACGCTGACCAGCTTGCCAACCGATTTCCAGGCGCTGTTGAATGCGGACAGCCTGCAGAAGCTTGACAACAGCTTCATCCGCTACCTGCTTGGCGAGGATCCGCAGGCGGATATCAACGGCACTATCTACCGCTCGCGCAAGCAGCCGATTGGCGCTTCGGTCAACTCGCCGCCGGTGTTTGTGGGCGGGCGTATCGACATGGGCTACAACACCTACGGCTCGGTTGATGGCAAGGACTCTTATGCCGATTACAAGACGCGCAAGACCACGCTGCCGCCGACCATCTTTGCTGCCACCAACAACGGCAAGGTACATGTGCTGAATGCTGCCAAGAGTGATACGGTGCTAACTGGGGTTCCGGCCGGCACCGAACTGGCGGAGTTCATGCCAAAGGGGGCCATGGCTTCGCAGATCGATTTGGCGAACACCAACTTCCGCTTCCGTTACACGCTGGATGGCCCGCTGGTAGAGCAGGACGTGTACGACACCAAGAGCCAGACCCCCGCGGGCGGAACAGCGGCGTGGCGCCAACTGGTGCTGGGCACGGGGGGGCGGGCCGGCAGCTTCATGTACGGCCTCGAGTCGCCCATGAATACCGGCAACCGCACGCCGACCAAGAATCACTTTCTCTGGGAACTGGACAGCAAGACCACCGGTTACAGCGACTTGGCCAATGTGACCAACAACCCCGCGGCGGGCCAACTGGACGATGGCACTTGGGTCATGCTGACGGGCAGCGGGCACTACGCGCCCTCGGGCAAGAAGATTGGCCTGTATGTGGTGGAAGCGCTTACCGGCAAGCTCAAGGCGTTCATTCCGCTGCCGGCTGGCTTTGGCACGGACGACACGGTCAACGGAGGCAATCGCGGCTTGGGCGGTGTGGTCGCAGTGCGAGACACGACTCGCAGGATCGTGGCGGCCTATGCCGGCGACGCCAATGGCAACCTGTGGCGCTTCGATTTGCGCAGTTCGAAATTCGCCGTGTCCTATGGCAGACCGCTGTTCACAACCGCGGGCGGCAAGAGCCAACCCATCTACGCCGCTCCCACATGGCAGACGCACCCCGGCGACGCGACCGCCTGCACGTACAGCACCACCTCGCAATGCGGTGCCATTGTGGTGGTGGGCACCGGTATCCTGCTGGACGAAGACGATCTGGCGACGCCGGCCACAAAGCAGGCTATCTACGGCATCTGGGACCAGACGCCGATCGGGGGTGATGACAAGGCAAGCTTCGGCAAGGTTGCGGTCACAGACCTGGTGACGCAAACCATCGACCTGACCTCGGCCAAGGTGGGAACGGGCATCGAAACCGGAAAGAACTTCTACCAGGTCAGCGCCAATCCCGTGGACTGGAAGACGAAGAAGGGATGGCTGCTGAATCTTGGCGTGATCGCCTATAGCGGAGCCATGGCGAACGGTGAGCGGGTGGTGGGCGATCTGGCCAACCTGGGCAGCAGCGTCATGATCACCTCTTTCTTGCCTGAGGACAGGAACCTGGGGCTCGAATCGTGTACTGCCACAGGCAGTTTGCCCAACATCATCTATGTGCTCGATGCCCTGACGGGCAAGAACAAGTATTCGTTCGACGTCGACTCCAACGGCAGCTTTGATCTCTACTCCGTTGTATCCATCCCTGCTGGCGGGTTCACACGCGGAAACGTGACCTCGCGCAACATGATCGGGCAGCCCAACGAAGGTCGGCCGGATCTGAGGCCCGATGTCGACTGCACCAACGAGACCGGTTTCCTGACCGGTGTGGGCGGCACGCAGAAGGCCGGCGATGGCTGTGTAGCCAAGGTTTGGCGCCGCAGTTGGCATCCGGTGGTCTCCCCGCCGTTCTAAACCGGTGGCAGGGATGCCGTCAGGGACCACGCTGTAACTGACGGCACCTCCGCTCGAGAATTGAGCCAAAGGCACAATGCCGCTGGATGACGGCCGACATTGCCCACGCTCAAAAGCTTGCGACTGAGCGTGCACTTTTCTTGGCTCGGTCGGGGCTGGTCGCATTCCCGTTCCTCTGCCCCCTCGTGGCCGGCCCCTCGGTCCAGGCCTGGCAGCTGCTGGCCACCTGGGTCTGCCTCGCAGCGATGCTTCTGGCCATTCCTTCTGCCATGCCGGCGCGCGGCATCTGGGCCTGGCTGGGCGCCGGGGCGGCGGCGGTCGTGCTTTTCTCCTCCCCGCATGCCGGCGCCGCCGCATGGCTGCCGCCCGTGGTGGTGCTCGCCGCCATGGCGGCCGCGGCCTGCGTGGGCGCGGGCATGGCGCGCGGCGGGCCCGGCACCTCGGCGGGGCTGGCGGTGGGCGTGCTGGTGGCCGGCCTCGTCAGCGCCGTGCTGGGCCTGCTCCAGTACTACGGCCTGGCGGAGCCGCTGGTGCCCTGGACCACCACACCCGCACTGGGCCAGGCGTATGGCA